>VFQN01002655.1_pt1 | contig 27075 bp, 42 predicted proteins | sample 3512371 | NCBI WGS metagenome assembly VFQN01 (sample SAMN10412370, study PRJNA504923) | tailings metagenome | isolation source: Replicate 2 from Balatoc abandoned mine | place: Philippines: Itogon, Benguet | collected 2017-08-28
GGCGTGGGGGGGGCGGGACTTCCAGTAGATAGGTAGGAGGCTGTGGTACAGTCAGCAAGGCGGTGGGCAGGTGGGCGGGCCATGGAAGGATGGTGGTTGGCGGGCGGGACAGCAGGAGACAGAAAGAGGACTGTGAGAGTGAGACCAGATGAGACCCATTCCTCGTTGGAAACGCAACATGTTTACAGTGTGGAAGCCAGGGATGTACCTTGTAAGGCCCAGCTGCTGTCGACATACACGCTGCCACCCACCAGGGTGCAGTTGCGGTTGAGGGCGTCAAAGTAGGCCGCCTCCAGGGAGGCTGCCTTGGTGCCCGCGTCGTTACAGCTGCGCGCCAGCGAGCCGTTCTTGGGGTCGAACAGCAGGTCCTCGCACACGCTGTCGCGGATGAGGCGGGCGTCCTTGAGCGGCTCCGGCTGCTGGTACAGGTTGCACATGTAGGCGCGCGAGGAGGACTCGTCGTCGCGGGCCTTTCCCGCGCCAATAAAGACGGGCAGGAAGATGGCGATGACTGGGAGGAACAGTAGAGCCAGAGCCAAGGTGGGCAGGATGAGGCCTGCGGGTGGGGTGTTGGGGGCGGAAGGGGGCAAGGGAATCGGGGTATGTGTGGGTGGTGTGAAATGGCTTGGATGCATTCTTTCGTCGCAGCCGTTGCGGACGGACTGCTCGGGCAAGCTCGCAACCCTCCATGCTAGCAACGGTAAAAACTTGCTAGGTGTCTATCGGTTTAATGATTGCTCAAGAGCTTATGATAACCCTGTGTTGCACCAGTTCGGGCCACTTGTGCGGTTGCGCTTGCGGTGAGGCTGGTGGGCCCAGAACGCTGCTCACCGCGAGGCTTAATGCCCGTCGGTACCGGCTTTTCAGGCTTCTTGTTGACCTTCTTGTACTCGTCGAGCAGGTCTTTGAGCAGCTTAGCTGACGGATCGTCGCTCGGAAGCTCAATGTGGACTTGCGCATGGTCAGCGCCTTTCCCCTCTACGGCCATCCTGCTAGCGCCGCCCGAAGCGACTACAGATAACAGCACAGGCAGTACTTATGAGCGCAACCTAGCACAGTGCAGGTCGCGACTGGAAGTCGGGCGCGGACCAAACCCTTGGGGCAGTGTGGAAGTATGTATGGGCCGGGCGTCCCTGCGACGCTGAGATGCTGTGCACAATGTACACATAGACCATAATAGTACCATCTATACTTATGAGGTGGCAATCAGCTTGCCATCCGCGAGCGGGCACGTCAGGCATTGTCGTGCATGCGAGCGCTGGCGAGCGTAACCGGTTGACCTCCAGGGCAGGAGCTCGACACGCCCGAGGCGCCAACTTACCTCTGCCATACAAAATGTGTACAACCTTCAGGTATGATCATTGTGATCTAACGCTCAGCTTGCATCGTGGAGGCCATCGTACACAATCAACCGCCCTCCGCAAGCGGTGCACACCACGAGCGCTTCCGCTCGCTTTGAGTGTACGGCGTTTGCTACAGGGGGGCGTGTGTAAAGGGGCGTGACCTTGACAAGGACTGCAGGTCCAGAACCGCAGTGACCTGTCCAGTGTAGCCACGCGGCCTGCATCGGTGCCAAGACGCACCGCAAGGCACACGTTCGACGCCAAAGACCAAGCGCATCCTCCACTCCGCATAGCAGAGGTAGCAGAGTGACTACTGACACGCGCAAGCCGCATCTCATTACCTCGCTGACTTGCATAGTAACGCGAGCGATGACGACCGCGACTGGCGCGGGTGCCGCGAGCGCAGCGGGGAAAGAGCAGCCAGCGCCTGCAAAGCTGCTACAAGAACTTCTGGACGAGTACAAGAAAGTCAACAAGAAGGCTGACAAGCCGGTTCCCACCGGCATCAAGCCGCGAGGTACGTGTGGCACGGAACCGAGGCAGCATTGTCAGCCGGTAGGGTTTGAGCGTTTGGAGCTGGTGGGTCAACGCGCGCTCGCAGCGTGCACAGCGGGCAGAGCGTAAAGCAATAACCGATTGGTCACAAGCGCACAAGCTGTCCCCTGCACTGTCCTACCAGCGATTCAAGATCCCCTGCCCCTGCTAGCTCATGTCCTGCTGGCTCCCCCTCGCTCCCCTCCTTGTCCGCAGGCGTCATCCTGCCCGCCCTCACCCTCTCCCTGCTGCTCATCCCCGTCATCGTCATCTTCCTGCCCGTCTTCCTCTCGGCCCGCAACGCCCGCGACAAGCAGTCCTCGCAGCGCACCCACCTGTGCGCCCTGTACCCCGACAGCGCCGTGCTGACCGCCGTGGTGCTGGCGGCCAACGCGTGCGACGACGCGCTGTGGGACCCCGCCAACCAGACCAAGGCCCGGCAGTGCGCAGATGCAAGCGGTCGGTCGGCGGCCCTGGAGAGCCAGTACGTGGCGGCCCTGCAGCGCAACTGCTCCCGGGTACGTCGCACAACCGACCGGGAGTGCCCGCTCGCCACGTGACTGACTGTGTGTACGGCAACGCACTGTCTGTGCATTGTTTGGGTAGATGCACAGCCGCCGTTTTGCCCACTTACTCCCTGGCGGCTCACTTGCATCTGCGTGTCACACCCAACTCCACTCCACTTCACTAATGGTGCTATGTATGCGGTTCTCGCACAACGTGAGCGAGTTCGCTTGCTTGTTTAATGCCGTACTACCGGTATCATCCACCACGCAGATCGGGCCGTTCGAGTGGGGCAGCAGCGCCGTGGACGACTCCGCCGAGGTGTCGTACTGGCTGGACTCCAACCGCAACCGCTACGTGGCCAACCCCAACGCCTCCGCCGCCGCCGACCAACCGCTGGTGCCGCAAGACCCCAACGCCGCCGTGGTCACCGCCTTCGGCCAGATGAACGCCACGCTGTCCACCGTGGTGAGTACGGCGTGACGCGTGGGAGTGGCACGTGGGGCTGCTTCGATCCGACCAGCAAGCAAAACCCACCGTGGTGAGAACCGGTGCACGTGGGGTGACTTGATGCGTGGGCCAGCACGTGGGATGTGCGGCATGGGCGCGTGCAGATTAACTGTATGCGCATCAGCAGGCATGAACGTGCAAGGCGAGCAGTGGCTCGCCTGGTCAATGGTAGGTCGTTGAGGTTTATGACGGGCCTTATCATGTCCGCCCGATGCAACAAAGGGAGAAGTTTCGGAGTACTTTCGGAGTCGCGCATTAGGCATTGGGCGTGGGCTGTGGGGAGCAGCACCCACGTGCAGCACATTGCAGCACAGGGCCCCCCTGCCTGCCACCGCGCGTCCCGCTTGCTGTTCTGCCCACCATGATGCACTGGTGTACGTACGTGCGTGGTCGCAGGACGTGATCATGAACACCGCCGCCATCGACTTCGACCTCCGCATCCAAGCCTACTTTGACGTTAATGTGAACGAGGACGGCGATTTCAGCTACTAGTATGACGATGACGCGGAGGAGCAGCAGGCTCTGGCCGCCGCCGGCAGCGGCACCGGCGGTGGCGCTGGCAGCGCGGGCGGTGCGGGTGGTGCGGGTGGTGCAGGTGGTGCCGGTGATGCGGGGAGCACCGACGGCACGGGCAGTGCTGCTAATAGAGGTGGTGCTGGCAACGTGGGAGCCGCGGACGGCACTGGTGGTGCGGCTGATGGTAATGGTGCTGGCAACTCGGGAGCTGTGGACGGCACTGGTGGTGCAGGTGGCGGTCAGGGCGGTGACGGTGGTGTGGGTGGTGCAGGTGGTGAGGCGGGTACGGGTGGCGGGGGCGGCACTACTGGCACTGCTGGCGGCCAGGGCGCCAACGGCGGCGCGGATGGTGCCGACGGTGGGGACACGCAGCAGCGGCGGCGGCAGCTGCAGCAGGAGCAGCCGCAGCAGCAGGAGTTGAATGTCAAGACACAGCTGATCGACGTCAAGACCTACCGCCTGAAGAAGAAGATGGGCCAGATCTCGCTGTCCGCTGAGGTGCGCTGCTTCATCCACCTGCTAGCCCACACGTTTAGTTGCTCATCCACACCCTACGCCACACCCACAGCATAGCGGTGCTTAACAGCGAGGTGGTCTGCCGTCAGCGCCACAGGCTCCGACGGCACGGCGGATCCTCACGGACCTACCTGCTCCGCCCCAGCAGGCTACCACGCACGCAGCTCAACCCACACCCTACTTACCTCACACGTGCACCACCAACCTAGGTGATCACCGCCACCTGCTCCAACTGCATGCATGGTGGCCCTGCGCACCGACCTGGCCCCATCCTAGCACTCCCACAAGCTGTCCCACATTTTGCTTACCCACACACCTGCTGCACCACCCGCGCAGGTCATCACTGCCACTGGCTCCGACGGCATGGTGGCGCTGCGCTCCGGCGACCGCGTGGCCTCCAAGAAGCTCAACGTCGCGCTGACGCCCATCACCAGCATCTACCGCTACCCCTTTGACGAGTACAGGGGCACGGTCAAGTGAGTGCTGGGAGGGGAGGGGGTGCGGAGCGAGCAATAAAAGGGCGCGCTGTGCCGCTGTCATGGGGAATCGCGTGGCGCTGCAGCTGCGCTGTGCCAAAGTCAAGTACCTGGCTACCGCGTCGTAAGCCGCTTGCATGCCGAGCGCATGCATTAACGCTATATGTGGACAGTGGTGCCGTACAATTATCTGCTTGCCGGGCAGCACCCAATCAACACTTGGCCTCGCTCATTGCTCCCTGTACTCCTGCTGCTGTACGTGCCTTGTGCCGTACAGGATCGTGTCCAGCTTTGGCAACGATTCGTACGTGTACCCCCTGGCGCTGCTGGTCAGCCAGCGCAACGCGCTCGTGGGCTGGACGTACGAGGTGCGTGGGGGCGCAGGGGGCAGGGGGCAGTCATCAGGGGGCAGCAGGGGGCAGCAGTGGCCAGCAGGGGACAGCAGGGCGCAGCAGGGGGCAGCAGGGGAAGTGTGCCGCGCACAGTGTGTACGGTGCAGGGAGCAGAAATAGAGGGGTAGGACACAGGCAGCACGGCAGAAGGGGAGCCCTCCCTTGGCTGGGAGAGTACCGTACGGGGCATCGTGCATGGCCTGCATACAAACAGGGATGCCAATGCTCCTGAAACCTGCCGACCCCTGCCTGCAGTCAGCACAGGACGACCATCCCTGTGCCATGGGCCGCGACTCTGACCACACGCCTGCAGTGCTAAGGCACGCCGGCCCCATGGCTTGCGGTCCCAAGACTCTCTGCGGCGCACCATCTCAACATGTGCCGCACTGCTTGTGTTGGGCCGCAGGTGACGCAGGTGCCCCGGCTGGAGGACAACGTGGTGGTGTGGACGGAGGGCGACCCCGAGTACTCCACCGTGCAGCTCACGTACGGTGAGTGCGTAGACACAGGACACGGTGTGTGGTGCACGCAGCGTTGCATGTCCACACGGCACAGGTTAGCACTGGCACAGTCAAGGGACGAAGGGAGGCATGCAAGGCGAGTGCGGGTGCGGGAGAGGCGGCGGCGCCAGCCTGCTGCTGGCCTTTAGGGCAGGGTTCCGGGGTCGGCGGGGCCCCCTCACACCGCAGTTTGGCGGCCAGGCGGTGCCACACCGAGTACTCATGGGCTATCCCAGCCAGTCGCGTTGCCCATCCCGCTCCACACCCTCCGCATCCCCACCACCCGCCCACCACCCGCCCTCGCAACACGTACGTACGGTATACCCCCGCTCTGACTGCCCGCCCGCTTGCCCGCCTGATGCCCGCCGGCCCACAGAGATTCGCCTGCAGCGCACGTCCTTCAACAGGTGAGAGGCGCCCAGGCCTGCACCATGTGTGCCTGATTGCGGCCCAGGTGGCACAGCACGGCTGGTATCGTACGCTACCGCAATGCGGGCCGGTCCGGTGGGCGGCACCCTCCTGGCACTCGCTTACCCCGCCCTGCCTACCCCGCACGCTCTTACCCCCACCACCCCCACCACCGTACCGCCCACCACCAGGTTCTTCGCCGTCATCATCCTCATGGGCATGTGGGCCTACACCATGTTCGCGTGCGTGTACGGTGAGCGGCTTCCTGTCCCCGTACTTCCGTACACGCAGTGTGCTGCACACCTCACACGCACGTATGTGCAGCTCCGTACCACGGCGTGCATTCAAGTGCCGATACATGTGTAGTGTACGTGTTGCGTGCCTCTGTGTGCGCCCCCCACATGCCACCGCACCGTGCACAGCGGCGGGCCCAGCTCTGGCTCGGCTGTGGTGTCCCCTCGCGCCGCCTGACTGCAGGGCCGACGACCGTCATAGCGGCACCTGTGTATCCACCAACACGCACACGTACCCACTCCCTCCCTCCCCAATATCGTTCACCCTATCCCCGCCTCCCCCCACGCCCAGCCCTGGACATGCTGTACTTCCGCCCCCGCAACGCCACGCTGGGCGACGCCGGCCTGTTCACCGGCCTGCTGTTCGCCATGCCCAACGTGCGCAACGTCATGCCCGGCATCCCGCCCGGCATCGGCCTGGGCGTCGACTTCTACGGCTTCATCTGGATCATGCTGCTCATGATGATCACCGGTGGGTCCCGCACGTGCCCTTGAAGTGTGCGCAATCAAGCGAGGCGTTTCTGTCGTATGGTTGCTTCTGTACACCAGCATGTATATATGCCGGCACCCTGGAGGCCCGCTTCGCGCTGTGGCAGCTTGCACGTTAGGACGCTAGCCACCGGTCTCCACGGGTCCTCCTAGTCAAGGGGTCCTCCTTTTGGGTCATGCACCACGTGTGAAAACGCGGTACTTGCCAACCGACCTACAAAAAAACCTGCTGCCCTTTTTTTCCGCTCTTCCTTCCCTGTAGGTGCCATGGTGCTGTGCAAGGTGGTTGGCCAGTACATCCACCCCGACGCCACGCTGTACGACAAGCTGCGGCGCAACCAGGTGTGGGAGGACCAGGTGCTGCGGGACCTGGAGGCGCAGGAGAAGAAGGCCAAGGAGGAGGTGGAGCGCGAAAAGGAGCGGCAGAAGAAGCGCGAGAAGTGGGGCATCGTGGTGCCGCCGGGGGCGGCCGCGGCCAGGGGCGATGGGCCGGCAGCGGGCTGCCTGGGGGGTGAGAAGCAGGTGCAGCTGCTGCCGGTCAACAAGGTGTAGGCTGCCGCTGGGTGCGGGTGCAACTGAGCTGCCACATGGGTGCACCAGTGACGGAGCCCCTACCTGGGGTACCGGTAGACCTGGGTAAACCTAATTGGTGTGCTAAGTTCAAGACCTGTTGGGGATGTACATACACGGTTTGTAGCATGGGCCAGCATGGGCGGATACCGGTAGGGGTTGGGTGGCAGGAGGCAGGGGGGGGATGACGCGCCGATGTTTGACCTCCTTGTGGGCATTAATCTGTGTGCTGCCTGATGCCTGGCTGGCTTCCGTCCGTCTCCTGAAGAGCATGTGCTGGCGATCCTTCAGCACCTTTGTGTCTTTGTGTGCTGCAGCTTAATAAGGACGGCGCGCTGCTCCTGTATGCGCTGTTTTTTTTTGCGCTGTGCCGCACGGTATGAATCCGGAGCGAGTGCCTGAACTGACGCCGGTTCTTGCAGCACGCTGTTAATGTATTTAGGGCAGACAGATTGGTCAACTGAAAGGTATCAGCCTGGACCGGCAACAAACGGTTGCCGTACGACTGGTGCCCTTCACTGATTTGGGTTGTTATGTACGGGGCTCGGGAGGGCCTATTGCGGCTGAGTTCTCACAGGTTCCCGTGCCGCGGCCATCACCTTATTCCTAGTGTCCACCAAGAAGTTACCCTGGTGTTGGTGTGCTACGTACGGCATAAGACTGCCTGCTTGCCGAAGCCGTACCTCCGTTTGCGTGGTGCTACCAGGTGCCTCTGCCGCCAGCTGTAACATCCATGCTGGTCCTGCAAGGATAGCGAGTCCGTTATCCCAGCACCACGTGGACGATAAGGTCAGCAGTAGCTCCAGGTCTACGATAACATTGTGCACCCATTCGCTCTGTCTTGCCCCTGTGCGCGCTACTGCACGTGACGCCACTGCCTAACTGTGTACTGCAGTGCGCCCTCGACGTTGTGCCCTGCGCAATGAGGTCCCGCCTGACTGTACGGTACCTGAATGCAACGTGCCGGTGTCCTGCAAGCCGCCTTGAACGCATGGGGAAGAGGTCATGGGCGATGGGCCAACACAACCGTCTTGGCGGGGCAGGGGCCCATGGTGGGGATGCCACAGGCCACCTGCATGTATACGGCTTAGCTGGCTGCGCTGCTCCCTCCAACAGACCCGCCCTATAGCTGTAAACATGTTACCCGAGTATGCCTTTCCTGTGTCTACGTCCTGCAGCGTGAAATGCCCATGTGTCTACTTCCCTCCTGCCTGGTGGTGCCGCGCCTGCCGCGCAGTGCCGTGCCTTGGGACTCCCCTGGTCCGATGCGGATCAACCTGGCTTCGTGCGAGTCTACTACCTAGTGAACGAGCACTTGTTTCCGAGCTACACCTACTACGATGGTCCACTCTTTTCTTTAGCTTCAAGCCCACGCCAAAATGTTCCGCAGGCGCAAGGAGCAGGAGGTGTGACCTGCGCACTCACCCTTGGCTTTGCATTGCTTTTGGTTTGAGAATTGTACTACCAAATTCACTTCGACTGATGCAAGGTCAAGCCAAGTGGTCTCAGCCAGTCGTTTAGAAGCGATCGTCGTGTTTCGCGCCCTTTGTCGCGCAGGACAATGCCCAGAAGGAAGTTACCTTCTGGAAGTCAGAGCTGGACAAAGTGGTGGCGGAGAAGAATGGCTGGATGGAGAAGTACATGCGGGTAAGGTCAGGGTCATGGGCCATGAGGTTCAAAATCGAGCCATGTACCCACTCCGCCACCATTGGCCACTGCACGCAATCCTGCGCTTACGCAGTCAAACGAGGACGCGGAAATGCTCCGAGCGGAGCTGTTTTTGGTGCAGCGCGACGCAGCTGCAGTTCGCGCGCAGCTGGAGGTGCTCCGTCGTCAGCAGGAGTGCCGGTCAGGCAACGGGGGCGGCTCGGGCGCCACCACCCCCCGGGGGCCTGCCTCTGTGCGCCCATCAGCGTCCTCCACCCCAGTTAAGTCCCTGCCGTCCGCCATCCCCGAGGCGCACGTGGCCAGCCCGTCTGTGTCCGTGAGCCGCATGTCGTCCCCGGCCGACGAGCAGATTGCCCAGCTCAAGGTGCGTCACACCCCTCTCTGTCGCTTCCTGCCGTCACCCCCGATGGCTGAAGAGCTGGACAGCCCCCAGTACCTTGTTCACTTGCCCTCCGGGGCCCTACGGGCTGAAAGCAGTTCCGGCACACCTGGTTCAGGCATGCTTCCCTCCCACTCCGGCCCATTGGGCCGCCGTGTGCCAAGCGGCCAGGCCGCCGCACCACTCCAACGCTGCGTGCTGTTCCAACCCGTACAGCTCATCGGAATCATTCCCATCCCCGGTGCCGTGCCCGCACGACTGCCATTAACCCATGGGCTGGCATCCCACCCCACCGCACCCCGCTGCAACCCACCGCACCCCACCCCACCGCACCCTCATCTGCCCCTCGCTCACCCTCCCCGCCCCGCCCCACACTACCTTGACGCTGCACCCCACACACCACCCACCCTACGCGCACACGCAGCACGAGGTGGGGCTGCTGCAGCGGCAGCTGGCGTCCGCCGAGTCGTCCGCCCACACGTCGGACATGCGTGTTGCGGCGCTGGAGGAGCGGCTGGCGGAGGTGTCGCGGGAGCTGGACGGCGCGCGGCGGCAGACCGAGTTCATGCGCACCACGGCGGAGGCGCACCAGCGGGAGGCCAACGCGGTGGGTGGCTGCGGAATTGGTACAACAGCTACATGCAATAATTGATGCCCAAGCTGTGCGTGTTGCTGTGTATGGTGTTTGCGGCCATGGCGGCGGCGGACCAACGGGAGGGCAGTGCAGTTAAATAGGATGGCTCGGTGGAAGGGGGTTGGGCAGACGGGGCCTGGGCATAGGTAAGGAGGCAGGGAGCACGGGAGTGCCAGCGACGGGCCACTGACACTCCGTGGTGACTGGGTTAGCTTGGAGTGATGGGGCGTTCTGCGGTGCGAGCTGACAGGGGCGTAGATGGCACGAGGGTGGATAAGGAGGCCAGGAGAGGCACGGGGCGACCGCACAAGTGAGGGCGGAGAGCGAAAGGACTGCTCTGTGCGGGCCACGTGTTGCGTGGCCGCGTACATGGGGCGTGAGGAGTAGACTTGGCTCGTTGCTTGCCGGAACGGTACCCGCACCCCTGCGCATGCCCCCAAGTAGCATACGGCCGCATGGTCAGCAGCAGGGCCTTGCCCGTGCCAGCGCCCGTCACTCATACGGCACGTGGACAGCCTATCTGCCGCGAATTTGGTTGTGCCCCGCGCCCGTCGTCATCCTGCCCCTGTCCCCCACCCTCCCTTTCGCTGCCCAGCTGCGCGCCGAGGTGCTTTCGCAGCGCTCCATCAACGACGAGACGGCCAACGAGACCACCAAGATACTGGAGGAGCTGTCAGCGGCACAGGTGGGCGTGCGGAATCTTAAGAGTAGCGCACGTGGGTGACACACGCATAGGAAGCTCCAGGGCTGGCGGGCGCTGGGATGCAAGTCGCAAAACAATTGTGCAGGATTGACTGCATTAGGCGAGTGTTGTGTCAAGGTGCCCCGTGCAGGAGCTACGCAGGCACGCACGCATGCGCACAGTGCGCTCCACCACAGCATCGTGCCTACCCGCCTCATGAGTGACGGTGCGCTAACCGCCCCTCCTCCTCTCCTCGTCCGCCAACCGTCCCGACAGCACCGCTGCGCCAAGCTGGCGGCCGAGCTGTCCATCAGGGAGCAGATGGTGGGCCTGCTGCAGCTGGAGCTGGCGGAGCGGGCAGCAGCTGCTGCAACCACCACAACCACCGCCGGCGGCGGCGGCGTCAGCGGCCTGGTGGGGCTCGGCGGCCTGGGCCTCGGCGGCGTCGGCGCCAGCGGCAGCGGCAGCGTCGTCAGCAGCGCGAGCGTGGCGCTGGCGGCCGCCGCCGCCGGGGCAGCGGTGGGCGCCGGGACGGGTTCCGGAGCGCAGGGCCAGGGAAGCTACCGGTCGCTGTCGCTGACGGGGATGGCGGCGGCGGTCGCGGCGGGCGCGATGGCAGGCGCCGCCGCGGAGGCGAGCGGCACAGCGAAGCTCTGGGCAGCGGCGCGCTCGAGCACGTTCAGCTCGGCGGCGCAGCCGTCGGCGGGGAGTACGGCAGCTGCGGCCGGCGTGCCGCGTGCCAGGAACGCGTCGGCGGGTGGTGCGGCCTCCGCAGCGGCAGGGGAGGCCGACCGCGTCGGGGGTGCGGGACCGGGGCCGGGGGCTGCATGGAGCCGATCCGGAAGCCAAATGGCTACGCCTGTGCCGGGGCCGGTTCTGGGTCAGGCGTCCGCCCCTGGTCCGGCCCGCAGCCCTGCCCCCAGCCCGGGCGTGTCGCACAGGAGCCTGGAGTCGCCGCAGGACGGGGGCAAGGTGCGACGGGGGGGAGGGGACGGGCGGGGAAGAGCCTATGGGCGCTGCCGAAGTGTCGAGAAGCTTACCGGGGCCGGTTTATCAAGTGCTGTACAGGCAAAGCGACCCGAACCGCGCGGCTCAAGTACGTGTCTGCCTGCATGCCAGGCGTTGCCAGCCCCTCTTTCCACGTCTTCCACAGCTTGCGGCTCAGCCAACCTGATACAATTCCAACCTGCCCAATGCGCCCTTTCTCATTTTCATCATGCGGTAATCGCCTTATATCGTGAACGCGTGAAATTACTCATCGCAAACCCCGTGCCCACCGCCGCAGAGCCCGGTGCTGCGGGGCGACCGCAACGGCGCCTACGGCACGGAGGACGGCAGCTCCGCCCCCACCCCCGCCAGCGTGGCGTCCACGGGGGTGCGCATGGAGGCCACGCCCAGCCCCCAGCCCAGCCCCAGCCCCGGCCCTGGGTCCAGCTACGCGGGGGGCACCAGCCTCAGCTTCAGCCCCAGCGGCACGCCGCGGGGCCCAGAGCTCTTTGCGGCGGCGGCCGCGGCGTCTGCGGATGCGTCCACTGCTGCTGCGCCGCCCGCGACCGCTGATGCCCAGGGCACCAGCACCTCCCAGGCTGTGTCGTTCACCTCGGGTGCAGAAGGGGGTGTGGACGGGGGTGTGAGTGGGTCTGCCAAGACGCCCAAGGGAGATGCCGCAGGAGCAGGGGGGGCCGCTTCTGCTGCCGCCTCCGCCGCCACCAGCCCTTCGCCGCAGTTCCACGATTTGGGTGTGCAGGTGGGCTGTGCATGGGATGCACGCTGTGCACTGGTTTCCCGTTGCGGGCTTTCTATGGTCGGGCAGCTCCCGCAGCTGTACGGTAACCATTCAGCCGCTGCAGAGTATCCTGGACCCCTAGGGCAAAGGGAGAGCCTTGAATGGTCACATGTCGTACGGGCTTCTTCTCTGGGAAGGCTTCCTGACTCCCTTTGGCAGAGGCTTGCAAGTTGCAACTAGGGAAGTGCGCATTGCTCGGTGTCACTGTGTAGCGATGCAGTTGCGTGGACAAGTTAGCATATTAGCAAGCAGGTTCTAGTAGCGGGCGAGTGGCATGTCCGGCGATTAGAAGCAGACATCGAGGCGGCTCCGACTGCGAGTTGTTGATGCGCTGAGAGGACTGAAGGAGAATAACACCAGCTGTGTCGGGTGGCCCCCCGGCCCACGCGGGACAGACGGTTGCGTGCGCACGCGAGTGAAATGCGAATGCATACCGGTGTCACTGTGTGTGCGCTTACTGCCATCCCGGAAATTACGTTTCGGCCTAACCGCTATATACCTGGTTCCTCGCCCTTTCCCTTCCCCAGATGGAGCCCACCGCGCCAATAAACCCCGCGGCCCTCCGCAAGTCCCTCAACAAAGGTTTTGGCCGAGCCTCGCTGGGCGGCGCAGCAGCCTCGGCCATCCCCACCTCCGCCTTCCCCGCGCCCCCTATGGCGCCCCGCGGTCGCCGGTCCGGGACCAACGAAACCCCCTCCTCCTCCTCCTCCGCTACCTCTGCCACCGCCCCTGCCGCCTCCGCCACGGCCTCCGCCAGCGGCGGCCCCGCCCGGCCCGTGGTTCCGCACCTGCCTCTGGCCAGCGCCCTGCACCGCAACAAGCGGCCAGTGGAGGAGGAGGTCTCCCCTGCCCCGGGTCCTGCGCAGCGGGGCACGGACAGTGGCGACAGGGACCGGAGCGCCGGTGGCGGCGGCGGCCCGACGGCGGAGCTGCAGCAGCACCTGCAGCGGCGGCGGCACGGCGACAGCGAGGAGCACCACGACAAGGAGCCGCGGCAGAACTCGCTGCCCAGGGGAGAGACGCGGCCGCAGGAGCCGGTCCAGCAGGAGGAGGCCGGGCAGCGGGAGCAGCAGGGGAGGGCGGGGCGGGAAGGGGCGCCAGTGCAAGGGGAGCAGGAGAGCGACAAGGGGCAGCCTGCTGCGGGGGCGGAGCAGGTTGGTGGGGCGGCCGCGGCAGCAGCAGCGGCAGCAGTAGAAGCACAGGCGGTGGCCGCTGGCGGAGACGTCAGCAGTAATGAGAGCTCAGCCCATGTGCAGCCGGCCGAGGAGCAGGAGCAGGCAGCGGCGCCCGCTGAGCCTGCCAAGCAGCGGGAGCAGCAGCAGGAGCAGCAGCGGGAGCAGCAGCAGGAGCAGCAGCGGGAGCAGCAGCGGGAGCAGCAGGCGTCTGGCGAGGTGACCCCGCCTTTGAGCGCCCGATCTGCCGGCGGGAGCTCCAGGTCCACCAAGGGCAGGGACAAGGACAAGGAGAACAGCACGCCGCCCAGCAGCGGCAAGGGCAGCAGCAAGGGGCGGGGCGGCAAGGGGGCAAAGGGCTCACCCAAGAAGACCGCCTCGCCTGCGCCCGTGCCCGCGCCCGCCGCCCACACCCCGCGGGCCGCAGAGCCGGATGCCCCCGCCGCCGCCCCCGCAGCCGCCGCTGCGGAGACCAGTAGCAAGCCGCATGGGTCCGCTGGGGCTGCCGGGGCTGCTTCGCCTGGCAAGGGGCTGTCGGCCGCAGCAGCGCCCTTCCAGCCGTCTAGCGCTGCTGCTGGGGATGTGGCCTCCGCCGAGCCGTCAGCAGCTCCTGCTGTCTCCGCAGCGATGACACCTGGGGACACGGCTGCTGTGGACGCAGCGGCAGCGGCGGCCGCTCTGCCAACTGGAGCAGACCCAGACTTCGCTCCCTTGTCACAGGAGGGCCCCGGCCCTGTCCCAGCCCATGCCCCCGCCAAGGCAGGGGGCGCCACGGCAGCACCCACCACCCCCAAGTCCATCCCCACACCGCAAACCACCCCACAGGGCGGCGGAGGTGCGCCCCTCAGCCCCGTTCCTGGGACCACACCGCCGGGCACCGTCAGCCGGACCATGGCCCTGCTGCAGCGCTTTAACTCCGGCGGCGGCACCGCTGACGGCCAATCCAAATCGCCCGCGCCGGCGGTGGCGGCGGTGGCGGCGGTGGCGGCGCCGCCAAGCCCCGTCCCGGTTCCCGCCGGCGGTGCGCTCGGTGGCCTGGCGGCCGTCTCGGCGGCGGTACGGCGCCTCAGCGGCACGGGCGGCCCGCCGACGGGTGCGCCGCTGTCCCGTGGGCCCAGCGGCGGTCTTCCTCCCGCTGGAAGCGGCGGCGTGCAAGCGCCGGCAGCGGGGCCGGCAACGACGCCGGCGGCGGTCCGTGTGCCCGCATTGCCTCGGCCAGCGGCTGTCGCTGCGGCGGCTGCCGCCAAGGAAAGCGGTGCCAGCACGCCCACGCACGCACAGCCTGCGGTGTCCTCCAGTTCCGAGGAGGCCGCCCAGGCGGCGGCACCGTCGGAGGCAGTGGCGGCCGTGGCGGCGCCTCAGAGCCATGCTGACGGCACGCCCGCTGCCGCCACCACCCCTGCCGCCACGGCAGCTGACGGGACCCCCGCTGTCGCCGAAGGGCCGGTGGGTGCAGACGTCAGCAAGGCCTACGACGCTGCCGCGTCTGAGGCCGCTCCCGTTCCCTCCGCCAGCCGCGGCGACACTACCGCCGGCAACACTGGGTGCAGGGACGGAGGCGGAGACGCCGCCGTGGAAGCAACACCGGCTGCCGAGCAGGCGGCCAAGGCAGAGCAGGCAGGTGCCAGCACCGCCGCCGGTGCCGCTGCTGGTGGTGGTGCTGTTCCCACAGGCACTACGCCCGCCATCCAGCAAAACGCCGCCGGCGCCTCCACCGGGGCAACGCCGGCCACTCAGCCCGGCCGCCGTACACCTGGCGGCGCCGTTGGCGGCGGCACACCGCCGGGTGGCGGCGTGGCATCTCTGCTGAACCGCTTCAACGCCGTGACGGGGCAGGGCAGCAGCGCCGGCATCAGCACCGCGGCGCCGGCAGCGGCGGGCGGGCCGCCGGGTACGGCTGCGACGGCCGCCGCCGCAGCCGCCATCCTGGAGGGCATTGGCGGCCCGGTGTCGCGTGTGCCGGCCAGCGCCAAGATCGCCGCCATGCGGAGTGCGTTCGAAAAGGGTGCGGGCGGCAGCGGACGGCAACAGCAGTGAGAGGGGACAGGTTTCGTGTGGCCGGCGTCCTTGGCTGCACAGAAGAGAGCTGTTCAGACGTCGTAGGAGGGTAGATTCTAACCCAGTGCGGCGACCGTCAGGGGTACATATGGAAGGCGTTGGGTGTGCCATTCTTCATTGTGTATAACAGTCTGTTGACGCCATTGTTGCATGCATGATTACGGGGTTGCAGGATGGTACGGTGATCTATCCTAACTTTTACGTTGAGACGGGCTGTGCAGTGCAGTGCAGGTTTTGCGTAGCTGCACGCTTAGGGCGAGGGAGTGATGCCTGTGCGTGGAGAGCAGTGGAGGGGTACGCGAGCTGCGCCGCTAACTGGATGGCAGGGAGGGAGGTGTATGTGATGTCATTGCTACGTAAATTACATCTGAAGGGGCTACAACTGCCTGCCTTGTGGTGATCGACCTGCTGGTATTTCCGTTGGGGGCATGCAAGTGACTGAAAGTTAGCCGTTGTTGCATATGGGGCGCGGATGAAGGCTTTTGACCACGCGTACGAAAGCCTCGTGCACATGGTGAGCCGCTTGTAAAGAGTGTTCCTGCGAATGCCGTGAGGCTTAATTGCTGCGTGCCCAACCCCCCGCACGTTGGGACGTGGTGTTGTTGTCAGCTGCAGCAGCCACGCAGGACACGACCACCACATGCCGTAACGGCCATACCAGCTCTAGAACTCGGCCACTGGCGTGCTTAGACCAGTACGGTACAGATGACGAGGCAGAGCTGCACGGGTCCTGGGGCATAAGTATGCGCGGACTTGCGCGGACGACTGCCTCATGTAGCCAACACCCACTGTACACTGTGCTGTCAGGTGCTGTAGCTGCTCTGCAGGTTACGTACCTCGTTGCGGGTACATACTGCAATACACAGCAGGGTACCTGTACGTTTCCAGTGCGTACAGTTGTGTAGCTAGGACACGCCTACGTACATAGCGTGTTGGTACTACTCGTAGGCTTGTCAAGCCAAGCCGAACGCCCGCACCCGTACCGAACCGGTACGGCAACGCAGGGTGGTACGTGATACGCCGCAGGACAGGCACAAAATCGTCGCACACAAAGTAGCTAAACGCAAGTTTGATATACCTTGTGAAAGTTATACCTTGCGCACTGAAAACGAGGGGCAGGATAGGAATGACCGCTTCCCCAACTTCGGGTTGCTGAGCGGCAGCGGGCCCAAGCCATAACGCCCTCGGGCTGTAGCTTACAATGCACGTCCTTAGCGGACAGCAGGCGCGCACTGGGTCGGTACTCCCGGCCACGCGACGATTGGCCCCATGCACCACGGCCAGGAGCGTTCGCCGTGTCTGCCAGGTTAGTTGATGTATCTTTAGCAATTAGTAAACATGTGGCAGCTCTTTTTGCGGTCAAAGGGCTTACCGGTCGCGTCGCGCCATTGTCAGAAACCTAGTCAACACGCTCCCCGCCCCGCCGCGCCCCCACCTGCCCACACCCGCCCGCGCTCGTCCCCGTCCGCCCACCCACTCCCACCCGACCCATATGCCCATGCGGTGCTCCGACAGGCGGTCAGTCGCATGCGTGGATCGTCAGCGGGGGCCGGGCCGCCACGCGGGCCGCACCCCCCCAAGGCCAGCGGCGGAGACGATGGAGGGGGAGGGAAGTTCCGCGGCTTTGACATCCCATGGGGCGTGGTGAGTGTGCGTATATGTTTGGGGCCACGGTTACGGGAATAGTGCCGTGGCCATGCCGTGGTGCCGTGGCCACGCACCAGACGCCTTGGCTGCTCAGCATTGTGCCATGTGTGACTCCTGCGAACTGCACATGTGACTAGAGGACCGGAGGGGCACAAGGGGATCGGAAGAGGTACACGGCAGCGCACACAGGCATGTGCATCGATTCCGTCTGTAGGGGCAGGGGAGGGATGTATGTTTAGAGGGCAGCCAGAACCAACTGCGGGACTCATCTCCGCCCCTCCCTCCCGCAAGAACTACAACCCAGACTTCAGTGTTTTCCCACGATGTTTTCCTTCCTTGGCCCCATCCCTTTTCACCCTCGTGCAGGTGGTGGTTTGCCTCGTGGTGGCAGGCAGCGCAGTCGCCATATCGTGGTCGGCCAAGGACGGCCTGGTGACGGCTGGTGGGGACATCGAGCAGGGCCTCGTGAAGGGGGGCTGGCAGATTAGGCAGGGCCTGGTGGAGGGCGCCAAGGTGCACGGCTCGCTGCTGCAGCGGGGCGCCAAGGAGCACGGCACCCTCCTGCAACAGGCCATTCTCGGCTCAGGGGCTATGATAGCTTTGGCGTTGTGGTGGCCCCGTGGTGGTGGTAGTGGTGGTGGCGTGGGGAGTGGCGCTGGGCGGGTGCAGGGTGGTGGTAGCGGCAGTAGCATATAGGCGTCCATGGCTGGGCAGTGGCCACACGGCCGCTGGGGCCCCAAGCAAGTCGCCCTGCTGGTTGTCCGACCACTACTATCGGCCTGTCCCACCACCCCATCCACCATCATTGGCCTGGCCGGCACAGTAAGTGCCCTGTGCGGTGGCAGCAGCAGCAGGTGGGGGCTAGCGTCTGCGAAGGCTGCTGCTACCTGTACGACTGAGACTTGAGTTGGAGTTATGCGGGCATGCCCCTGCATGTTGCTAAGGGGGTGTCGCCGCTGCTGAGGAAGAGCAGAGGACGGCATGGTTGGGTCGCTTATGACGACTGTGTCCCTAGAGGCTGTGCACAGGGGCCACCTACTTGTAGGTGTTGCCGCAGTTTGATGCTGCGGTGTAACGTAGCCAGGAGCGTGGTGGTGGTCATACCGCGAATGGACAGCCCAGTTACGTCAGTTGATGTAGGGAGCCTACCCCGCTGGCCGCTGGGCAGCACCAACGAACACGCACGCAGCGCGGCCCGCTTGGTGTGCTTAGCGCCCGGGGCACAGTGTGGGGTGCATGCATGGGTTGGGTACCGAGGTGTGCAAGGCCACCTGGAGGCTCCACTGCAGGCACGTGTACCGGTACGACAGCACCGGTAACCAGAAACGTGTTACAGACCAGTACAGACCGAGTGGCCAGCGTGCTCGTGCAGAACCGCCATTGCAGGGTGCCTGGGGTACGACAGGTGCAGTGCCCCTGGTGCAGGAGAGGAGCCGACCATCTCCGCACCCCGGACGCTCAAGGCGCCCCAACCCACGCGCGCAGGGACTCTCACGCGCTCACAGGCAGCCGTCACCTGCACCGCTAGCGTCTGCGGTCTTCCTTATCACCCCACAGCACCCTCACACCACCCCTCCCCCGCCCGCCCCCGCGGCCGCCCCCGCCCTGCTGCTGCCCCCGGCCCGCCGCCGACCCCCCGTACCGCTTCAGCAGCGGCAACAGCGCATCCCACGACCACGCATCGTCCACCGAGAACGCGCCAACGTGCGTACGGCGGAGCTCGTCCAATACGGCACACGTCCGCAGCCGCCTGCCGTACAAGGTAACCAGCGGCCGTAAGTAGCCGCGGCCCGCCAGCAGCGCAGAGAAGCGAACGACGCGGCCTTCTTGCCCACCACCACCGTCCCCCCAGTCCACACTACCACCATCAGCACCACCAGCAGGACCTCCAGGGCTGTGCACGCCCCCTGCGCCTACGCCCACAGCACTCCCCCCACTCTGCTCCACCTCGGAGTTGCTTCCGTTGGCCGGGGCGTCCTCGCTGGCGCCGCCCCCGATGCGCCTGTGTGCGGTGGTGCTGCTGACGCGGCTGGTCCCGTTGGTGCAGCTCGCGCTTCCGGGGTGGCGCCACACGGTCAGGTCCCGCAGTCCCAGGGGTACGGCGTAGCTGCAGTAGGGGCAGGGGGCCCGGAAGAAGGGTATTGCGTCAACAAAGTGTGCGCAACGTCAGCAACAGGGTCGGCACAGGTTACAGCCAAGTTCGATAGGTCCGCAGGGCAGGGGGCCGGGGGGTTAAGGAGCACCACGTGGAGCTAGCAGGGCAGCGGCAGGGACTAAGGAAGGGGCCGAGACGGGGCTTGGCTGGAGGGGTGCATGTCCAGCCAGCGGGAAGGACAAGCCGGAGGGCACGTCGTACAATGACGGCGCTGCGTGATCGATACACGCGCTATGAAGCTACAGCAAAACAAAACGGCGGCACCGAAGCAGACACGGAGATAGCATTAAAGTTTTTGCCCTTCGCTGCTGGCAACCCAAAACACCTCACCCGTGACAGTTACCTTGCAAGTGCGCCCCCCATGGTGCACACACGTTACCCCAGGCTACCCAACCCCGCACTAGCCCACACTCACACGCTGGGCCCCGCTTCCTCCTCGTAGTACCGGAAGCTGCTGGGCAGTTGCCGCAGCTTGAAGCGCGGAGGCACCACCAGCAGGCCCCCACGCGCCCCCGCCCCCCCCCCCCCCCCCCTCCCCCTCCTGCTGCTGCCCCTGCCGCTTCCCGGCGCCCCCGGCCCCGCTCCCTTGTCCTCGCCGCCCCCCCCCTCCCCCCACACCTCCTGCTCCGCTTCCGCTCCTCCTTCCACCCCCTCATGCTGCTCGCTGTCCCCTCCCTGCGCCTGCCCCCCCGCCGCGTGTGCCACCAGGCTGCGGGCAGCTGCCTCCAGGTCGTCGTCTGCACACAGCCACACAGCAGGAGGACAGGTTGTCAACATGGTGTCTCTCAAGGCCCAGTGCACGGACTTGCCTGATCCTTCCCTGCTACGGTGCCGCACCCCACCCAGCGCGTCCCCACCCCCTGCTGCCCCATCCACAGGCCCGCGTCAAGTAGCACAGCTCGACCTTCCACTCCGCCGCACCCATCCCATCCCACCCGTCACATGCACCCACTTAGTACATCTTTTCATGAGCATCTTATCCGTCATAGCTCTTAGGCTGGTAGGTCATCTATTTCCCCAGCGCTTGCGTTAGCTCGCTACGCCCTTCCCTCACAGTGCACACCTCTTCGCTACACCCATATACCGGTACGGCACATCACCCTACACCCCCTCACCCGTCACGTGCGCCCAGGGCATGGCCTCCGCCTCCAGGCTCTCGGCCCCCCGCACGTCCCCGCTCCGGGACCAGGCCCCCAGCACCAGGCTGCCCTCGTAACGCTTGGCGGCGCGCTCGACGCGTCGGGCCAGGGCACGTGTCGCCTCCCCGAACGCCAGCAGCACCAGCCCGCTGCCGCACGCGTCCAGCGGCGCCACGCTGGCCACACGTGCCGCGTGCGTGGCGCGCCGCACGGCCTCCACCAGCTCCGCCACCTCCCAGCCGGGCGGCTTGTCCACCAGCAGCAGCCCGTTGGCCAGGGCGGCGGGCGTGAGGTGGTCGGGGATGCGGGAGATGATGGTGGGCATGGGGCCGGGGGCGGGTGTGGATGTGGGTGCGGGTGTGGGTGTGGGTGTGGGTGAGGTAGGGGTGGAGGAGGTGGCTATGGGGATGGATGACGGAGCGGTGGGCGGAGAGGCGGTTTGTGTAGGCGGGGTAGGGGGATAAGGGTTGCCAGGCGGAGGGGAGGAGGCACGGGGCGTGGGCGGCGGGGAGGTACGACGGCGTGCTGGTGTGGGGCGTGGGTTGGAGGGCTGGTGGGGTGGGGCGGGGTAGCTGGGCTGTGCCCGCTGCTGCTGCTGCTGCTGCTGCTGCTGCTGCTGCTGCTGCTCACGACCCCGTGGTCCCTTGCCGTCCGCGTGGCCCCGGCCCCCACCCCCTTGGCCCCCCTGTAGCTGCGACTGGGGCGGTAACACGGCGTCTTCCGACGGCTCGCTGCTGCTGCTGCTGGTGCTGCGATGCCAGGTGCCGGTGGGACCCCCATGGCGACCGACGCGTGTGGCGGAGACGCGTGCCGAGCTGCCGCGGCCTGGGGTGGCAGCGGCGGCGGCAGCGGCGGTGGCGGCGGCAGCCGGCCTGGCTGCTGCGTGCAGAGCAGCAGTGCTGAACGCTGCAGCATTGCCGTGGGTGCGCGAAGCTGTGCGTGTGGCAAATGCTGCAGCGAGACGGTGGCTGTCCGTGGCGCGGGTTAGGGCTGTGGGTGTGGTGGGGTGCAGCTGGCGGCGAAGGGCCGTACGTGCGGCAGTTGCGTTTCCCCATGTGCTTTGCTGTGCGGGCGCCGCTGCTGCATGGCAGGTCACAGGACAGCGGCTGCTGTTGCTGCTGCTGCGAAGGAGGTGGAGGCATGCCCACCGCAGCCGCGGCGGGGCGCTGAGCGCAGGAGGGGTTCTGCTGTCGCAGCCCGCTGGATGGCGCGCCGGGCGCGGCAATGGCCCGGGTGCAGACCCGGCCATCGAAGCAATGCGAGTACTCGTATTATCTAGTGCTTGAGTAGCAAGATGTTGCTCCTGTGCAAGCCTTGCACGTCATATCATCGGGGCCGAACTGGACGGGCCGACTGCGAAGAGGACAGAAAAAGGGAAAATAATTATGGTATTGCAGCGTTCTAGGAAGTGCATCATGCACGAACGAGGTGTAAGAGAGACTTAACCTTGGCACCGACCCAGCGACCCGCATACTCCGTACCGCTTTGCACGCCGGTCGTTGACATGCATGCAACACCCAATTCCCGGGGAGAGGTGCTCGCTACAGCTGCGTCACGCACTCAGTAGGAGGTAACGAGTCCTGCCGCACTGCAAAGCGGGCCAGGACACAAGTGACCGTTTCGCCATTCTCGGTTTGCTGAGCAGCAGCGCACCCTAGGCAGCTCGCCCTTGGCCTGCAGCCGAACAATGCGCGTCCTTAACGGACAGCAGGCGCTGCAGGCGCGCACTGGGTCGGTACTCCCGGCCACGCGACGATTGGCCCTTTGCTCCTCGGCCAGGAGCGTTCGCCATGTCTGCCAGGTGCGACAATATAATTTGTTTGCAACAATATAAACTGTTTGCCTCACTTGGGCAATGCATTTGGAAACGCGCGGGGCGCAAAACCCGGGTTGTCCATGTCCGCGTCTGTGCTCCTTTTCGGGGGATACAGGTCGCAAAGGTGGACGAAGCTGTGAGCGCTTCCGTGGAGGAGGAATTACAGCGGCTGCGGAAGGAGAATGAGCTGCTTCGGCAGCAGCTGCTGCTGTACCAGCAGGCGTCCGGGGGCAAGGTGCCTGTGCCTCAGGTGCGCTCCGCTGACAGCAGCGCTTACTGGTACACCAAGCACAAGGATTCACACAAGGAGAACTCGCGTTGCGACAGGCCCTGCCGCTAGACCCTGGCAGCAGTTCAGTAGGCCCATGAGTTTGTCACCGGCTTCGGCTGCCGTACCAGTACCACAGGCCAGTGTGCAAGCTGGTGTAACCCGCCATCCCCCCCTCCCCCCGGCTGTGTGCAAGCTGTCGCACGCATGACAAGCCCAGTGCCTAGACTCCCGGCAAGTAATGCCACGTGCAGTAGGGGCCCGCCTCCCCCTTGCCCCCGGCCCCTCCACACCTCCTCTCGGCCCCTCCTGGGCCTTTCCGCACCCCGCACGCCCCCGCACACCCTGGCCCCATCTCTGCAACGTGCGAAGGTGTGTTGGGGCCCCGGATCGGCCCCCAGCGTGGGGCCCGGCCCGGGGCCGCCCCTCGGTGTGTGCGGAGAAGCACGGTACCTCACAACGACCTGCCCGCCCAGGACGCCCACTCGTCCGCCGAGTCCCTAGCAGCGGCGCTGCTCGGGACTCAGTACGGCCACGGCGGCGTGAACGCCAGCCCCACGGGCGGCTGCCCGCCACACCCCAACTCAGACTTGCCGACGTCCCCACGGGCGGCATGAACGCCGGGCCCGCGGGCGCCTGCAGGTCTGAGTTGGGGTGTGGGGGACGGCCGCTTGTGCGGCTGGCGCTCACGCCGCCGTGGGAGTACTGAGTCCCGAGCAGCGCCGCTGCTAGGGACTCTGAATGGGTTGTCCTGGGCTGACAGGCTGTTATGAACTATACCGTGCTCCTCCGCATACACCTTGGCGTCCCTGAGCGCACTCTCAATGACTCACACAGCGCGGCGCACGGAGGAGGGAGCAGGGAGGGAGCCTACACGGCTTTTATGTTGCCGAAGATGGAGCCGCAAGCTGACCAACCAACGCGTGTCCGCTTTGCCACACGCTGCAGCGTGCCCAACGTCCTTGCCGCCACCCTGCAGCCCCTGCCCGCCCTCCTGGCCCACCATGCACACCCTGGTCAAGGCCACCTAGCGCCCTAACCCACAAGCACACCTGCCTGCTTCACATCTCTACCCCGTGCACCCCTGCCCCGTGCAGGCGGCTGCACAGGTGCTCCAGCGCCCTGGGACCACGCAGGTGGGCAGCAGCGCGGGGGGAGGGGAGGGCACAGGGTGCGGGGTAAAGGGTTGGACCGGGGGCCGGAGACAGTAGTCCACGCGCAGGAGGAAATGGAGTATGGCATTGACAACATGGCTAGATGGAGGAGAAACGCTGACGAGTGCGGTGGGAGTCGTACTGTAAGTGTCTATAAGAGGCGGTGCGAGGGAGAGCAAGGGTGCAGCAGCTCCCTTTCCGCCCTTTCACCCTCCGCATCCCACCCCAGTTGCCAACCGCCACTCGGTGCATATTATCACTGTACCGGCAGCACATGCATCCCGCCGCAGGCCACGTGCAGGTAACCAACAACCACCGCACGGACATGTCCAGCGGTAACCACCCCCCATCCTCCGTCGCTTTACCCAAGCCACCCTCCCCTCTGCCCTTCCCCCTGCCCTCTCCCCCGCAGCTGCCCAAGGCCCCGTCCCCCGCCTCCGCCCCCGCCCCCGGCCGCCTGGACGCCGGCATCGCGTGGCCCGCCCGCGGGGAGAAGTTCTGGGAGCGCGCGCCGCGCACCGCCCCCGCGCCGCCGCTGGCTGGCGCGTCCCGGTCCGCGCCGCCCCCCGAGCGCGACTCCCAGCCGCTGTCCATCATGCACATCAGCGCCGAGATGGCGCCCATCGCCAAGGTGGGCCGGGCGGGTGGCGTGGTAGGATGTCGTGCAGTGCAGTAATCGTACGTGAGGGTACCTTGAACGTAACGCAGTGAGGAGCAGTTCGGCGAGGCTGGGCGTGGGTCCAGACACACCAGGGATGGGAGCGTAGCTGGTGCAGTGCGGAATGCAGGCATGACAGGCCTGGCCCAACAAGGGGTTGGGAGTGTGTGTGTTGCGCACTCGAGGATTGGGCGGCTGGGCGTGGCTCCCCAGGTTGAGGGGTGTGATGTGGGGTGAAGCGGAGATGGCGCCCGTGGGCAAGGTGGGCGGGGGGGGCAAAGCGCAAACAATGAATCTGTCCGACGTCAGGGACGGCGCTGTGTGGGGTGGGGGTCTGCGGGGTGTGGGGTGGCTGAAGCAGGGTCGGGTGCGGCAGGGGAATGGAGGCAGGAGACGCGCCACCGATGGGGCCGGGTGGGAGTGGTTGAGCGGCGTACAGTATCCCGACATGGCCGTTGGTGGCGGCTGTGCGGCACGTGCCTGGTTTGTACGGGGTTGGGTGAAGCCGCAGGGCTGCATGGGGACAGGTGGGCGACACGTGGGGCGCGGGGCAGGGAACCTCCCTCGCTTGGGGTGCTGCATGCAGCCCTACGCCACAGCTGCACAGGAGCCCCTTGTACACTGCCCCCTGCTGAGACAACACCCTCAACGGTCACCGCACAGCGGCGTTCACACGTGTTCAGTCCCCTGCACATGGAGTCGCCTCCACATTATTACCCTGGTACGTCACAAAGTGACCGCTCGTTTGTTGCATGCACACCCAATGCAGGTTGGCGGGCTGGGCGACGTGGTGACGGGCCTGGCCAAGGCGGCGCAGGCTCGCGGTCACCACGTGACCGTCATGCTGCCCTTCTACGAGTGCCTGCCCGTGGACCAGATCGCCGACCTCAAGCACCAGTGCGACGTGGAGGTGCCCAAGGGGTACCGCTGGGACGGGGAGATGCGCGTGGGTGAGTTGCGTGTGTATTAAGGGGGTGTGTATTAGCGGGGAGTACCGGCAGGGAGCGGAGCCCTGGGGCGGCAGGTCGGTAGTGACTTGTAAGGGAGTGAGCTGGTGGGCGTGCAGGTGGCAGGGTGCGGAGCCAAGGCTGTCGACCTGCCGGCAGTGAACTCGCACCCTGGGCAGCTTGCGCCCATGCTCCTTTGGCACCCGACGTGTGTAGGCCCGATGCCCGAGCCGAAATACTACTCCGCGCCCCGCGCACCCTCCCCGCATGCTCATCCACCTCGTACGGCACCCCCACCCAACCCGATGCACCCTGCACTCTGTCTTCCCCACCCCACCCCACCCTCTGTCTCCCCCCCCCTCCCCCGCAGGTACGCTGCGCACCTCGGTGTACTGGGGCCGCGTGCAGGGCTGCCCCGTGTTCCTGCTGCGGCCGGCGGAGGACACCAACTGCAACATCTTCCGCGGGGGCCGCATTTGTGGGTGCAGCGGGGGAGTGGCGGGGAGGGGAGGGGAGGGGAGGGGAGGAAGGGTCTGCGCTGGGAGGATGAGGGGAGGGCCAGGGGGGTGCAGGGGTGGCTGCTGCCTGCGAGGTAGGTGCAGCTGTCTGCCTTCCCACAGCTTCCGGTGGCGGGGCCAGTGGGCGGTGCACGGCGTGTGCGAATTGGAAGGGGCGTCGGTCATCCGAGTCGGGATCAATGGCAGCATCGGTGCCACATCGGGAGTTGTGCGTTTTGCGCGGGCTACTGCTAGCAGTTACAGTTACAGTTACAGTTACAGGCCCAGTAGGGCGCGTCCAGAGAGCCAGGGGGCTATAAGGACGAATAATGAAGTTAGATAACTAGCAGCGATGGTGTGGAGGCGAGGGCGTGTCGTGTGCATGCGTGGAGCCATGGCCCACGCGCTCATTAGTCTTGCAGTACCCCTCACGCGCTCTGTCCCCTCCCTCCCCCAGACGGCGGCTCCTACAACGAGATGGAGGCGTACCTGTACTTCTGCAGGTGTGTGTGTGTGGTGGTGGTGGGGGGGGGGTTATCGCAGAGCGGCAAAGCAGCAGAAACTGAAACCAGCCTGCCAATGAGTTCAGCGGCATGCGTGGAGGCCAGGGGGGGAGGGTATGTACGCGCCGCACGGGGCCTCGTCCTCCCTGCCGTGTCCGCCGGGTGTGCATGTGGGATGCTGCTGTGGGTCGGCCGTGCTGAAGCGTGCTGGCCACTAGCGGCCACGGGGCCTGTCGCCACTACACAACTCTGGCCCGCTCCGCCGTGGCCCGCCCGCCTGGCTCGCCCCTCCCCTGTTTCCACCCATGGCCTCCGTGCCTTACGCACCAGGCTCTGGTATGGCCCCTCTTCTGTGCATCAACCGGCGTCTCCCGCTTTCCCCCTACCCCACAGGGCCTGCCTGGAGTTCCTGCGCGTCACCGACCAGCACCCCCACATCCTGCAGCTGCACGACTGGCACGCGGCAGCCGCCTCGCTGCTGTTCTGTGAGTGTGCTGGGGAGAGCTGGGGCGAGGAGGAAAAGGCAAATAGGAGGAACCAGAGTGCACAGCAGTTGCGTACATCAGCACAGACATCCTACCTGCATGGCTCCAGCTCCGCAATTTGTGAGTGCTTGTCAGCATTAGCTAGTGCGTTAGCTCAAATTCGGGGGGTTGGGGGGAGGGGGAGGGGGCACGCGGCGGCAGGCAGCTAGGACAGGGCTGGTTGAGCCGGAGGAGCAACTCCTGCAACTCGAGCAGAGGCGACGCTGTGGTGCTCGGCGAAAGGGATATACGGGGACCAAGGGGGGGGGGGGCGGGGGGCACCCCGGCGTGGAGGGGGGGTAGCGGGCACAGGGCGCTGTACCCGGGCTGGGCCTCC
>VFQN01002656.1_pt1 | contig 27072 bp, 38 predicted proteins | sample 3512371 | NCBI WGS metagenome assembly VFQN01 (sample SAMN10412370, study PRJNA504923) | tailings metagenome | isolation source: Replicate 2 from Balatoc abandoned mine | place: Philippines: Itogon, Benguet | collected 2017-08-28
CGGGACCAGGCTGTGGTAGGGTGAACTTGAGGCCCGCGCGTCGTGGCCTGTACTTTATGGAGCTGTCGCTCCCTTCCGTACAGCGAGAGGGGTGGGAAACCCGTGTCCCTAATGGCCGGGACCAGCTCTGTGTTTTGAGCGGGATAGGGCTGGGCTCTGGAAGGGGACCAAAACTGTAAAACCATACATACATGCTGCTTCGTTTGCCAGGGTGCTTGCAGCAGGCATTTGTGGCAGCCCAGGTCCCTTTCATGCGTGGTACACAGTGTTGCCGGTGCCGGATTATTATCCGGAAGGGCCTTACTGTTACGTCAAAGTACGGCATGTATCGTCGTATGGTTCAGCTAAAGTCTCACGCAACTCTGTGTTCAGCCCAAACACGTGTACTGCGCACCACTGCTATGCTTTTGCCTGTGGTGGTGCTGGCAGGGCGGTAGATGGTCCACGGCAGTGACGGTTGCAGGTGTGCATGTAGGGCCTTGCCAACAACGATAGCGCGCTCCTTTATAAAAAGGTGTTGCAGAACAGAACACCGGCTCATGGCGCAACACGCTCCGTGGCCTTGGGGCAACGCGGCATCTGCCAAGGCAGCTCACCTGCCTGCACCTCAGCACCTGCCGTACAGCTGTACGGCGAGTACCGGGGGAGCACTATGGTGAGCACTCTTGCACACTACGCAGAGTGGCCAAAAAACCAGGCGTGCCAACCCGGCACACGACACAAGTCACCCTCCAGCAGCCGTCAAGCCTGTACTGTCAATATCGGTACACCTCTCGCTCGAGCCCAGGCAAACGGCCCGCATGCCTCCATATTAGCCCGCCCAGCTACCACACCCGCCAAGCAGCCAACACCAAGCAGCCGTGCTAGCCACGCATGGCCATTCCCACCATATGCCCTTGCACCTTTGCACACCGCAACACCACCTCGTGAACACTCTCTCACATTCAGCTTCGACTCGCCTAACTACCGGTAATGCCACCACACCGCGTCGCACCACATTACACACGCCACAACGTGAAGGGCACCGTCCCGGCATCCCCGACCTTAACCCGCTCCGCTCGTCGCAACATCCTTTCCCCGACCGCAGCTGCCTTGTCACCTCCCATGATCCCCCGTCCCCAGTCCAGATAGGTGCAGATGTCCTCCTACTCACACCTCACTACTGGAACGGCTCCGATTTGTTCGCCACCACCACGCACCATCCTCGACGGTAAGCCACACCGCTCGAGCCGTGTCATACCCCATGCCACCAATCCTACCGTACCCCATGCCACCCTAACCCCCCTACTCCCCCTGTACCCAACCGGCAGAGATGCAACACTAGACTCAGGCTACTCCTGTCCCTACCACCACGCCACTGCGCCTGCTGCTTGGGCCGGTTCCGGGTTGTTCGCGTCCATTGCCGCCTACCCCAACTCCACCAAGTCTGCATGCCGACAAAGGGAGGCGGTGCTTGGAACCCTGCCGCCTCAGCAACCTCCCCGGCTCCGGCCCAGGCCCCGGCCCGGGCGTCGCCGGACAGCTTCATCACTTGGCCGGCTCGGGGTTGCTGGCCTCCAGCGTGACCTGCACCTCCACAGTGCTGGTGTCGCGCAGGATCTGCATCGTCAGCTGGTCGCCCACCTAATACACCAGGAAGGACACAGCAGCAGAAGCAGGAGCAGCACACGTAGGGCAGAAAGGTTAGCAGCTTGGTTCTGGTGTCGCGCAGGATCTGCATCGTTAGTGTGTCGCCTACCTGCCGGTAGCACACCTAGTGCAGCAGCACAGCAGCACAACAGCACACGGCAGCGGCAGCAGCAGCAAACGGGGTGCAGGAGCGTCGGAGCTGGCGTTGCGCAGGATCTGCGTCGTAAACGTGCCGCCCACATAGCACGCATTGCCTATAATACAATGCACATGATGTACAGCGTCACACAACCCACCTGGCACTTTCCAGGATGCGGTGTAGGTGACTGCTGCTCTCTCGTCTAGATCGGTACTATGCATGAACATGTTTAGAGCACGTGTTCCTTGCAGCGCCATCCCATTACCCACCTGGCACTTGTCCAGGATGCGGTACAGGTCGCTGCTGCTCTTCATCTTGACGCCGTTGACGGCCGTGATGATGTCCCCGAGCACCAACCGCCCGTACTCGTCCCGCGAGCTGCCCTTGAGCCCAGCCTTGAAGGCAGGGCCGCCCTCGCGCGCGCTCAGCACCAGAATGCCTGCAGGGGTAGCAACAGACCGGCAACGTGGCAGCAGGCGAAGAGTTTCGAGGGCCGCACTCCGCACCAGGATGCTTGACGCTTGTGGGTGTGGAGGGCAGGGGAGCAAACGTGTTGGCGTTTACCGTTGAGCAATCCAATAGGGCCCATGGTCGCGTGCGCTAAGCATTACGACACCTGGGGACTCAAAACGCTGAGGGGGATACTTGACAGGGTGTGTGCGTTGCTGGGCGGCAGCGTGCCCCATCACCGGTTACTACACTCGCCAGCCCCGCCCCGCCCCGTTCCCTCTTGGGGGGCAAACCTGACTCTCCCCACGGCTCACCCTTGATGCCCAGGGCCTCCGAGGACTGGTCGGGAGCGAACGAGATGCCCAGCACAGGTCGAGTCACCTGGGCACCAGGGGGAGGGGGAGGGGGAGGGGGAGGGGCGTTGCATTGAACATTTTCCGTGAGTGAAACTCAATGCCGGTTTGTAGACTAGTAGTGAGCATGTGCCCGGAAAAGGCCCCGCCTCACCCCGAGGGGAAAAGGGGGCGTTAGCGCTGCCCGGCGGCGGCGTTACCAGCGTGGTCCATGTCCGTGTCCAGCACCACCACCGCAGCTGTAAGGCGTGTGATACAAGTGAACGACCGAAATCCCTAAGCGCGTCTCCGGTTGACATGCGCAGCGTCTGCACCGCTCGACCGCCGCTTCTCACCTCGCCGTACCATCTGTACGGCATTTTTCTGCACAGCCATGCTGTCCGTACCTTGCCGTACGCAATGATCTGCGCCACGCTGCTCTTGACGATGTCCACGGGGATGGCGAACCCCACTCCGTTGTTGGCGCCCGTGGGCGAGTAAATGGCGGTATTGATGCCGATGAGGCAGCCGCCGCTGTCAATCAGCGGTCCACCAGAGTTGCCTGTTGAGTTGGCAGAGCAGGCGATGTGGGTCATATGTGACGTGCGTACGGTGACCAGGAAGTAGACACCGCAGTCTCACGCAGCGGTCTGCCCGCAGCGTTGTGGGGTCAAGGGATGGGATGGGAGCCGTGGGACACAGGAGGACAGGGAGGGCGGAGCCCGTGGGTGCGTGCGGTAGATGGCTGAGTTGATGCCGACGACAGCCGCCAGAGTCAAGCAGTGGACCACGAGAGTTGTCTTAGAGTCTTGTGTGGGGCACGTAGTGGTTTTAGAACGGTGCCAGAGTTGCTTGGGAACCGGGAGACGCGAATGCATAGGCGGGGAGAAGGGGCATCACCGGACCGTACAGTGCCGATAACAGTACTTGTTTGCAGACGACGTTACTCTCGTGGCGCAGGCAACGTGGCACACCGTGATACTCACTGCACCAAGCACGCTAGAGACTCACCCGGGTTGATTGCGGCGTCCGTTTGGATGACGTCCTGCAGTGGAGGGAGGGGACATGAGGGGAGGCGGATGGTTGGCGGTAAGATGGAGTAGCCCGTCGCGTACAGTGTTCAGGGACAGGGCGCGAGGATCAAAGACGTTCTGTGTGCGTTATGAACACGCGCAGGCCATGGCACCGGACATATTGCAGACCGGTCCAACTGTCCAAGTAAGAGCCGGCCGGTAGTGCCAGACGTGATTGCACATTGCTGGCCAGGGGTTGTCACGTGCGTCCAGGGGCGAGCTGGAACTCCCTACCGACCCGCAGAACCACCCACGCACCCACCTGGATGGGTCTCCCGCTGATGGACTGGATCTCCCTCCCCGTGCCGCTAACCACCCCCGTGGTCAGGGTGTGGTCCAGCCCAAAGGGGTTGCCAATGGCAAACACCTGGGGGCAGGGGAGGTGGTAGATTTTTTCTGCTTCGGCTCACCGTGCGAGCGGAAGTACCGGTACTCCAGCTTAACGTCCAGAAAGTAAGCTTTTGCCCCACAAGGGCACCCGGGACTGCTGGGACTGCTGGGAAGGGTAAGGAGCTGCTGTCGAACACTCTGTACGACAGCCAGCGGACAGACAATGCCACGCCTGTACCGAGCGGCACAAGGTCAGCAATGGAAGGCGCACAAGGCGGAAGAGCATGCGCGGCATGACGCCTCCGCCGCCAGCGATAATCTCCTCCTTCGCCCTTGGCCCTCCGTCTCCAGTACGGTTGGCAGTCAGGCCCTTCAAAGCTCAGTACCCTCAAACCGCCCTCCCCACCCGCATACTGCTCCGGTCCAGTTGCCGTATCCCACTTGTCACCCTGCAACTAGGTCCAGTGGTTCACCTGCCCAAGCCCCCCCTCCCTCACCTTTTGCCCAACGACAATGTCGGCCGAGGAACTGCACAAGCTCAGCGGAGGCACGTCGAGCGCAGGGACGGGAGGGGCCAGCACCGCAGCTGCCGCGCCCGCGGCCCCCGTCCCGTTGCCGCTCCCACTCCCGCTCCCACTGCTGCTGCTGCCGCTAGGGGTGCTGGGCGCTGCCCCGTTGACAAGCTGTTGTGGCTTGCTGCTGCCGTCGCCTGGTGCCTCCTCCGCCGCGGGACCGATGGGGCCGACCTGCAGCACGGCAATGTCCTTGTCCTGGTCCTGTGGGCAAGACAGGACACATCGTTTTAGGAATAACAATATTGAGAAATGTAACGGAGTTGCTAGGATAATCACAAGCGGGTCCACCTACAGCATCGCAGTATCCTGGTCCCTGTCTTGTGGGGATTGAGGGGCGTGACAGCCTCGGCATTTTCCAAAAGCAGCATACACCAGCAGGTGCTTCCAGGGTGCTGCGGCCATTCGTTTGCGCCACAGATTGACCGTTGGCGGCCCCCAGGACTCTGACACAGTGACACAGGCACAAGGACCGTGTGGCCACACCACCTGGATTGTAACATAAAATGCCACAAGTTGCCAGCTCCGCCCCGGGTGCTTGCACGCCCTGCCCTGGCCGTGCACGCTAACACACAGCTGGACCAAGGCTAAGACACACCGATAAGCTGCTTGCCGCGCAGCACGCGGCACACTCACCACGCCCACCACCTTGGCAGAGAACTCCTCGCCACCAGCCAAGGTCACCTGGGGCAGCAGGCAGGCACGTTTCATGGGTATTCAGGCTGTTTAGAACCAACAGAATATTACTCTTTATTGTGCATTGGGGCACGTCAGTCGTTGCCTTCCTGTGCCGCCCACGTGGCGACCGGAAGGTACTCCTCGCCGCCCGCCAAGGTGACCTGGGGGCCGCAGGCAGGCAGGTTTCCATCGGTGTTCCAATTCCCCTGATGAGATGTGAAGGGCCTTTTGTTACAGCTCCAAGTGGTGTGGCCACACGGCCCCTTACTGGTACCGGCCACGCAGGGGGCTGTTCGGTCAGCGCTCAGCGGGAAGGCGACCCACTGCCCACACAGCCTCCATCCAGCCCTGCCCAGCCCTGCACACAATCTCATACGGCACCCCACACACGTGTCCGTCGGCCCCCGCTCCTCTTCCTACATGCTGAGTACGGCAATCTGCCAGTCATGCATTAGACCCTGTGCGGGCCACGCCTCAAAAAAGGCGCGTCAAGCATCCCTAAAACCCACAGCCCAGTGCCAACTGGACTGGAGCAAGCCCAGCCCAGCGTGCTCTGTCTCCGGCAGAACGGCCACGTGCCGTTAGCCCCCGTGCCCGACGCGGCACGTGTCCGACAGACGCGTGTCTGGTGTGCCGTACGCACCTTGATGTCCGACGCGTCCATGACCACGTGATAGTTGGTCACCACGTGGCCAGCCGTGTCCTGCGTGTGAAGGCAGAACGTGGCCGGGACAGGGGTACGTCTGGGGCATTGCCGGAGAAAGTCAAGACGCCGGCCCCTCGTCCCAAACTGGTGTTCCCTTGCCGCAGAAGCCAGTGCGGTGCACTGTCTCCAAGCGCTACAAACAACGCCCCAACTGCCATGACTCGTCGTACCGGTACGTTCTACTATATACCGGTACGTATATACCGGTACGTTCTACTAAGATATGACACGTTAGACTAGTAAGTTTTTACTCCCCTCCCCTCGCCATGACACACCCATACGAAGCCGCTGCCCTGGCCTTGGGGCAGCTCCAGCATATTCATAGTGAAGGCGTCGCGCCTGGCGGGAAAAACACGAAAGGAAGGAGGGAAAGAGGGATAAGGGATGATGCAAGGCACGTTGAAGGAAGTGCCGTACACTTGTGCGCGCAAACAGGTGCGTATGTGTTGGCAACTTGGCCCAAGGGTGGTGCGTTGGGGGAGCAGCTCTAGCATATTCATGGTGGAGACTTCGCGCCTGGAAGGACAAAGGAAGGGGGCAAGGCACCTCAAATAACAGGGAATCAAGCGGAGTATGTTGATCGGTCCAGGCATCGCACCCGTGCTGGGTTCAGCATGGGGGCAAATGCGGGTGGTGGCTGGAGCGGCTGGTGGTCTTAGCGTGCGGTGGGGCAGGATGTGCGATGTGGGTCGGGACCACGGCGATGTGTACGTGAGAGCTTTGCGCGATGTGGGTCAGGGCATGGGGGCCGCAGCACGCAGCAGTAGCAGCAGCAGCAGCACTGCAGGCCCCTAGGCTGGCAGCCACGTGGAGCACACACGCGCTCACCCACCCACGCATATCATATCACGTGCAGTACACTACTGTTCCACTACTGTGCCGACCCACTACCGGTACCATATATTGGACTGACTCGCTATTGCTTCCGCGTTCCTCCGTCCTGTCGCCCCCAGCCCCCAGTGCCAACGTAGTAACACAGCTTGGCCAGCCTTTCCCTGCTGCACACCCCCTGGCGACCATTGCCCGCACGCACTTGATGGCCAGGTTCGTCACGTTGACCACGGATGGGGTGCTCCTTTTGAAGATGTCAATCGTCAGCTGCTCCTCGGGTGTAAGCTTTGGGCGCGCCAGAGCCATGGATGGCGCCATCAGGGAGCTGGCCAGCAGGGATGCCGTGCTGAGGGTTGCCACAACACCGTGGAGCAAACTCCCGTTCCTGCTGCTGCCGCGTTCATCGTTGCTTTGTGTTGAGGCGCCGTGGACGCGCTGGCTTCCCGTGCCGTCCGTTCCCCGAAAGGCATGTGCAACAACCCCCGTGTTTTGCGCTGGGCCTTGCGGTGCACCCACAGCTGTCGCAACACGGCGTCCACCACTTCGTTTTAGAGCTCGTTCCCCTGCAAATCGTGATGGATGTTGAGAGGACTGCAACGTCGACCAGTCGTTTTCGGGGCCAACAGCGCCAACGCAGGTCCATACCGCGCGAGCTGCACGAGCCACGGCTGTGTAACGATCTCATCTTCTACAATAAATGCCGCTTATGAGGTGTGCGTGTTTGCTGGCGTCAGCACAGTGGAGTCAGGGTTCAAGGGTATGATAAAGTCGCGCGGTATAGCACCAGACGATCAGAACCGGGGCACAAAAATCTTCAAGTGAAGTCCCCGCGTGAAGCTGTGAAGGTTCCGGCCTGCGCGTCACCTGCAAGAGGCTTCGCGGGCGTCCAGCGGTTCAACCCTCTCACAACCGTCAACCGTCCCGACGTCAGGTGTCCCGTCTTTGTGCGCATGCCAGAGAGGGGTGTCTGCAAGTCACGCCGACTTGTTTCCTTCCAGCAAGACGCATGTGCCATCGCATCTATTCCTAGCTTCCTGCTACACCAGCCATAAAGGGGACAAGCGACAAGGCTTCGTAGGTACCGGTACAACAAAAGCATGGCGACCTTGCTCAGCCGTACCCGTTTGGTTTATTAGTGCATCACTCACAAGCGCCCGTGGGATAAATGGCATGTCCCGGAGCCAGCAGGCTGACGGAGCGAGCACGTGCGAGGACACACGTCCAATACAGATTTACAGTATCCCATCGACACTTGACGCACAAAGGTGCTGCCAAAGGTCACAACACTCGGTCGCTTCACGAGCGTGCATGACCCCAAGTCAACCGCTGGCCCCAGGGGAGGCTCTCCCCTGGCTGGCCCCGTTTTGCAATACACGACGCTTTGGCAGCCATCCGAGGCTCACGTGGGTACGACATGTACGACAATTCAAGGCGTGGGACATGCCAGTGGTCCCGTGCTTGCTGGGGCGCCACTGCACCAGTTGGGCAGGTGACGTTCGTTACCGACGGCCAGAAAACGACATGAAACCAAACATTCGAGATCACACCCGGTTCCCGTACGAGCCAAAATGATCAGCGAGGAACGGAGGATAGCGTGTCACAGCTGCTGGGCGCAGCTGGGCGCAGCCTCGCTCGGCCGCAACGGTGCGTGGTGGATTGTACTAGCCAGTACCAGCACACACCCGACAACGTGTCATGCAACGCCCCCAGCTGCTTGCTAAGTCTTCTACCGCCCGGCCGCTTGTGCCACACGTTACGGTAACAAGAGCCATGGCAGTGCCACGCCGCAAACTTGTGCAGCGACGTTTGGTGTTGCTATCGTCAACAAGTCCGAGAACAACACGACCACTCAGTGTGTGTCACTTTGTTGCAGCCGCAAACGCAGCGGCTGCGGGTCAAGACCCCGCCATTCACACTCCGTTGCAGCATCACCGTTGCAGCATGCCGGTAGTAACAGAAGCCATGAACGTGCCCCGGGGGCCAGTTAGTAAAGAGCTAGGAAGGAAAGAAGGATGAATGGATGCATTGTGAACCCTTGATCGCTGTTGCAAGCAACCCCACGCCGACCGCACAGACCAAAGGCCTCACAGCCACGCCGAGTGCCGTTGCTGTCTGCTGCATGCGGCATCGTCACGGTATGCAGCACACATGCAAAAGCCCACATCACGGCGAAGCCGTGTGTGGAATACATGAATTACGCAAACGACCCAGACGAACCAGTGCTGCCCTTACGTATGAATGCAGAGTGCTCGAGTCGATCAGCTGCAGCGTGCACAGGTGGAGGTACCCGATCACGAGACGACCGTTGCTTCACACACCACACTGCTGGGCGCCAGTGCTCTCGAGCGGCCAACCACAGCCACAACATGAGCATGCGTTGTTTCAGCATGCTCCCCCAGTCACCTCCCAACGGCCCATAATCGTACAGCGCCCAGTCGTACATCAAAAGCACCTCACACATTCACACGAACGCAAGACGCACACACTGAAGCACAGGGGCATGCCGGCTCCTCCCCTGAGTACGCCATGCACACCCCGCTCACGTAGCCCACAACTGCGCAAGCCGCATCCTTAACCCCTCCCGGCCCCGGCTCCCCGCCCATTGCCGGAAGTCGAGGGCGCCACCACCGCAGCACCGCGGCCGGCGCCTGCTGTCCCTGCTGCACCGCCAGCACTACTCCCCACGGACCCCGTCGACAGCGGCGCACCGATGAGGCTGATTCGCGCGGGCGTGTTGGGCAGCTCCCCATCCGCCGCCACACCCACAGCACACGCCGCCGCGGACACTGCCACCGCCTGTCCCTCCTCCGCCACCCGGTCCCATTCCAGCGGGCCATCCACCAACGGCAAATCGTTGCCACTGTAACATACCGCCGCCTCACGCACCGGGCCCACGCCTGGCGCCGCCGCCGCCGCCGGCAGCACTCCTCCACAAGACATCCCCAGGTTCGACCGCGGCGGCGGCGCCAGACCGCCGACACTGGCGCTTACCGGCCGCACCGGACGCTGCGGCGACGGCGGCACGACGATATGCTCGTACTCCAGCGCTGTTCCGCCTCGCCGCCAGCTCGGTGTAGCCGCGCCGCTGCCGCCGCCGCTGCCGCCGCCCTCCTCGCCGCCGCCTGCCCCGGCCATCCCCGCCATTGCCTGGACCGAGGGCTTCCGCACCATCAACGCACTCAGGCTCCGGTGACAGCTCCCGCTCCCCACAACCGACCCAACTAACCCCTGCCCCGCCGCCCCGCCGCCGCCGCCGGCAGTACACCCCACCGTGTTGGCGTGCAGGACCATCTCCCCTGCGCTGTCCCTCGGACTGCTGAGTGCATCGCACTGGCCGACCCACGGGTCACTGTCCTCGTCCAGGGCCGCACGGAACGCGTCCTCCTCCAGCCCCACCATTCCCAGGCTGATCACGCTGGCGACACGTGCCGACTGGGATCCTTCTCCGGACGCCGCATACATCGGCGACGCTGGCGTCGACACACCGCTGCTGCCGCCGCCGGAGGTGGCTGCCGCCGCGGTCGCGGCTGCGGCCGCGGCGGCACCGCTGCCGCACGTGGCCTGGTCGCGCAGCTGCGCCACGCGCTTATACGCCAGCGGCGGCGACGTAAGCATGGTCCGGTCGCCACCGGAGTCGCGGCTGAGCCGCGACGGCGACTGGCCCAGCGGCGACTGCCCTAAGGGCAGCGGCCCCAGCGCCTGCCCCGGCGGCAGTGGCGGCAGCGGCGGCAGCGGCGGCTGCGCCCGGCCGGCGGCCGCCGCCGCCAGGCTGCCGCTGCTGCAGCTCTGCAGCAGGCTGCCGCCGCCGCTGGCGGTAATGTAACTGGCCCGGCCGCCGCTGGGCCGTGCGGGGCTGGAGCTCTCCTTCAGCTCCTCCCACCCGGCGGCCTCGCTTCCCGCCGCCGCCGGCGCCACACGCGCCGTGCAGGGGCTGCTCAGCTGCTGCCCCTGCCGCCGGCCCGCCGACACCGACCGCGGCCCCAATCCGCGGTCCTCGCGCCCACTGCCACCGCCACTCCCAGGCGCCGCCGTCGCCGCCTCCTGCTGCTCCTGCAGCAGCTGCTGCTTCAGCGACGTCGACCGGCGCACCCTCGGCAGCCCATCGCACGCCGCTAACGCACCTCCCCCTCCCCCTGCCCCTCCCACCGCCGGTATCCCCTGCACCCCAAGCCCCTCCGCCTCCCCCGCCCACACCGCCAGGTGCTTCGCAGCCACCTTGGCATCCAACACCGCCATCACGTCACACCTTGCCGTACCCGTACCCGTACCCGTACCCGCCGTACAACCCTCTGCCGTACGTCCAGCCTCCGCCTCGCCGGCCTCGTCGCCGGTTTGCTTGTCCCCTGCGCCGGCCTCGTCGCCTCCGCCCTCTGGCGGGTCTTCGCCGTACATGAGGTTGTGCTGCGCGGCGGCCAGCTCCGCCGCCGCCTTTGCCTCCTCCTGCTCGCGCTCTATCTTGCGGATGGCGCGCTTGGCGTACCAGAAGCCCGCGCCCACGATCACGATGGACAGCAGCAGGCCGCACTGGGGGCAGGGGTTGGGACAAAGAACTTTTAACAGGTGTAGTCGCCTTGAGCGCTCGCGGGCATTGCACGGCTTGGCGTAGCATGGCACGTCACGACACAGTCACGGCTCGAGCACGGGCGTTGCAAGGCATAGGCACAGTGCGGCGGTACGCCTCTCGCATTGCGCATTGTTGTAGGCCAGCTGGCCCGGACTGTCACGGCAGGGTACGGCACGGCACGACGCGACACTCACCACATTGTACGCGATTTGGCCGGGGCTTGTGTTCTCGCCGCGCAGCATGGCTCCCAGCCCCTTGATGTTCTTGCCGAAGTACACGCCCAGCAGGTTGCCGGGCAGCTGGCCCAGGATGGATCCCATGATGTACGGCATGAAGGTCAGGCTGTGCGGCACCGCCATAACTGCGGGAGGGAGCGGCAGAAGGGGTATAACGGGGGCAGCGAAACGACCGTGTCAGTTGAGTCAGCGCCACACATAGTGTTGGGACCTTACGGTTACGGTGGCTGCACACTGCACAAGTAGGGTATAATGATTACGTTTGGCCAACCAACACAGTTTCTACGGTTGACTGTTCAATAACATTAACACGACCTTAGTCAGATATGGCTTGCGGCACTGCCGTAGGTACCTGACAGCATGGAGATTTTGACCCTTGCTACCGTCGGCCGTCTGACCACCTCCCACACCCGTCCAGCCCAACCCCCGCGCCGGTAGATTTGTCTGGGGACGAGCTCGCTACCAGACACGGCTCACCTACGGCGACTACCCTCAGTACAGGCTCTACGCCTTAGCCGCCACCACTCGCCGCTTTGCGGCTGCCCCCTTCCGCTCTCAGCCGCCTCGTTTGAGTTCGCAAGGCCGACGGGCAGCGGCAACAGGCGGATGAGCAGCCCTCCCCTGATCCCTCCCAATCCCCCCGTTCCCCCCCCCCCGCCCCCCCCGTCCTGAAACTGCGCCCCTGAGCCCTGACCTTGCTCCTTGGCGGCACTCACGAGAAAGGTGTTAAGGCCAACCCAGTGGTGAGGAATAGCGGGCCCACGCGAGTAATGAAACCCCGAAACCGACTCCAGCCGCCCCGAGAAACCCCTCTCCCACCCCATAGCCGTTGCTCCGAAGTCCCCGCTCCCCTCACCATAGTTCTCGATGGTGAAGGGCAAAGGGCCCAGGCGGATGAGCAGGGCCACTCGGAACGGCCCCGCGGCGTCCACCGACATGAGCACGGCCTTGACGTGGCGGTAGCGGTTGAGGAAGCGGCAGGCGGGCTTGTGCAGGTAGCGCCGCGCGAGGATGTAGCCAACGGCCATGGAGACGGTAACGGCGATCTGAGTGAGGGAAAGTCGGAAAAGAGCATATTGATGGTATTGCGTTTGGAAGAATACCGGGTAATGAGAGCGGGTGGAGGCGGGTGAGGAGGGGCAGCAGGGGAGGGCGTGTAAACGGGGCATAGCGGTGAGAGGAGTGGTGGGGTGGGGGCGACCAGCCCGGCGCCGGCCAACGCGGCCAAACGCACCCGCACGATGGCAAAGGCTGTTCCCATGGCTCTGCATTTGCACCCTACTAGGGCTGTAAGTGCAACCGTCTGTGTAGGCTGGTCCCCTACAATGAGCACTACGCACCTGCACGATGGCGAAGGCGATCCACAAGCTGTACAGCATGGCGATAACCCACACGAAGGGAAGCGGGGGGATGAACACCAGCGGCAGCACCACGATGCACTGCGTGTCGGGTAAGGGGGGAAGGGAAGCAGGCACGGGGTGGGGGCGGATGGGTGTTGCGTGAGGCCGTGAGGATACCGTGTGAAGAGGGGTGGGCAAGAAGGCGCATGTGTCGTGGAACAGATGGTGGTAAGCAAGGGCGCGGATTGTAATGCGTTAAGCAGCGCTTGGTTGTTGCCTTGCTGTAGGGCCGTCCCAGTCTTGTGGCAGGTTCCTTGCGTTATGCAAACTGTGTTTTCAAGTGCCCCAGGTCCTTGCGTTCCTCCCAACCCCTCTGCTTTCCCCGCCCTCCCTTGCTGCCATGTTGCGGCCCCTCACCGCGCACAGAACACTGGCGAACTGCCACTGGTTGAGCTTCTCTTGGGCCGATTCTGTGGTTGGCTCGATGACGGTATCCACGAACTTCGTGAAGCCATAGAGCAGGCCGAACACGACGCCTCCCCCGACGACCACCCAAAAGAAAGTGAAGGTAATCCACTTCTTCTTGGTGTTTGGCATACATATCCATGGGCTGAGCCGGCGGAGGAAGGTCTGCTTCTTTTTCCCCTCGCCATGACATGCATGGTGACGGTGCCCTTGGTTCGACTCCCTGTTGTTTGGGCCTCCAGCTAAATATGTTGCAAGAGCTCCTCCCGAAAGCGCAGTAGAGGACCGACGGGCGGTTCCCGGGCGCTGCGGGTCGGACGGGTCAGGTCCCACCAGGTGCCCAGCGCTCGATACAGTCTCCAAAGGACAAGGTATAGGAGCAGTTGTACAACTGGATTCCTCGCTGCTCTCCTCGCTGCTCGAGTCTCGTATAAAACACACGAGGGAAGCATGGCTCCTAGCCCCTTCCTGTGAGTCGCGAGCGGCCGCCGCTTCTCCATGAGGCGCAATTGATAGCCGCCTTGTTGAACCCCATGCGAGAGCGGTGTTGCTGGGCCGGGTTTGAGCAGAGTCTGGGGACTCCTCCCTGCCCGCTGCCCGTCCGCCCTCGACTCCAGCCATGTGTCCTACCCTGATTGTTGCATTGGTACGAAATTACCCTATTATAACGAGTATTTCACAAAACGTGCTAAATGCTCTGGGGGCTGAAAAACGAAACGGCGCGTCAAGGGGGTGACATTGTGGAGCACTCTACGACATGTATAGGTACGTAACCAAGTACAAATAGAATGCTGGAACGCAGTGTTGTTGACACCGAGCTGTTGTGGAACTACTGTACTGCAAACGACCAGTACGCAGTACCTTACCCTACCGGGCCGCGGCGTGTCTTGAGCGCTTTCAGTGTACCCAAGCTTCCGGGCACCACTTATGCTCTAAGCGACAGGTGGATAACAGCTGGTTCCTTTTGAGTCACCTGCGCACCCTCCGGTCCTGTCAACACCGTGGCAACGCAAATGCACCCAGCTGCAGGCCTCCCCTGCCCAGCTGTCTGGCACGGTCACACCTGCCCAGCTGACTGGCACGGTCACACAAGTTCTGCATCAGGCTGGGGCCCAGTAGCTGGGACACCACGCACCCCTGCGTTCCGCGCCAGAAGGGCTCGCTTAAGCGCCATCAGTAAAGGCGTTGGGGTCCACTACAATGCTTGGAGCGCCGACTTCCTAGGCTACCGGAGTCAGGTGCTGGCCGGACGCCGGAAGTGCAGGACTGATGTATCGTGTTCCCTAGAGATGGCACCTGCTATGCTGGCACTGCTTGCCTGGCCAAGCCAGGCCAGCTGGAATGTAACACGAAATGCCAAGCAAAATCCCAGTTATTTGGCCGTTGGCGGCTTGGCGCCCCCTCAAGCGAAGACTCCAGTACCGCTGCCCGCCTGCCCACGCGTCCGCCGCCGTCCAGGGGCCTGGACTTCGCTGCCTGTGTTGCAGGCTTGCAACATCAACCTGGCATCCGCCCCCAGTGCACGGCTCTTCCTTAAGGGCTTCCGTTGGATTTGACGAAACAAGGGCCTTAGCGGGGCCAGACGTGGACAGTAGATGGATGATCCCTGAGGGTCCAATTCCTACTTTTGGGAAGGGGCTCCGACGCTCCGTCGGGCTGTGTCTTCCAACTGCCGTCCCTCGGGTCGGTTCATGCCGTTGAAGGCATGGCCAGCACTCATTTTTACCCGTCTATATTCAGAGGCTTGTGTACAGTATCGTAGGCAGAAACTTGGCAAATCCAATGTCAACTTGAGGTGACGAGGACGCGGAAAGCAGCCAACCTGCGCGCAGCATTGCACAATTAAGGAACACGGGTCAGCACGGGTCTATGGACACGTGACTAGTCAGTGCCTTCTGTACTGCCTTTGTTACGGATGCGCTCGCATGCCTGCATGCCTGCGTGTTCTACCTGCCATCGGTGAAGGAGCGCATTCTGGCAGCCAGCCTGTACAAGGCGTGTAACGTTTCCATCGGACCTGAATAGCGAACCGCAACACTGTCAGCACCACCGAGCATTCGCTGATGAGCTTCTATTGACTACGGTATCCTACATTAGCCAAGATGCGCATCTAACGCGTTACACTGGACAACGGGCACGCTTCCAGAGCCCTACGGCAAGGTCGCGAGGTGTCCCTCCGCGCTTGGCAGCCAGAGATGGAGATAGTTGGTTTCACAGTGATTGTAGATGACATCGTCTTACCAAACGGGGAGACCTGCATGGAGGTCTTGGGCGGAGGAGGTCAGTGGCTTCGTCGCGTGGACAATCGACCCGCCATCCCTCGCCCCTTGCTATCTCACGGCCGTCACAGCCGCTCTCCCACCTCATCCCCCTACGCACGCAGGTCCTCAAACGCTTTGGGGGTACCAGCTAGCCACCCTCCAGACCGCTAAGGCGGGTCTGTCCGCCGGCATTGGAGCCGACTGCCCCCAGAAATGCCTGGTGAGGCAGGCTGGTTGGGTGGGGGCGGGGGACGGGGAGGGGCAAATGCACTGCGCTACAACTCAAGCCTTCAAGCCAGAGCAGTACCAGAGGGGCTGCAGTGCGCTCTCAACGGCCAACTGCCGTACAGGGCTGTCCATCACGTGCGAGCATTGGTGCCTAACACGGTGCACTGCCGTGTGGAACACTGGCACGTGTCAACCTCGCCACGTGTCCGTGCCCAGGACTGGCTGGCGCACACCAGCGTGCGTGGATACATTGGGACTTGTGACGCACATTGCACACGTGTCCGTACGCTGTCCGCTGCACTGCCGTACGGTACACTGACACGTGTCATCTCTGCCACGTGTCCGTGCCCAGGACTGGCTGGCACGCACGGGCGTGGACACGTCCGGCCTGGTGCTGCACCCGCGGCCCACTCCGCGTGCATGGCAGGTGTTCGAGGAGTGGGGCCGACGGACGCAGGTGGGTGGGAGATGCTGTGCGGCATGCAGCCGTGATGCCTGTAGTAAACGAGAACAAGCAGACAGAGCAGGATAAAGCGGCGGGAGAAGGCAGGCAGTCGATGGCAGAAGGTGGTTGCGAGTTGCTGGTGCTGATCCGCTGTGTGTGTTATGTACTTCGCTATTAAGAAGGCCGGCTGTGTCAGTTGCCCCCTGGTGGAGTGGGGCCGAAGGACGCAGGAAGGTGTTGGGGTAACTGCAGAGCGGCGGAGCAGCAGCGGCGTGTGGGTTACGGGGCATGGGTAGGGTGTGGGGCCATGTTGCGCAGCACTGAAAGTACAGCATGGGGAGGGAGTGTCAGCTGCCACGCCCGCGCTATCACAATAATGTATGTCGCTAGTCCTATCCAGTGCAGGCAACGACCCTGCGCTCTGCATGTCACTTGCTGCCGTGCACCAACCGATCGCCCCAGGTGTGGAGGGGCCGCAACGACCCCTGCGATGAGTTGTACGACATGCTGCGACCCAGGTACGAACATATTACTCACCGCGAACTACCGTATATGCATGTGTTGTGAGACCTACACTGTGTCTCGAGGTGTGTGTGTGCTAGGACATAACACACACGCAGTGACAAGTACGGTACGGCTGCGCCGTTGCTTCCTCGTCCACACGTAGGCGCCTCTGTCGCTGTGCAGTCGTAGCGGCGCCCAAGCCAACGCCGCACCGCATGGCTTTGCTCACCACATGTGCCGTACTCCCACCTGTACGGCACCTTCCGTAGGTACGACACCATGCCGCCCGCCTTCCAACGGTCCTCCAACTACCACCTGGGCATCCACCCCCTGCACCCGCCCATGCGGCTGCTGGCGGCGCTGCGGGCGGCGGCGCACAGCAATGGAGGTGCGTTGGCTAATAGGCGTTTTGTGATCGGTGTTACCGGGGCCAGTAAGGATCATATGATCACACCACCATACAAAGGGACAGCAGGGTACAGCAGCTGCCGATTTGGTGTGGGCAACCAGCAACGGAGGTAGGCAAGCCACAGTCGCATCTGGGCCATGTATCGGTGTATCGGCAGCGGACCGGAAACCCAAGCGCATAACACCGTAACATGCACCGACTACCGTGCCGTGCCGTGGCTGAGCCAGTACGTGTCGTACGGTACGCGCTGCGTGCTGCTGCCTTGCTGCCTTCGTGCTGCTGTCGAGGCGGCAGGGCAGCAGCGCGCAGCAACTGGGGTGAGGAAGCAACCTGCCCATTCGGTTGCTGGCGGCGCTGCGGGCGATGGAGGTGCATTGGCTGATAGGCGTCTCGTAGTAAGTGAGATCGGGACCAGTCTAGATTGTGTGGTAGCACCATATGGAGTAGCGAAACACAGACTGCCAAAGGTTGGCGACTGAGCGGGAACCCAAGCACATAGCATTGTGACAGCGCACCTGCTCCTGCACTGTGCCGCGCGTCTGCCACCACCAATCTGGGGATTTTGATGAAACGGGGGCAGAGAAACTTTGAAAAAAGGGGCGTCATGTTGACCCCGTTTCGTGAATTCCGGGTCAGAAACCGCCCGTGGGGCGGGAATTTTACGAAAAGGTTGCGAAAATTCTAGGCATTTTTATATCTCCGTGATAACAGCCCTCCAGGAAGATAGACGCCTTGAATTTTGTGGCACGCATACCTGCTCCTGTGCTGTGCCGCGCGTCTGCCACCACGTGTCGTTCGCCCGTGCGGCTGCTGGCGGCGCTGCTGGCGGCGGCACAACAGCAAGCGCTCTTTCCTCTGTCACCCCTCGCCCGCAGGCGTGCTGTCCGTTGAGCCCTATACCGCGGCCGAGGAGCCCGCCACGCCCCAGCAGGTAAGGATACGCTGCAGAGGATCAACGAACCATCAGCCTAGGGGGTGTCAACACCTGCACAGGTCACCCCTCGTTAACCCACCTGGTTCACTCACGCTACACCCAAGCACCGTTTGAACACACGCCCCGAACACCGCGGCCGAGGATCCCGCCACACCTCAGCAGCTGCGCCTGCCTACCTGTTCGTGTCTTGATGCATGCTGTATACGCCCTGGGCCGCATGCTGGTACACCCACACAGCAGGTAAGGATGAGCTGCAACGGACCAACGAACCGCCAGTTTAGTGGGCTTGCCGCTCTTCACCCCACACACCAGGTTGTGCAGCTGCTGTCAGCATGCGACATCTTCTCCCCGAACGAGGCGGAGGCGGAGTCGCTCGTGGGGCCAGGTGGGTCGCAGCCAAGACGGTGTAAGGGGGGCGGGCACGTCGTGTGCCGGGCACCAGACAGCGTTTTGGCCAATGACATGAACAACTGAAGCGGTACAAAGTGTCACAGGACCAGCCGTCCAGGCCATGTTGCCACACGAAGCCTCATCTGTTATACCCCACGTGGCCTTGCCGTACCGCCTCGAGCGCGCACGCCCTGCCTTTGCACACCCTCCCGCAGGCCCTCCTGAGGCCCTGGCCGCCAGGCGGCTGGAACTGCTCCCTCCCTGCGGTGCTGACGTGGTGTTTGCTGCCCCGCTCACCCTCAACAGCACATGGTAACAAGAACATGCAGGACAAACCGTAACTGTGGCAATGCCCCTCCCGCAGGCCCTCCCGAGGCGCTGGCCGCCCGGCTGCTTGAACTGTCCCCCCCGGGGGGTGCGGACGTAGTGGTGGTGCGGTGCGGCCCTGAAGGAGTCCTGGTGGCACGCCGGGGGACTGGGGAACAGGTGGAGGCGTACCAGGTGCGGCGGTGTTGTGAGGTGGCGGGTTGGGACTCGGGTAGAGGGCCGGTACGCTTGCTTGTGGCAGTGCGGGGGACGGGAGGGCAGGCGGGGGCGGAGCTGCAGGCGGAGGCGTACAGAGTAAGCGGGGATGGACTGAATGGTGGCGATGGTGGCAGTGCAAGCGTGGTGGTGGTGTGGTGCGGCCCCGGGGGCGTGCTGGTGGCTCGCCGGGGGGCTGGGGCCGAGGGCCAACAACAGGTGGAGGCGTACCGGGTAAGGCGGCGTTGGGGGCCAGTGAGTTGCAGAAGAAGTGGTGGTGGTGGGGTGCGGCCCCGAGGGCGTACTAGTGGCTCGCCGGGGGACTGACGGAAAGGTGGAGGCATACCAGGTGAGGCAGACGCACTCAGGTGGCGGCCGCGCCTGACACACACGTTGTGGACGTGACGGGATGCAACCGTCACATTACCAAATGCCGAGTGCCACGTGGCCCATAACCTGTACGGTATCCCGCTGGCAGGTGCAGGCCGTGCCCGAGACACACATGGTAGACGATCCGGGATGCAATCATTGCATCAACAACTGCCAAATGCCACGTGCTCCTTTTTCTACCCCGCTGGCAGGTGCCCGCCGTGCCCGACACACACGTCGTGGACGTGACGGGATGCGGCAACGCCTTTTGCGGCGGCTTCCTGGCGGCCCTGTACCGCAACGGTCAACCAACCGCAACAAAGACAACCACAACCACTGCCACCGTCCACACCACCAACACCAACCCCGCAAACGCACTCGCTGACACTAATAGCAGCGAGAGCGATGCGGCGGCGGCGGCGGCGGCGGCGGCACCGCCGCCGTGGCTGCACACGTCGAACTTATCTGCCGCTGGCGTGTGGGGCTGCGTGGCTGCCAGCTTCATGGCGGAGGCGCGGGGCGTCCCCACTGTGGCCATTCCTAGCCTGAAGGTGGGTAGGAGAGCGAGTGTGGGCGGGACGCGACAGCTTACCGAAGGTGTTTGCGCTGTGCCCCGACATGGCCAAGTGCGGTCAGGGTGCAGCTGTGGTTCGTCGGCGAAGGTGTACATGTGCATAGACCTAGTGTTGCTAGGCCGTCGGTGGCGCGTGGGGCTGCGTGGCTGCCAGCTTCATGGCCGAGGCACGGGGTATGCCCAAGGTGGCAGTATTCAGCCTGAAGGTGGGTGGGTTGTGGGTTGGTTAGTTGGCGCGTCGGGGCGTGTGGGCGCGACGCGGCAGCACCCTATTGCTGTGAATCGCGTGCGGGGCAAGCCGGTGAGGCGGCGCTGGAAATGCGGGGGTGCAACTGTGTTATGTGAACTGGCTAGGCAGCACGTGAGCGTGGTCGCCAGCTTTATGGCGGAGGCACCGAGCGTGCCCATGGTGGCAATCTCCAGCCTCAGGGTGCGTGGGTGCTATGGGTAGCGGTTTGGGGACCTCGCTGGGCGAGTGTACTCGGGACGTACACAATCAGGTACAGTACCGCAGGTGTCACTCTCCGCAGATGTGTGCGCTGTGGCGCAGTAAGACTTGGGGCAGCAATTCTTGCAGCACAACGATGCAAGACGGGTACTCACTTATTGCTGGGCGATGCCCGATGCCAGCGTTAGCGTGGGTGGGTTGTTAATTGTTTGTGGGGGTCTCGCGGCGCGAGTGTGGGCTGGCCGCGAGAAGATACCGTGTGGGGTATGCATGTGGCCCTCCTGTCGTGCAATTTATGGGGGGCACACGCAAGGGAAGAACAGCATCGGTCTACTGTCTTCCCAGTAGCGACGTGCTGAGGGCCTGATCTGCCCTTTAGGTCAATCGCCCCTGCAGACATTGGGCCCTGCCGCGCTGCACCTGCATGCCGTACCGGTATGCAAGCCCCGGCCTCCCTGGGATTATGGGCAACCCCGCACAGACCCATACCGGTACGTACAGCACCTTCACACCCCACACAACATACCAAGCCAGTGCGAACGGTGTACTGTGTCATGTTGACCCCATGCAGGAGCGCGCAGAGGAGCGCTTCCGTGCGCTGCTGCCCCGCGTGCGGCCTGTGAAGCTCACTGGCGTGGGCGGAAGCGGGCGGGCCGCTACGGGGGCAGGGGCGAGAGCAGCGGTTCAGGTGCGAGCTGCTGGTGCGACGGCGGCGGCGGCGGCGGCGAGGGTGGTGCGGCAAGGCGCAACGATTTGGAGAGCGGTCCGGGGGCCTGCCGCCAGGATGCGGGCCGGTTGGTAGGAGGCAGAGAGGTTAGTGCTCAGCAGGGGTACACGTAAAACGCGAGGAAACCGTGTAAGGCGTCGGGGAACCGCTGGAGACGCTGCTGCCTGCATGCGGAGAGGAAGTGGGTTGACAAGCAGGAACGGATACTTTCCTGCAAATGCCAATGAAAGCTGCTCGGCAGGGGCGCTGTCGTCGTAACTCGCGGCTCAGCTGCAGTGTGTGCGGGCATGCTAAGATGCTAAGGATTGTGCCATGTTCGGATGAGTACTGGTACCTAGTGCACTTGGTAGGCAGTAGGCCTCTTCATATTGCGGCTTGCGAAGCTGGCGTCCACGGCCGGGGGCGGGCGGGCTGCTGCAGGGGCGGGCCTGCACGTGCGCGCTGCTGCAGCAAAAATCTGCTGCTACGACAGCTGCGCTTGGCAGCCTCATCAAGCTGCCACCACCTCAGGCGGGGCGTCGCGGCATGGGGTGTACGGACGTGGAGGGAAGCAGGTTATGGCGGTGGCCGCGGTTCGGATGGGGTGCGGTGGTGCTCAGCGCCTGCCGGCGGCGGCGGCGGTGGCGAGGGTTGTGCGGCCAGGCACGGTGATGCGGGTGGCTGCCCTGCGGCCCATCTCGACTTCACGGGTCGTTTGATGAATGCTATTGCTGGGCAGTGAGCGGTTGGTTATATGCTATTTTAGATAGAGCCTGCGAGAGCTAAAATTCGGTTTGGGGTGGCTGGGAGCCGAGGAGGACAGGCGCGGGAGGAGGGGCCCCAGAGGGGCGATGTGGCCCCGGGGCAACTTTGACATGGGGGACCTTGCTTTCGGTGTTTCGGCTCCTGCCCTCTTTTGAACTAGTTTACTTCGGGCTTGTTGGCTTTCGTTCTTTTCGACAATGCACCTGGTTTGGCTTCAGCGCATGCATGGGTATTGGTGCTTGGGGGTCTTTGTATGGGTAGTGGTAGCCAGGGGGTAGCCCTGGTGGTAGCTGTTGCGCTGCTGTTAGGCAGTTTGCATCCTTGCACGGCGCGATGGCGGTTCTGGTGCCGGGCAAGTGTGACGTGCCCTGGGCCAGATATGACATGGAGGCGGCGTGGTTGGCACAACGTGTGTAGCGGATGCGGTGCGGGATGTAGGCCAATGAGCCTTATACAGTTAAAGGCATACAGGAGTAACAGGCAGAGCGTAGCGAGGCAAGGCAGGTCCGGAGAGTGGCAAGTCGATGACGGTGGCTATGCTCGCTGACGCTGATCTGCTGAGATACTTAGCTGAAGTGGAAAAGCCGGCTGTGTCCGTCGGTTGCCCCCCGGCGCACGCAGGACCAGACCGTGCGTGCTCACGTGTGTGGATCCAGGTGGATCTCTTCAGATCTCTCTCAAGAGTGCATGCCAGCCAAGCTGCACGCATGCGAAGAAGCTGTGTGTGAGTATAGTTTGCCAGCGCACCGTTGCAAGCGGAACGAAGTACGGTAACAAAAGCAAAGCGCACCGGGAGAAGAGGCATAGCAGTCAGCGGGGCTCCTCAGCAGTAAAAGCAGCAGAGGTGTCGGAGCTGTGCGCTTGGGATCCTGCGTCTTGGTCGGCATATCTGTTCACTTCAGGTTGATCACAGCCTACTTGCCTAGATACCTATTCGTGCCGAATCCCCTAGTGGGCATTGGCTTCCCACTCGGCCACTCCGTGGATCGGGCAGGCGAGCGTTAGCCAGGGGCAGAACCCCTGGCCAGGGGTTAGCTCCTGTTGAACCCCTACGCCTGGTGGGCCACTCGGGTGTGTGCCAAAAGTGCATGAACTACATTGGAGCTTCCCGGTTCATATCCGTTGGCGTGAGGTTTCCCCAGCAGGGGCGCTCCCGGGGTGCCTTCCCGGACGGGGCAGAGTCTCCCCGTGGGTCTCCCCTGACCCGGTTTCTTTGTTCTTAGTAAGCGCCTCTGAGGAGGAGAAGGAGCCTGACATCGAGTGCGTGAACCTGAAAGAACTTTGTGTGCTTTGAGTAGCACGTGTGGGCGGACGCTCGCTGCATCCTGCAACCTCGGCCGAAGCGGCACATGCTGGGGAGCCGGGGAGCCTCCGTTGACTTGATGCACTTGAAATGAGTTTAGAACTTAACAAGTTATTTTCATCGGTACTACCATGCCATGCATGTTGCGGCGGCGTTGGCGCGTTGCTCGGCCCGCAACTGATACAATCGCGCGGATGAGGATTTGCAAATACGACTGCTCTAATGGCGCGCTGCACGCCTCTTTCCAACGCCTTTCAGCGTTAGCGATACTGTGTAACTCCATTATTACATGTTGCAGTTCGTCAGATAGCACAGCGATACTACCAACTGATTACTCCGACGGCGGTATGAGCCCAGGTACACAACAACCAACGTAAAGCGCGCCTTTACTCTGTCAGGCAATTAGCCATCGGCGCTAGACGCAGCCTTGATTAGTATTATATGGCAAAATTACTGCAGCAACGCAGCAATATGTCAGGACGGTCTCCGCGTTACGCTTGGCTCCTATCTTGGTCGCTGTGGACAGCATTGCTGTGCTTGAAGAACTTCCTACAGCGAGCACTTCGCTTGAAGACATCGCGGCGCAGGTAAGCGGGCGTCGAGAAAGGGAGAAAGTGGCGTCTACAGTTACACCCGGTTGCGGTTGTCCCTGTCACGGCCACTCGCCGACTCGCCGACAGCAGCCGCTTCTGTGCATCTATGCTTGACAACCTGTGCAAATCCTGCAGCAGATGTGCTCGGGCCATTCCACCGCAATGGCAAGCTGACCCGATTCCCCGACCCTCTAACTACCACCTTGCCTTTAGGCTCGCGGCTGGAACGCAACACAAGAAGCGTACATCTTCTCGTTCGGACAAACAACGGCCAGCTTGCCGCCAAACGGTGGTCAGTGCCGCTGATGGCGGGCTTAACTCGTCGCAACAGCGTTCCGCGCCGTCGACAGTGCAGCACAATGTTGCGACAAACGCATCATTACCTTGTCCAGTGGCGTCGCTCATGCAGGAGCCGGTCTACCGGCAACGCACATGCACGTGCAGCCATGCCGCTAGTTCCGAAACCGCCGGCAGCTCAACCTGCACTCCAGCAAGCAGCGTCGCCGACAGTAGCGATGTAGGAACACCTCCAGCCTCCGTATACGGCGACAGCTCGTGCGACGAAGTGCCCGACCTGCCCGGGCCCAAGTCCTCCCTGCAACGCCCCCGCTCCCAGTCCTCCCTCCGCAGCCCCTCCCGCTCCTCCAAAACCGTCACCTTTGCGCCCCACCCCATCATCTTCTCCCCTCCCACCGAGGCAGCCCTCCGCCGCCTCAACGCCTCTCACACCTCCAACAAGCACCACGCCCCCTCCACCAGCAACCCCTGCCGCAGCTCCAACTCCAGCTCCTCCATCTCTGCAGCCGCCGGCGCTGCCTCCACCCTCTCCTCCTCCCCCCGCACACCCCAGCCCGCCCCTACTCCCCCCAGCCCCCACCCCACCTCATTGCCCACCCACGCCTCGTCGGTCACCACCCACACCCCCTCGCTGACCCCCGAGCAAATGCACTTCCATGCACGCCCATACTCCGCCAGCGGCCGAGGGCGGGCCCTCGCAGCCCTGGAGGAGGCCAAGCGCCGACACGCCCATCTGGGTCGGGAGCCCGTACATCCGGATAGCTGGCCCGCGCCCCCACCGCCCGCATCATGGCAGGAGCACCAACAGCAGCAGCAGCAGATGCGGCAGCAGGGCGACGTGCACAGGCTGACGCCAAACCTGCCGCTGGCGGCGTCAGATGCGGGGATGTTGTGCGTGGGGTATGCGTCGCGCGGGAGGCAACAACAACGGCAGCAGCAGCAGCAGAACCGGGAACAGGGCCAGCGGCGACATGGGGAGGTGCAGCATCAGCAGGAGCAGGGGGAGCAGTGCGACAGGCAGCCGCTGTCGCTTGCGGCTCGCTGCTCCGCAGCGGGAGGCGGGCGGGGGCTGCTGCTGGGCAACGCCCTGGCCTGCGCCAACAGCTTGGTCAAGCAGCAGTACTAATGCAGCGCACATCGTTGGTAATGCATTATCCGGGCGTGGAAGGTATTGTTGGGCCACAGGGCCACAGAATATGTAGGTCGGCTGAGGTCAGGGATATGCCACAAGGAATGCGGGAACTTGCTGGCTTAGCTTAGCGCGGTTTTGGGTGAGTGGGTGAGGACGGTCGTGGGTGTCGGGTAGGGGCGGCGGCGGTATAGGTGTTGGGGTGAGGTAGGATGGGGGTCCGGGTGTAGCGGTGCTGTTATAAGCACTGGTCTGCAGGCTGTGGTGCATAGACGTAACTTTTGCAACGTATCACCATCTTGACGGGTTGCTCTTGCAACACAGCGATGTGCCACATCTGCCTAGCCAAGCATATATTTACCGTTGTAGCATGTTCTGCTGTTGTGGTGTTGGTGTCGGTGGTAGTGTGGGCGTGGCGGGTCGTGGTGTCCGGTGTGTTGAGTGGTAGTGGAATTACTTGTAGCAGGAGTTGCGCCTTGCGGTGAGTACAGCAAGCCCAAGAGGCTGCCATATGCCCAGCGGTGGCCTTCACAGCAGAGCTTGCGTTTGGCGGTGTAGGCCTGACAGGAGCCCCATTTACGTTTGAGTGGATACCGTACCGTACATAGGACATATGATGTTGCGCACAGCAGCAAGAGAGTTTGACGCCTTGCTAACCAACATTGGATTGTTTACGGTGCCATGGCTTTGGTTCAGGAAGCACGGCAACGGTGTTCCTTTATTTTTTGGCCCTTGCCTACATACCGGGGGTACGGTACTTCTTTGCACTCGAGCGTAGAGGGCCATGGCCTCGGGGACTCAGCCGTGCCATGGCGTCCCCCATGAGTGCCTTGATTGCTTGTGCCCAAGCTTGCCGAGAAAGACGACAAGATACAGCGCTGAGTGGAGTGGCCAGCGTGCCCGGATATGGCACCTGCTGTGGTGAGATGCTCATGGGTGCTTGCTATTTTTCGTGCGCGCAGCTTGTCATGGCTGCGCGCAGTTTTGCTTGTGAGAGCCGCTTGCGTCATCAGGTGGTATGAGCGTATGACGAGGGGAAAAGGTGAAGGCGTTGAAGTATGCTTTGACCGTTGGACGCTTGGATGCGGCCACAGGACAATAAATGCGAGTGGACAAGCGGGCCTGCGGTTGTGTCCCGTGAGGTCCCGTTGGGACTCCAAATGGCAGCGGCGGAAGGCTCTACTGCAATGCCAAATGAACGCTGCAATACCGTACGGTCAGGCGATCCTTGCTTGTGGTACGGAAGCTGTAAGCCATTAGTTGCAACGGCCTCTCTAGCTTCTAGCTGCTGCCAATGCCGTGTCAGTTCAGGCGAGTGCCAGCCATGCAGCGTTCCTATCTTCATCGGTTGGTTCGAAGCAGGCACATTTTGGGCTGATTTTCTCCGAAAGTCATTGGGGCCCCTATCCGAAAGACACGGGCCTGTGAGGGGGGCTGTTCGGGGGAAACGGGGGGGTTTGGGGGGGCGGAGGCCCCCAAATGCAAAATTTTGGACCCCCCATCCGAAAGTTGGGTCCCCTGGAGGCACCTGTTTCGACGTGCCATCCGAAAGCCCCCATAGAAGATCGGAACGCTGCAGCCATCAGCGTTACAACATTGACAGCACGACAGGGAGTCCCTGTCCGAGTGTCCGTGCCATATACGGGTACGTACACCGCGCGAGTATGGCATACCCCTCCCATTGCTGGACCGTAGTCCGGTTGGCCACGTGTTCTTTTTTTTTGGTATTTTACAGGGGGGGGGGGGGGGGGTAGGAAATTTTGTCCCGGACACCATGCCTAAAAAGTCGGGGCCTCCCCGCTTGGGGACCCACCCACCTGCCGTACCGTACGGCAGGAAGCTTCCACCTG
>VFQN01002657.1_pt1 | contig 27070 bp, 42 predicted proteins | sample 3512371 | NCBI WGS metagenome assembly VFQN01 (sample SAMN10412370, study PRJNA504923) | tailings metagenome | isolation source: Replicate 2 from Balatoc abandoned mine | place: Philippines: Itogon, Benguet | collected 2017-08-28
CAGCGCCCCGAGTACTCGGCTTTTTGCACGAAACTGCATCAGTGGTACCCGCTTGGGCCTGGGCCACTCCATGTTAGGCATGCCCGGCACAATACGGTCAACTGACCCGCTGCTGTCGTGACACTTCATAATAACTTTGACACGCATGAGCCTCCTGCTCGCAACCTCGCGATCACCGTACGTGATTGCGACCTTGCACCTGTAACCTCCCCGTGTCTAACAGAAACTTGTACCGCCTTAAACTGGAGTAAAGGCTCGCGTTTATACTTACAGCAAAGACATGGGAGTCACCTACGTAAAGCGTTCCGACTAGCTAGCTTTTTGCGAGTAGTGCAAGGCACAGCCTGGAGTGCCCGCGCAGATGCAAGCCCCGGCAACGCAGCAGCATCAGCATCAGCAGAAGGCACAATGGGACACGGGGCCGATAGTCGGCGGACTGCAGCAGCCCCGCTTTCAGACGTTAAAATTCCTGGGAAAGGGAGGTCAAGGATTCGTCCAGCTGGCCTACGATAACCTATACAAGACGAATGTGGCCATTAAGTGAGTGCACTTTGTGAGGGCAGGTTGAATCGGAGCGATTTGCGGGCGGGAGGACGTGCCATGCATGCGAGTCGCTCGGGAACAAGTCTGGTTTCCAGGTCCTTACGCGTACCTACCATCGTATATATGGTACCACCACTTGTTCTCTAGAAGACGTGACCGCCCCTGGGCCTGGGGTTCGCGCCCACAGCAACCCACGTGGGCTGTTCAGGGCGACGACCCTGGTTGTACGCGTCAGCAAGCGACCTTACTCTATGCCAGGGGGTGCCACGGGGTATGCCGGCCTTGCTGCAAGAGGCCCAGCGGCCAGTGCATCAGCCCTGGGTGGGCGATGGGGGCACACCGCACACGCTGCCTGCGGGCTGCGTCTGCACCTGCACTCGCACGTGCCGCTCCCCACACCAGCGGAACCTGTGTCGTAAGCAGCACCACCGCCAGCAGCAGGTTCCTATGCCGGTATGCATGACAGGTCTCTCTAGACTGCCACCGTACGCCAAAAGCTGGACCTGTGCTCCTGCGACAAGGGACCAGAAAGCATATGAGCTCAGACAGCCCTGCCGCGTCGCTCAGAACTTACTGCTGGTACCTGTTGGCCGAGCACGTACTCACAGCACGTCCTGATGCAATGCACCTGTTTCCCTGTGACATGGACCACGTCCGTCCGTCCGGGCGACTCCTGTAACCAGCTGTGTCCATCACCATGCGTCTCCCCGCACGCCACAAGATAGCCCCCAGCCCCTGCACCCCCTCCTCCCACCCCACACCAAGTTGCGGCGCCAAGCCACTCCCCTGTCATGATCCACGCCACAAGCACCGTGCTCTCCGCCCCTCCACCTCCGTTAACCCACACGCAGGTACATCGACCGCGGCTGGTCCCGCGGCTTCTACAAGTACGTGCTGCGCGAGACGCTCAACCACCAGCAGCTGTCGCTGTGCCAGCACCCGCACATCGTGGAGTTCCACGAGGTGTTCCTCACGCCCTCCTACCTGGCCGTGGTCATGGAGTACGTCAACGGCACAAACCTGCAGCACTACCTGGAGGTGTGTGTGGGGCTGCGTGTGGTAGGAGGCGGTGACGGCATGTGGGTCAGGGCGGTGGTCTTGCAGTACACTAAACGTACCTGGCTGCAGCACTACTTGAAGGTGCAGCTGACTGTGTGCATCAGGGGTTGTGGGTCGGTGGTTATAGGGCACACCGTTTGTACCGATTTGGAGCACTGACTGGAGGTGCGGGGGCTGTGCAGGTTCAGGGGCGTGATTTTGTGGTGTGGGTCAGGGGTGGCCCCAGGTGGTGGTCGGTCGTGAGTCATGATTTGGGGTGGGTTGTTAACATGGAGTGCGTCAACCGCATCATGTGTAGGTGCATGTGTCTGAGGGTGGAAGGGCCAGACCTGCCTTGACCGCAGGCCCAGCTGTGGGGTGTATCCGAGAGTTGCAACATGGCACACTTCTTGCTGCGCGCAAGGCAAAGGACCTGCTTCCATGCCGGCACTGCTGCTGTTGGCCCCCAGGCTGCGGGTGGCAAGCTGCCCGAGGACGTGACGCGCTTCATCTTCCAGCAGCTGGTCATTGCGGTGGACTTCTGCCACAGGAAGGGCAAGGTGCGCGGGCGCAGCGGCGCGGGGAGCACGCACTGGCAGCGCGCCAAACGGGATCCGCATAGCGCATGTCGGTATGTGGTCAGCGAGCGTGGTCATGGTAGCTCTCCGTTTACTGGTTTGGTGGCAGAGTGCGAGGCAGCGAACCATGCCAGGACTGCGTGCACATCCCAAGTGGGCAGCGTTATGCGCACGAGGGCGAAGGGTGAGCTGTCGGCAGGCGTGGCGGGCATGCAGACCGGGACTGCACCTGTCCCGGCGACGCACGGGTTCTCACCAGCGCAGCTGCGCCCGTGCACCACCCATTGTCCCGTGTTGTGGCTTGGCGTGTGCGTGCCAGGGCCCGGCAGGAGGCACGGTTTGTGCCGCAGCGACGCCTGCCTGCGCCCAAAGTTGCGCGCGCAGCCTGCGGAACAATGTTCCTGGCTCCGTCCTCTCCCCCGCCACGCACGCTACACCCCCAGGTGAACCGCGACATCAAGCTGGCCAACATCCTGCTGCAGGAGGGCCACCTGCCGCTGGTCAAGGTGCGGGGCGGTGTGAAAGGGTGTGGTGTTGGATGTGTTGGGTTGTGTGTAAGGGTGGCAAGAGGCTAGCATGCTGCCGCAGATGGGGAACCTGCCGCTGGCAGAGGTGCTGAGGGTGCTGGTGTTTGGGTACGTGCTCGCCGCTGTGCTGCTGCAACCCTGACGTGGAGTGCGGGCCGGCGCCCTGCCTGCGCTCATCCCTGGCCCGATGGGTCTGCATTTGCTGTGATTGCCGCCCATTACCCAATCGTAGACGTCGTGGCGTCCTCACCCGACTCCGCCCCCCGCCTCCTCATACCCAACCTGTACCTGCCGCCCCGACTTGGCCTCGTTGCCAGACTTTTACTCCATACTCCTTACTACGTCTTACTCTCCGGTCCTACCTTCTGACCCCGCTGCCCCCCAGCTGTGCGACTTTGGCTTCTCCAAGGACAAGTTCGACGACAGCGAGCCGCAGACGCAGATCGGCACCGCGCTGTTCACGGCGCCAGAGATATTCACAAACACGCCGGGGCAGGTGCGGGGGCGTGGGGGGCTGGGGTTTGGCGGGACGAGGTGGGGCCTAGCGGGTTAAACGTGTAGGGGCGGTGGTAGAGATGTAGTGGCGGAGGTGGAGCGACGTTGAGGCTGCATCGCGCCTGGCGGCGGTGCTTATTGCACAGGCTTCCAGGTCACTTATGCCCTGTCGTACTGTCGTACGGCACCCCTTGCCTACCCTAACAGGTGTACGATGCTGAGGCGGCCGACGTGTGGAGCTGCGGCGTGGTGCTGTTCGTGATGCTGTTCGGGTGCCACCCCTTCCTCAGCTCCGAGGACACGCAGCTGAGGAAGCACGCGCAGGTGGGGGCAGGGTGGGGGTACGGATGCTGGTGGTGGTGGTGATGGGAGGGTGCAGTGCCGGGAGAGAGTGCCGATGGGATGCAGGGTGCAGATCTACGGGCTGAGGCGGCACTGCGCTTCGGAGAAAGGGAGGGAGCAGGGTGGTAGTGTTGGTGCTGGTGGAGAGGTGCGTGGAGTACCGAGAGCTGGTTGCAAGTGGTATGCAGCACAGGCACGAACATGTGCGCCGTGCTGGGGGCCACGGTCAGGCGGTGGATAGGAGTGCAGGGTGTGTGCGCAAGCGGTGTGGGTTCCGGGCGGAACGGTCGTTCGTGGCTGACCGCCGGAACCCCGCGCGAGGCGTGACCCCTGGCTGTACCGCCCGAGCCCGGTCCTGGGAACGTCAACCCTCACGCCGTTCCCCCCTTCCCACTCCCTACGCAGGTGATGAAGCTGATTGAGAACGCGGTGCGCGGCCAGGTGCAGGTGCCCCCCGGCGCGGCCGAGCAGCACCCCGCAGCGCTGGACCTGGTGCGCCGCATCCTGGTGTCCTCGCCGCAGCAGCGGTGCAAGCTGCCCGCAGTCATGGCGCACCCCTGGTTCCAGGTGCGTGGGATTGGGGTTTGCCTCTGGCCTCGGCACATCCGCATTCAACGTGGGTGAACCCCTCGATGAACCATCTCGCTGTACGGGACATTGTCTCATCGCTTGCCTACCCAGCGCGGCGGTTCCCTGGCCGCCTGTTCCCTCGTGCGCTAACCCACGGGCCACACCGTGCTGCGCTTGCCCCCTCCTCTCCGCCCTCCTTCCATGCACAGGACAAGCTGCCCCCCGGCGCCCTGCTGCTCAACGCGGCGTACCTAGCCATGAAGCAGCCGGCAGGTGGGTCGCCTAGGTGTGCAGCTGCGGCATGTGTCTTAGCGCGCGTGTATCAGCGTGCATGCAGCATTGTTCCATGCCACGCAATTGCTACCGGGAGTACGGCCTCCCTTCCCTGAACCCCGCTCCTTCTCCTGGAATGCCGTAGTCACGCCACGTGCACCCAGCCGCAACGCGCGTCGGCCCCACGGCCCTGCCCTCCTCCCAGGCAATCTGCGGCAGACCCCGGAGGAGGCCCAGGCCATCATCACCGCCGCCCTGGCAGCAGGCGCCGGCTCGCCGGCCGGGGGCCCCGCCCCCGGGTCGGCCGCCGCAGACGCCAAGTCCGAGAGCAACGCCGCCGGCGCGCCGCCGCCCCTGATGCCCCCCATGGCCATGCAGTCGGCCATGGGGCCGCAACCCCACCCCCACCAGCTGCCTCCGATGGCCCAGCAGCAGCAGCAGCACGCCCAGGGGCTGCACAGCGGCCCCGCGCCCTCCACCGCGTCCGTGTCCATGAACGCCGGGAGCCCGCTGGCTCTGGGCGGCCCAGACTCCGGAGCTCAGCACCCGCACCCACACCCGCACCTGCACCCTCACCCACACCAGCAGCAGCAGCAGCAGTACATGAGCAATGGCGCCACCTCTGCCGCAGGGGCCCAGCCCCTCATGGCCCCCGGCCCGCCCCGGCCACCCTCCGGCAGCCTCCCCGCCCCAGGCTCCCTCGCCTCCCCCACCCTCAACCTAATGGCTCCCGGCCCGCCGCAGGCCCCCTCGTCCTTCAATGACGTGGCAGGCGGCAGCCTGGGCCCCGGGCCCAACAGCAGCGGCGGCGGCCTACCGCCCACTATGGTGCCGCAGGCGGTGGGGCAGCACCTGCAGCACCCGCAGCACGCACACCCGCAGCAGCACATGCAGCCGCAGCACGGCGGCATGGGCATGGGGTTAGGCGTTGGCGCCGGCGCGGGCTCCCCCCGGCTAGTGGGCGGCAGCCCCCACAGCGGCGCCAACAGCCCCATGCTGTCCCAGCACCCCCACCCCCACCCTCACCCGCAGCTCGCGCTCCCCCACCCCCACTCCCACTCGCACCCGCTCTCGCAACTGCAGCCGCACCTCCACGCCGACCCCGACCGGCTGTCGGGCCACCGGCCGCACTCGCTGGGCAACGTGGCAGGCCCCCTGGGCCCCGAGGCAGGGGGCCTGCATGGACCGGGGGCAGGGGGCCTGCAAGGCGCAGGGGCGGGGGGACCGCCGGGCGTGTACGGCTCGATGGAGCAGGCGGGGGACCGGAGGTCCATCGCGGGGCAGCAGCAGCAGCAGCAGCAGCAGGGGGGGCAGCCGGAGGGGCAACAGGGGGGTGTCGGCGGCATGCCCATGCAGAGCGGCTGCATCCTGTACGACAGCAGCCTGCTGCTGCAGCTGGACCTGCACAACGCCATGCACGAGTGAGCGGGTGGCGGCGGAACGGGGGGAAAGGATTGGCAGGAGGGGGCGTGCAGGGGGAAACGTGTTGTGCGGTGCTGGTATACTACGCCGGTACGGCGTGCGTAAATGGATGTGGACTGGATAACTGAGGGTTGGGGAATGGGGACGGTGTTGGGGATGGGATGGGAGGTGAAGGAGTCTGTCAGCTGGCAACAGGGCGTGGGCTGCTGGGATGAGGGGCTGCCTTGAGGTGCGGGGGCTTCGGGGCTGGGGCGGGCTGGGCCGGATAGGGATGCTTACCAGGTGCGGCATGTTATGGCACGTTGTGCCGCTGTGTGGGTGCAATGGGGCGTGGGCCTGTTGCAGTGGGTGCGCGCGTTGTGGGTTAAGTGGTGGCCGCGAAGCATCATGGCGCCTGGGCAGCTGGTGGTGCACGTGTGTTTAGTGCCCTGCGCCCTTGCCCGTGGGGACTGCTCCTGTGCAAGGCTCTGATCGTGTGCTCAGGTGCTGTCACGTGTGGGCACTGCGGCCGAGGGGTGGACGGGCGCTTGGCCTGTGCAGGCAGGGCTTCCGGTGTTTTCGTAGAAACGCGAGTCTCAGCTATTGGTAGCAGGAATCTGAAGATCTGCAAATCTGAATAGTTTGCACGTGAGTGTGGGCCGCGCAATGCGTCAGCGCGGTGCGGGGCTGGAGATTGGTGGTACCGTGCTAGGCTAGCGCGGGCATAAGGATGCCTTGGGGGCAAGGGCCGCGCCGGTGGGTGATGGCAACAAAGGCCGTGTCACCTGGATGCCTTGAGCTGCAACGAAACCGTGGGAGTGGTCCCTGTCCGGCGTGCCAGCAATCGGTCTCATGACGGATGCGCCACGGGCGGCAGCCGGTCCCTGGTCCTGGTATGGGTCAAGGTACAGCTGCTGGTTATGCTGTGAAGTATGCTAGTTAGCTCTTATGGCCGTGTTTCGGGGCGAGCGTGCAATTGGCAAAAGCATGCAGCGAGGCAGGGCGGTTTGGGCATGGCAACTGCTGAACGCATGGTGGGCGCACGTGCGGGCTGATGCGTGTGTGCTTGCTAGTATGTGGGGCTGCCGGCACACCTGTACTTTTGACCTGCTGTCATCGTGGGAATGGATGTATGCGACGGCGCGTGGCTAGTTAAGCAGCTGCAGGGGTGTGGGCGGCATGGTAGGCAATGATACTCGATTCCTTGTTGGGAACGTGATGTTGTGGGAAACGGGCATATAAATAGCGGTGACGACTGCCGTGCGCATGTGGGGGTGCGGGGCAACCCAGGAACGGTGGAGGGCAGGGCCCGGTGGCCGGGTGCTGCCCTACCGAACCCGCTCAACGTGCAATGGGAATTAGCCACCCTGTATGTTGCTTCAGGGTAGCCAAAATGCTTAAGAGGAGAGCTCTCCTGTACGTATGGTAAAGGGGTGGTTGCAGGTGAGATACAAGGCGAGGCAGGCCCCTGCAGCGGTGGTAGGAATGCAGACCGTATGAACAGCGGTGGTGTTCATGATGATGTTTATGAACATGGATGGTGTGATGGACACGTGTATATAACGGATGGTTGTGGACTGGGATGCAACGGACATGCATACTCGCCACACGCGTCGTGCGAACACGGATGGGCCACCCTTGCAACATGCATGGCAGGGTTTGGGTCTTATTTTGCTTATTCGAGCGCCTTCGTTTCGAAGCAGTACGTGCCGGAACTGTCGTTGCCGCTCTTATTTTGACCTATTGTTGTACCCTTGATGTGTTAGGTTGGCGTTCATAGGGTTTGGGCACTGTTTGCGTTGTTCCACTTGGTGGCCCTAGTACGGGTAGGGCCTGGCCTAGCGAGCTAAAGAACCTCTGCAGTACCATTGAATGACACTCGGAATCGTGCGACGACAGCAGCAGGGATCGGTATCGGTATCGGTATGTTACACTTGGCAGGTGTAACTGCCCATACGAGCCGTAAGGCCCAAGGGTTACCACATCGCAGGATCAAAGCATGAGCTACGGTGCAACGGGGCACCGTGTGTTTGTCCAGAACAAAGTCGATAAACATTCACGCAAGAGTATGTGCCTTCCATCGTTCCATGCGTGCTGATACCCAGCGAAACAGCAAAGTAGCTGGTGTCAATGCAAGTTGGGTAACCGTAATTCAGTAGTGGTTGGTTGCAGCGACCAACGCAAGTGCTTCATCAACTGTCCCCGCTAGCCCCTGCTACACTTCGTATTTCATCCAGCCACCCCCTTCTGGGTCAGCGGCTGTCATGGAGTGTGACAGTCTGTGTAGGGCGGCGTGCAGTGAGCACCTTACACAAGTTGAAACCTGAAAAGCATGTGGAAGTGTGTTACCGTCACGAACACACCGTGGCAGGCCAGCAGCCCACGCGGACGGCACGTGGCAAATGGCAAGGGTTCTGTCCTCCGTCAAGTATAAACGGCCCACGTACAGCCCGTCCGGGGGCTCAAGCGCCAACAGTCTCGATGATCGGGACCTGACACTAAGTACGGTACGGCGCCCAACATACATGGCGCCTACTGCACGAACCGCGGCTCCCCAGGCTGCCTAGGACACCCGCGCACCTGCCGCCTACCGCACATCCCCCTTGCGTGGGTTTAAACACCCGCCACCTACCCCTCATCGCTTTGAGACCGCCTCGAAACACACAGACACGCCGACACTCACCTGGTTCTCCCCTGTAATGTCGTACATTCATACCCCCCTACGACGCCTACACGTGTCCTCCACCATGCCATCCTCGTACATTGACTCCCTACCCCGCCGCAGGGAATCCCCTGACCCGCCGTACTCTCGAGATGCCGTACGGTGGACTCGGCCGTACAGGCACGTGGCACTGGGCATGGAGCACCACCAGGCACCACCGGTCGCGCGCACACGACATCAACACCGATTCGTTCCAGCCAGCAGTGTCCGCTTTACACGCGTGCACGGCATCAGTTTCCTTACCCTCTGCTGTGCCACCAGGCGTGAACGAACTACGCCCGGGACACAGGTCAACGGGCGTGCAACCGTTACGAGAGTCGCCAGACCCTCCTAGCGCGCGCCGCGCCAGTCCGCGCCTACGCTAGTCACGCAGGTGCAACGGAGGTGCAGGTGTGTGGCGCTGGGCCGAGGTCCTCGTGCACCACCGGTACGGTGCTGCTCGACTTCGACAGGCAAAACCTAAAATGTGCGTCATGGCCCTGTCCTCTGGCCTCCCTGCGTCCATGGCCCTCAAGCCTGTTCAACCCCATGCCAGGCTAGGCAATGCATGTACGCACTACAGCACGGCAAACCTTACGGACAACTTCCCGGCTCCCGGCTGCAACAGTCACGGCCCTCACGCCACGGGGCAGGTCCTGGTGCATACTAGGATGCCGTCCCTCGAGGGCAACCCAACAGACCCAGGGGATCTACCCTGGACTCATGTCTAGCCGCTCACACCTGCGTCCTCCTCGGCCCCCGCACCCTCGCCTCGCAACGAAACAACTGGACAGGCCGCCACCGCCTTCTGCTCCTCCTTGGCTCAGTACCGGACCGCCGTACCTGCACCCCCCACGCCGGCACGACCATTCATGCCGGAGCCCCCCTGCTTGGACCCCACCGCCGCCTCCCCCCCGCTGCCTGCCTGCAGCTGCAGCTGCGCCTCCGGCCCTGCCGGCGCCTCCCCCGGACCCACAACCGCCCGCAGGAGCGCCACCGGGGCCGCCACCGCCGGCCCCACAACCGCAACCGGCGCCGCCACAACCGCCGCGCCAACCACCATGGGCGCCGCAACCGCTGCGCCAACAACCGCCGCCGCCGCCGCCGGCACCGTCGCCGCCGCCACCTTGCCCCCCAGCCGCGTCGACAGCGCCATCACGTGGCCCGGTCCCAGGTACGACACCACATTAGTCACCATCGTCGGCCCCATGCCAACCACCAACTTCCCAACCGCCAACGGCCCTAGCCGCCCCACCAGCTCCGAGCTGAAGTCCACTCCCAGCGCCGCGGCAATGCCCGCCGTCATGCGTGCCCCGAGCGCCGTCACGACACGTGCCGTACTCTCCATGCCGATGCCGTCCAGGATGCCGTACACAACATCCACCCCCATTCCGCTGACCAGCTGCGCAGTACGCTCGATGCCCATGTGCGCCACGATGGCGGCGGCCACGTCCGTACCCATCAGCCGTACTAGCTCTGCGGTGGGCGCGGCGCCCATGTGCCGTACAAGCGCTGCCGCCGTGGTTCCGGAGCCCATTGCGGCCACCAGGTCTGACACCAAGCCGGGGCCCATGGCGTAGACCAGCTGGGGCAGCAGCAGCCGGTGGGGCTGGTCCGGGGCGTGCGGCACCCCCGGCTGTAATCCCATCATGGTGCACGCCAGAGCGGCCGTGCGGCGCGAGCCCATGCCCTGTGAAAGGAAAGCAGTTGGGGCCAGGTAGTCAGCACAAGCCCAAAGACACGTGCAAATAGGGCCGGAAGCCGGCGAGTACGTATGCATGTAGGACACTTTTGTGTGACTGCCGGCACTTACGCAGTGGCACCTAACACGTTGCTTCTGAACCCCACTGGACAGCTTGTGCGCCAAGGTTTCCTTCGCACACTCATGCGTGCGCAACCACCGGCCCACGCACCTGCACTACGGCCGCCGTGGCGCGCGGCCCCATGGCCCCCACCAGCTCCGCCGTCAGGGCCGCGCCCATGCTCTCCACCAGCCGGGAGGTCAGACGCGGGCCCATGGCGGCGACAAGGCTCGCTGTGAAGCAGCTGCCACCACCGCCGCCCGCCTCAGAGCCACCCCCATCCCCAGCCTCGCCGTCGCCGCCCTCACGCCACGGGTCAACGTCCATCCCGCCGGCCGCTGAGACCACACCAGGAACACTTGGAGCAGAGACAGCTCCAGCTGTGCCACCATCTGCACCGTCCCCTGCGTGCCAGGAGCCACCCTGCCCCCGCCCTGCATCTGGCGCAGCGGAGCCCGCGGCTGTGTCAGGGGTTGGCCAGCCCTCTCCAGCTGCTGCACCACCTAAGCCCGACACCGCACCATTGCCCCGGTGCGCTTCCACGTCGCCAAGGGCCTCCCCGGCCTGCTGCAGCTGCTGCTGCTGCGCCTGTCGCTGTTCCTTGCCGGAAGGAATGGCCAGCTCGGCGTCTGGGCTGGCGACGCCATGCGGTACCACTCCCTGCTGCTCCCGCGCCTCGTCCGTTTGCTGGTTTTGCTGCCCCGCTGCCTCCTGCTCTATGCACCCGACCAGCTGCGCTGTCAGCTCGGGCCCCAGCGCCTCCACAAGCCGGCCGGTGGCCTCCGGGCCCAGCACCTGCACCACCTCTGCACAGCACATGCACAACCGATAGGACACGTCAGCTGGAATCGAGCCTGGCCTGGGATGGCACGTGGCCGACAGCGTGTTGCATGTACAGGGGCCGAACCAGGGCGAAACCTCCCTTTATCGACGACACCGCGGACCAGGTCCATCCAGCACGCATCAATCGTCAAGACGGTAAGCTTGCAACAACGCACCCCTCCTTTCCCCCAACAGCGATGAAGCGTGCCCCGCGCCCACACCTTCCCGTTAACCCACCTGCTGTCAGCCGCACCCCCATAGCCACCACCAGCTGTCCGATGCCACGTGTCCCCACGCCCCGCACGATGTCCGCTACCGCCTGGGGGCCCATGGCGCCCGCCACCCGCCCCGTGGTGCCCCCGCCCATGCAGCCCACCAGGCGGGCGGTGGGCGTGGGGCCCAGGGCGGTGAGGAGCTCAACCAGGAAGGGGGTGCCCAGGTGGGCAGCCAGGTCCGCAGTGGCCTGTACAACGTGGGACCGGGTGGGGAGTGGGGATGGTGACGCAAAAGGTAACAGGATGCCGCATAGGGGATATGGTAGGCGTGCACGCCGGACCTGCCGGCGCATTGCAGGCAAACCAGCGCCGCTAGCTCGAACGCCTACCAGAGGGCCACCCTCTTTCACCCCGTGCCTCCATGGTCTCCACGTGCCTGCCTCAGTAACCCTGCCACTCCTCATTGCCCCGCGCTTACGCCCGCCACAGCTCCTCACCACCCCACTACACACCGACCCACGCCCCACCCCACGTGCGTCCCCACCTCTGTGCCCATCTCCTGGACGACGTCCGCCGTCAGCCGCGGCCCCAGGTGCATCCCCACCAGCTCCGCCGTGGCCCCCGGCCCCATGCCGTGCACCAGCTGCTGCGTGGTGTCCGGCCCCATGCCTGCCACCAGCTGCGCCGTGAAGCGGGGGCCGAGGGAGGCCACCAGCTCCCCCAGCAGGGGGCCGCCCAGGCGGTGGGTTAGCTGCAGCACCAGGGGCACGCCTGCGGGGTTGGTGAGGTGTCGGGAACTTGTCCTGAATGGATTTCGGCTAAGGCAGGCTGGCTAAGGCCAACTCGTTGTCAGGGGAAACAAGAGTAGACCTGCCTCTTTACAGCACAGACATGAGCTCTCACCGGCACAGTGAGCGAGGGCCAAGCCGGTCCGCACGCCTCACGCTCCGCTGGCCCCGTACTCACCGCACATACCACCTAACGTGCATCAAGGCGCACCGTGCCATCCCAGCTCCGTTCCCATTGCATCCCGCCAGCCTTCGACACCAATGAATTCCCACCCCTACCCATTCCCATACTCACCCATGTCGTGCACCACGTCCGCCGTCACTCCTGGCCCCATCTCCCCCACCAGCTCCCCCGCCGTGCCGCCGCCCATCTGCGCCACCAGGCTGGCGGTGCCGCTGGCGCCCAGCTGGGTGGCGGTGCGCGCAGCAGCCTGGGGGCCCAGGGCCGCCACGATGCGGGCCGTGCCGCGAGGCCCAAGCTGCTCCACCGTCTGCAGGAGGGGCCCCGGGACATACCAGTAGGGGGGATGTGGTTTCGGAGAGGTGCAGCAGGTGAAGGGCGATGGGTTAATGGTATGCATCCTATTCGTGCAGTGGGTTACGTGGCGTCACGGTTGCTGGTGAGTGGCCTGCGGTGCGCCGGAGAAAGGCAGGGCCACACGAACGCCGGCCCAGTTACAGGGCTAATCCCTAGCGCCGCAGCCTGCCACGCTATCACGGCGGGACGCAAATAATAAGGAACCGCCTTTTGCACATGCTCTTTTAGATTGTCAGCCAACAGTCAACCCCCGCCCACCTGCGCGGTGACGCCCGCCCCCATGACCCGGTCCACCACCGCCGCCAGCAGCCGCGGACCCAGCGCCCCCGCCACACGCGCCGTCAGCTGCGGGCCCATGGTCGCAGCCGCCCATCCCGCCAGCCGCGCGCGCTTGGACACACGCGCCGCCACCGGCCCCTCGTCCTCCTCCTCCTCCAGCCCCTGCTGCTGCTCCTGGCCTTGCTCACTCGAACCAGCACCCGCTTTAGAGTAACCCCTTGCATGATGGTGGCGGTGGCGGTGGTGGTGCTGGTGGTGGCGGCGTGGTGCCCCTGCCGCCGTGGACTTAGCCACGTGTCTAAGGTCGGCGGCTGAGAAGGAGCGGCGGCCCAGGAGGCTGCTCCCTGCCGCTGGGGATTGTGGGGAGATGGCACCGGCGGGGGCTGCCGCTGCCTCCCTGCTGCCCCCGCCACCTTCGTAGGTAGCGGTGTGACCGGCTGTGAGCAGCTGTGTGTCGCTCTCTGTCCGGCGCAGTGCAGAGCTGCCTTGGTCGTGACGGTGTGCGTGGTGGTGGTGGTGCTGATGGTAGTGCTCGCTTGGGGCGGCACCCAGTGACGGCTCGCTGCCGCCCGCAACACCCATGCCAGCACGTGGGATCTCCGCAGCACCAGCAGCAGCCGTGTCAGGACCTGCAGCCGTGGCAGGAGCTGCGGCGCCCCTAGGGTGGCGTTGCTGCTGCACTTCCCACCCTCCTCCCACTGTAGAGTCACCTGCGGGCGCACCGCTCGTAACGGCCGCAGCTGAGGCGCCGCTACCCTGCCCTTGCTCCTGCCCCTTGCCCCGCAGCCAGCCAAGCCACCCCCTGCCATGCCGCCGCCCCGATCCCGCCTCCGCATCCCCAGATCCTCCCATGCTTTCTTCTCCCTCCGCCCCCGAGCGCGCCCCAACCGCCCGCTCTACCCCACTGCTGCGGCTCCGCACGTGCCGCCTGTGTCTGCCGTGGCGGTGACTGCGCCCCTGGACCGCACCCGCCCCTCCACTCCCCTCATCGCGCGCTGCCTCCGCAGCAGACGCGCGCCTTCGATTGCCACGTGCTCCCCGACGACGTACCGCCCCATGCTCCGCACCCTGCTCCTCGCGCCTCCCCTTGCTGCTCCCAAACATGGCTGCCGCTGCCGCCATCACCGCCGCCAGTCCCCCAATCCCAACGCCGCCCCGCCGGCCCGGGTCACTTCTGCCACCCACACGTCCGTGCGCCTCAGCGTCACTGAAGCCGCTCAACCGACGGCTTTCCATGGCACTAACACCACCACCGCCTCCCACACCAGCTTGCCCCCTACCGCTTCCCTCCTCGCTGCCAGTCCCATAAGACTGCAAATCTGACGGGTGCGGCGATTCTGAGAAGTTCCCATCATCCAGGACCACATTCTCTGACGTGCTGGGCCCGCCGCTTTCAGCGGCGGCTGCGGCTGCGGCGGCCGCGGCGGCAGCAGCCGTGGGAGACACCCCCGGTGTCGCCGGCGGCACGCCGCTCCCAGCCCACGACCTGAGCAGCGACATGTGTAAGCTGCGGCTGTGCCCCTGCGCCACCCGCGCCTGCTGCTCCGGATCCACCTCGTGCCCCTCATCCTCGCTGTCCGTACCTGCCCCTATCTCTGCCCCCACCTCTGCCCCCACCTCCAGGCGGCTGTCCCCGGTGTACGTGTGTGTGGGCGGGCCCACCACTGTGTCGCTGCTGCTGGAGCTGCTGGGCTCGTGCCTCGGGCTGCTGGCGGGGCTTGTGGTGCTGGGACTCCTGCTGACTCCATCACCACTCCTCCCGGCAATGGCCCCTGGAATAGCAGCAACAAGCGCCCTGCGTGACACACCGTGAGACGCAGCACGGTGCGGGCTGCTGCTGCTGGCCCTGTATTCTTCTGCAGCACCACCGCTGACGCTGCTGCTGCTGCTGGTTATCCCACCACCATCCTCATCCCCACTGCTGATGCCGCTGCTCTCGTCGGAACCCCCCTCCGGCACCACCAGGTCCGGCCGGCCCTGGAAGGGACCTCCGGCAAAGTGCCCCGCCGTACCCGCTGCCGCCCCTGCCTTGGCGGCGTCGGCGCCGCCTCCTGCCGTACTGTGTGCGATACGGCCGGAACTGCCCGCCGTACGGAGCGGCACGTAGTGCCCGCTGCCCGCACTGCTGCTGGACCTGCGGCGCAGTGGGGCGGACGCGGGCATTCGCTGCACTCAGGCAGCTTGCAGTTGGTATCATATTTGGTGTGGGCGTGCTACCCTTGTAGAGTTCAAATGTTTGCCACGTGCAAATTCATGCAGCCCCAAGCCTTTGGAAACAGTCATACGCTTGCTTGGGCTCTGACACCCTTCCCCCTGGTCACTGCCGTATAGTACAGTATCCCTTTGGGCCTTACGGCTAGTATGGGAAGTCACACCTGTCACGTGTTGGAACACTGAACTGCACTGATCCGCCGGCTCACCTGCGCCGTATGAACAGGCCGGTGTCGTCCGTGGGGATGGGCGTGGGGCGGCGCTCCGGCGGGCTGTGCACCCCAGGCTGTGGGCGGGTGGGGGTGGCGGGGGCCTCCGCGGGGGAGGCACGAGAGGCGTGGGGCGATGGGGCGACGGCTGGGGCGACGGAGGCGGAGTCCATGGGGGCGGCCAGGGGCGAGGGTGAGGGCGCGGTGGCGGCTGGGGCGGGTGCTGGGGTGAGGGCTGTGGGGCAGGGGAGAAGGGTGAGGGTACAATCGCGCATATCGACCACGTTCTTGACGGATGTCACGTACCGGTATGGATGGAGTTAGAGGCGCGCAAGTGGGAGCGGCACCCACGCACGCGTGTGGCGGCCGTGCACTGTGGGGCCGGCCGGGTATGGCAGAGCACAGCGGATGCGCCAAATGCCAACTGCCAAAGCATCAACACAGGCCGGTTGCACGGAGGAAGCTAGTACGCTTGCACGGCAAGGCGTTAGGCCAGCACACTGTGCCGATACTCCTGAGTCGGTCCCCGTTCCCGTCATCACCGCGACCGTCCTTTCCTTACCTTGCTGCTGCGGCTCCCGAAAAGGGCTGACTTGCATGCCCACAGGAATGACCTGCTGCTCCTGCCCCGGCTGCCCCGGTCCCTGCCGCTGCTGCTGCTGTTGCTGCTCCTGCCGTCCAGTTTGTGCCCCTGCCGCTGCTCCTGCTGCCGCCGCCCCCTCAGCCCCGCTGGTGGGCCCCGCGGGCTCCAGCCCCCTAGCACCGGGAGAAGGAGGAGGAGACTCCCCTGCGCTTGGGCCAGACTCTGGCGCGACCGTGGCCCTCTCCGCGGGCACCTGCAACAAGGGTGTACCATATGGTCACAACACCCCATTGTGTGTGAACATGCGGCAAACAGGTGCGGAGTGTCCCACGTGTGCTGGTGCCTGCGCCCCTGCAGTACACATGGGCATGGCACACAGCGGGCACGGAGGTTGTGCGCCGACAGGTTTGGTCCCCTTCCGGAACCCAGGCTGCGTCCACACAGCGCCAAAGGATTGGTCCGGCCTGGGAGCGACCCATGGGTCGTGATTGGCTGCCTTTCCGAAACGGAGTACTCTGGACCTCGGACGGTGCCGGATACCGTATGCTGACAAGGCTGGGGCGCCATTAACTGCACCGTCAAGGTTTATGCACTGCATTATAGTCTCACCTGTTGCGCTGCGGCAACTGGCTTGCTTGCGGCAGCCCCGCCGCCCGCGGGCTCCACCGCCGTCGCGCTTTCGCGAAGGCCGCCGCTGGCAGACCGCGGCGCAAAGCAGCAGCGTAGCAGCGACATCGCGCTGCCCTTTCGACTGGCTCTGCTGCTGGGCCGCTGGGCAGCTGTCGAAGTCACAGGCGCAGCCATTTTGCGATCATCATCTTCAGCCATTGCTGTTAGATACAATCACCAGTACACGCTTGTCAGTAAACATGTACTTGCAGTGTTGTGTGAAGCGAAAGGAGTTGCGGCTCTGCGGCCAAACCCATCAGCCGCAAATGACGCAACATCCTGCGGGACATTGTGCACTGGAAAACTCAAACGCCACAAAAATGTAGCGTGCTTTAGTGCAAATCCTACTCCCAAACGCCTTTTCGGGGGCGTCCAGGCTTTACTCGCCGCACAATTATACGACGGCAGCTTGCGCCCCAAGCCCCGGCCCTCGCCGAGCATGCCCCCGCACCCCCGCCACGGACGTATCCCTGCCAGGGGAGATCCCCTGATCCCTGCAATCGTTGCGACATGGTCACAGCGTGACACACGAGCACCTCATGACACGCCACACTTCCATTCCCAATCCGCTTGACCACCTGCCTTGACCGCCTGCCGGCGCCGGCGCCGCGGCCACCGTTCGGCGTCAAGCCACACCCCGGGTGACCCCGCCCTCGGAGACACCAGACACGCATGCACCTCCCGTCAACTCCTGTTGCCCTTTCCATTCTACACGCAATGCATTTCCGAACTCAGCTGAATCATGCTGGTCACCGTCCTTGATTGCACCCACACTGCACTAGCATCCCTGCAACGCACCTACTATACTGCACTCGCACTGCACACAAGCGAACATGTCCCCTGCCCGCCACACCACTGCTGCCAGTGCCCCCACCCGCCGCAAACCCCAACCGCACCCGCACTGCACACAACCGAATGTGCCCCGCGCGCCCGCCACACCACCGCTGTTGGCTCCCCCACCCGCCATACCCACCAGCCGCTCCCAGGCCCGCGTCCATCGTACAGGCCCCGTCCGCCTGCCACCCAGGTGCTGGGCCCTCTCAGCAAGCCGTTGGTAATACACAGCGAAAGCAACGCACAGTGAGAGGGGCTCCTGCTGGTCCATGCGTGCTAAGCCACATGCGCACCCGCATGCATCAGGCTGCTGCCTCCACCGCCTCCCTCCACGCCTGTATGAGTTCCTCCGCGCCCTCATAGCCAAGAGACCTGCGGCAGGCAGCCGGTTTGGGCGGTTGGAAAACACCTTACAGAGGTGGACTGCCAAAAGGTGGTTTGACAGAGCGCAAGAGCGGGAGGCTACTCGGGAGCGGGTCCCTAATGGTACTGGAGGGGATGTGCCAGGACGGGTTATCACGCATGCTGTGTATGTTGCTGGAATTGACGTGTGGGAAGCCGCTGGGGGCTCTATCAACGCTGCAGCGCTGCGGGGCGCTGCGCCAACCACGGACTGCGCCGCTCGCATCAGGTACCCAAGTTTGGTGCTCCACATGTTTCTATGAGGCCTCCTGTTTGGTCCAACCTGCAGCCTGGTCATGTCTCCCGCCCGCAACAGGGTGCCTCCCGGCGGCGCCCCCGCCCGCCCTCGCCGCCGCCCTGTCGGGGGGCCTGCTGCCCTGCCTGGAGCGCCTGGTGCAGCGGGCAGGCGCAGCAGCAGCAGCAGCTGCTCCAGGAAGCGGCCCAGCTCTGCCCCCCACCTTGGACCCATCAGCCACTGAGCAGCTCATTCTGCAGTGTGGAGCTGCTTCGGTTGTGACCCCTTACCCCCATCACATACCAGCACATACAACGGGTCCGTGTGGAGACGGCCCCAGCTCTAGCACAGTGATCACCTGTATGCTTCGGCAATCCGCTCCACCTGTGGGCGGCTGAGCTGCTCCGCCCGCCGCAGCGCCTCCGTCGCAATCTCCTGCACACGTTTCGGCACGCGGAACGCGGCAAACGGCGCTCTTGTGTCAGCACCATGCTTGCCCGCTCAAACAGCTTCCTCGCGTGCACATGCGGCGCGCTAACTATAGCACGCTTCGCACCCCTGCACACCCCTATGACGCGTACCCGAACTCGTGGCCGCCCACCACCACCATTGCTTCCACCCCACACACACTCCCACGCCCCGCCCCAGCGCCCCGTCCCCACCGCCTCACTACCCTCACCGCCCTCACCTCAAACAGAGCGTCGCATGGCTCTCCCCTCGCCGCCAGCGCCCCCGCCAGCTGCACCAGCCCCTGCGGGCCCACACCGCGAAGACCGCGCACAGCGCTACCCCCACTGCCGCCGCCGCCGCCGCCACGCCGCATCAGCAGCAGGGAGGCAGCACGCTCGAAGAGCGGTCCACTGCAGTTGGAGCACAGGTTGAAGGGCGGGTATGGGTAATGTATTGGGTGTTGGCATCTCCCTCCATGTGCTAGTACTCCGTCCTCACGACCCCGCCTGGTGTCCCAAGCCTGCCCGCACCCACCACTGCCGCGCTGCCCCCGCCCGTGCCAAGCCGTGCATCAGCGCCACCAGATCCTCTGCGCCGTACGACAGCGCGTTGTTGCCGTACAGCAGGTGGTCTTGTACGGCAGCCATGAGCGCCGGCTGGGAGTGCTGCAGACGGCCCAGGGCGGCTACGAGGCGGCACACCTGGGGGAGGGAGGGAACGCATCGGTCAATGTGTCGATGGGGCGAGGGTGTCAAAGATGCCACCTACTCGGTTTACCGGTAGCCGTCAGGTGGGGCTGGGCCACGCTGCTGGCACTGCCAGGAACGCAGCGAGCAGCAAGCACGTGGCATGCAGCAGCTGGCGCGTGGCAAATGGCCCGTGGCATGCAGGTCGGACAGGAGCGTGGCGTGCAGTAACACCTGTCTAGAGCACGCAGCGAAGGGCGCTACTGGCTGGCTGGCAGCCCCTCACTTCGCGCTGACACCCTCCATCACACTGCGCTGACATACCTTCCTTGGCCGCAGCTGCAACGCCGCTCCTCGGCTCCCAGAGGCACAACAACGGCGTCATTCCACCCCACCACGTTAACACACCTCCCCTTGCTGCAGCTGCAACGCCGTCACTCCACACCAAGCACGCCCCAGGCCTCGTCAAGCCCCAAGCTTCACCACCCACCCTTAACCCACCTCCCGTGGCTGCAGCTGCCCCAGCCGCCCCACCAGCACCTCGCATGCCGCCTCCAGCAGCCCGCTGTCGGTGTGCTCCGTGCGCGCCAGCGCCCACACCACCAGCACCAGCTGCCCGGGGGACAGGCAGCCCGAGTAACACCTGGAGCTGTCGTTCTCAGACCCCGCCAGGCCCGGGGACGCGCTGCCTCCCGCCTCATCCACGCCAAGTGTTCCCCAGCCCTGACCCTCTAACCCTCCGTCTGCAGAGCCGCCTGCCAGCGCAGCTGGGTTAACGGCACTGCCGTCATCGTGAGGACCATGCTGGAGCTGTTGCTCCGGAACCAGCTGCTGGTGGGTGTGGGTGCCGGGGAAGCCACGAGGCGCAGCATGGGCCGCTGTAAGGGACGCTGCAGGTGCAGGGCCGAGTGCAGGGGGCGGCAGCAGCTGCTCCGCCCTTCGGCACAGCGCGTTGAAGGTCCGCATGTCGTGTGCGTCCAGGGCGGCCAGGCCTGCCATGCAGGAGGCCACGGCCCAGGCGTCCAGGGAGGGGCCGTGGCGCTGCGCCAGGGCCTGCGGGGAAGCGTCGGGGGGACAGTGGGACACGTGCCGACTGCCGAAGGGGGCCTGGGAAGAGTTTGTGCCATCGTAAGACGGTGTGTTTCGGTGTGTTGGGTCAGGTCATGACGCCCACGCGTGAGTGCCACGGGGACGCACGCACGTGCGCCCAGCTCCCTGGCCGGGGACCTGCGGAGCGCATGCGGCGGGCACGGAAGCGGCAAGGGCACGTGCCCCGCCGATAAGGGAGAGCGCACCTGCGCAGCTGCCACCAGCTCCCCGTCTGGGTCCGCGACGCCCATTCGCCCACACGCCCACAGCACCTGCAGCAGGTCCCGGGCGGACATGCCCCGCTGCTGCTGCGGCTGGTAGTGCTGCGGTGCGGAGCCCCGGTGCGCTGCTTGGTCGCCAGGCTGATGCTTCTGCTGCCTCCTGTGTAGCTGCCCCTGGTGCTCCTGCTGCTCCTGCCACCGCTGCGCTGCTGCGGCTGCGACGGCGGCCATGGCGTTGCGGGCATACGCAGGGGGCCCTTCCTGCTGCCGCGGGCCGCTGGAGGCCGTGGAGGCGGGGAACTGCGGCGCGGCGGTGAGCGGGGGGCACAGGGGCGCAGGAGGGGAGAGCGGCTCGGTAAGGGAGCAGCTGAAGTACAAGCACATCAGCATAGAGTGATTGAGTGCGTAAGTGGAGTAAGTGGTCTCGTCCTTCAAAGCTCGCTTACCAGGGTGGACAGTGCCCATGCGGCGTTGGCCAGTGCACGGCCGTCCATGAAGGCCGCGGGGAACGTGCTTGGCTTGAGCAGGGCCTGCAGGCACGTGCACCGGCAGGCATGGGCGGGGCATGAAGGGTGACGGGAAGGGCAGGCGGGTACAGAACAGCTACAGAGGGCTTTTGACAAAACTCTCGCCCTTGCGGGGAGAATCCTTCGCCTTTGGGGGATACAACCTTGTCCACGGAGCACTGCGGACCACCTGCACCGCTCCTGCTGCTGCGCTCTCAATACACCTGACGCACCTCCAGCGCCATTTGTGGCACCTCCACTGCGCCTTGCGAGGCCTGGAAGGGGTTACGATTGGGAAGGGACACGCAGGTACACCGGGGACACGGGGCACCAACGCGGGCGTGTCGGGCCGCGCGCTGCAATGTTGAGGATATTAAGATTGACTGGAGACCCACACAACACTGATACCAGTGCGCAACAGCGCACACGCAGTCCAGCCGCGTGGACATGCGTTGAAAACGCGGACCGCATGCACACGCACACGCATTGGCTCCCGCCCACTCAGCATCGCAGTTCGCGTAGCACTACTATACCAATGATACGCACCTGCTGCAGTGTGGCCAAGGACCACAGCACAGTGCTCGTCTGGCGGCCCGTCAGCATGCCTGGGTAAGGGGCAAACCACACTGGTGGCATCGCGTGGAGCCTTGACGGGGGCACCGGCTCGCACGAGACAGCACATGGACTGTGCGTGAAGGGTCTGGCGTACAGGCCAAAGCGTTGCTGGGGACAGTGGAGGCCACACAACGGCACGGGCGCACCCCATTTGCCCACAGAGCAGCACAGTCTTCGCCCTGGGAACCGGGGCAAGATCTTCGACACAGGGCAGAGGGTCTCAGCGGCCGGAGGCAGCCATCAACAAGGACGATGCAGCAGGCTCCGCTAGCCAGGTTAACTTGGCGAGTGCATGGCGCCCTCCTCCCCGGCCCCATGCACTCGGCCCCGACGCCCTTGTGCAGCATACCTGTGCCCCCCCGCCCCCCCCCACCTTGTCGTTTCCGCATTCTAGCCGCATTCGCATTGCACGCCTTGCCCTGCTTCCTTCCCCGCCCGCTGCTAACGACCCCGCGCCTGTGCCTCTTGCCCCCACTTCGCGCCGCTCCGCACGCCCATGCTTCCGCTATGTGAGCCTGGGGTTGCGATTAGTTGTTTTCTGTGCGGGCTACGCGTCTGGGTGGGAGCCGGGGCCGGGAAGCTTAGAGCACGCACGCGCATCTCTCAGCCCAGCTATCGGCCAATGGCCCTACCTACTCTTCTCGACCTAATCAGCTGCTTTAGACTACGCTACTGTCGCTTCGCGGACCTTCCGCGCCGGCCAGCCTGCCGGCGCATGCTGTGGGAGCTGGAGCGGACGGCAGACCGATACTGCAGTGGGTCGTTTTTTTACCTTACCGTACTGCTATCACAAATACTACTACTACCACCTATTCGCGTTACTGCTTTCGTCCCCCGCTCCCCCACCCGCAGCCCGCCCACCAACCACCATCCTGTCACGCACCCTGCCACGAGTGGCTCGTTGCAAGCGCCGCCAGCCGCCCCACCGTCAGTGACACCAACGGCCACGGCAGCTGCTGGCCCTGCCTCCCACCCACATCCGGCCTGGCAGCTGCTGCCCCCCCTCTTGCCGCCGCCGCCGCCGCTGCGGCTGCTGCACCCCCGGGCGCCACGTGGTACGCCGCCGCCGCGGCGGTTGCCGCCAGGCCCCACAGCGCGGCGCACGTCTCCGCCTCCGCCAGGGGCTTCACCCCGACTCGGTAAGCCACGTACCCCCCGTGCAGTAGCACCTCACGGCGCCGGGGGTGATCCAGCGCCTGAAGCACGAGCAAGTGAGGCCACATTGCGTATCAGTAATAAAGTCAAAGAAGAAGGGGGGTGATGCCTGGTGCACACGGGCGAGCCCTTGCGGCTGCACAGGCCGGTGCGTCGCTGGGGTGCAGGCAATGGCGTCCAGCTACAGGCAGACGTAGGCAGCGTTAGTAGCCAGGCAGGCACGCAACACATTAAAGCGGAAATGCGCTGTGGGCGCGCGCGTGGGCCCGCTACTGCACTAGGTGGTTGGCCGTTGGGGCGTTACAGGTCACCGGAGTTGACCCTTTTGTATTAGGTGTCGGTGCTCAGCATCCGCACCCTGCCCGCGCACCTTGCACAGCGCTGTGCACACGTCGACTGCCTCGGGCCTGCAACCACAGGAGGTACGGGCACGTACTCAAGAGGCAGTAACAGGCGAGCGATAGCGCAGCTGCGCAGGTAAACAGCAACTGGTGTGAAAGGACATGGCGGTGCGGCATCACGCTCCTGACCAAGCATCGCACCAAGGCCCTACTCCGAACCACAAATGAGGTCGCCCACCCAAGCCACCCATCCCCTTCAAAGCCCTTTACTCACCCCACCCTCCATCCCCACCCCCACCCCGTCCCACCCCGCCCTGTCGCACTGATAGCGCCCCCAACCTCCGGCCCCTCAGGTGCTACTAGTTTCCGTTCCTGTTACTCCAGCGCTCTGCGGTTACCCTTCCCCCACCCAGGCCCCACCTGCGTGCCGCGGCAAAGGCCCACACCACGTTGGCCACCTCCCGCGCCTCACCCCGCCACACCAAGTCCCCCGTCCGCGCCGCCAGCCACGCCCACGCCGCCTCCAGCGCCTTCCTGCTCTCCCGCTGCCCCTCCCCCACCCTCGCCCCCTGCTGCCGCTCCTGCTGCTCCTGACCTGCGATGCTCCCGCCTCCCAGCCCCACACCCACACCCACGCCCGTGCGCACCAGCCCCCACGCCAGCTGCGCCACATCCACCTTCCGGGCCTCAGCCCCCCACTCAGTCGTCCGACCGTCTGCCGGCGCCACCGGCCTGTCAAACCACCACCTGCGCTGCTCGCCCTGCCCTGCACCCCCTTCACCGCCCCATGCTGCCATGCGGCCTCTCTCGGGCCTCTGCGCCCAGTCGTCTGCCAGCCGCTGCACCGCCCCCCACAGCACCGCATCCAGCTGCGCCTCCAGTTCTGTGTCCAGCTGCCCCCTGCCACGCTTGCGAGATTTTGGACCATGCGCGGCAGTTGCAGGTGGGGTCGGGCCGTCAGCTGTTGCGGCACCTACCCCTGTCGTTAGATCAACGCGAGGGCCCCGCCTTCGCTTCTGGCCGCGGCCTTGGTCCTTATGCCCCTGTCCGTCCGCTGCCTGGCCTTCCCCGTCGTTGTCGTGTTGATGCGCCGCCGCACCCGCGCCCGCCCCTGCCGTGTCTGCGCCTCCCGCACGCCACAGCAGCTGCAGCTTTGCTGCGCGAGGACGAGCACAGCGGGCGTGGAGAAAGGGGCAAGGGTTAGCGTTTGCGGTCAAGGGCGGTTATGCGCAGAGTTTCAGGACAGACCTGCACGGCCGGCGAGACATGAGTTATGGACACGCCGCAGCTTGGCAGGCCCTGACACCGTAACGCGGTACGCTGCAACGCGCTTCCACACTGCGCAAGGCAGCCAGCACGTCCCTTGTACCGGAGCCCGTTCACTTTACGTTACGACCTCCAGCGCCCAGCACCCCCACCCTTCCCGCTGCCACCGCAGCACATCGCCCTGTTACGCCAGGACCCCTACCTACACGCACCATCCCCCATCGTCCTACGTCCCACACGCACTCCCACCCTTCCCCTCCACTCACCCAAGGCCCAGACGGTGCTGGCCAGCTGCCCCACACCCATCTGTGGCAGCACACCTGCGACCATGGGAGCAACGTGGGCCAGCACCCGCCGCACCTGCTCCCCCGCCTCCTGCAGCCCCTCCTCCCCTGTCGCCTCCCCCTCCCCCTCTCCCTCCCCACCAGCCCACTGCTTGCTCCCCTGCTGGTACCGAGCCGGCAGCGAGCTGTTGCCTGCCATGGTGTGTGGCTGCAGCTCATCTGCCATGTTGCTGACTGCGCCCAAGCCCTGGTGGCGGCGGTGGTGTGGGTCGTGGTGCTGCTGCTGCAGGTCCTGCCACAGGTGCACCAGGCGTGCGCTCAAGGCGGCCAGCAGCAGGGGGTTGGTGCGTAGGGTGTCTTGGAGGGAGGGGCGGCAGACCAGGCGGCGCAGGGCCTGTGGGGGATGGGTTGTGACGAGCATCCTAGTCGGATACACGGGCGCAATAGATTGTGAGGTGGGGGCGTGCGGGTAGGGCAGTGAACCGAAGGCGGCGTGCGAAGGGCGGAGGGGGTGCGTAGGGGTGACCTGTGTTGTGGTCACACAGCCGAGAGGATGGGAAGCAGGTCGCAAGAGGGCATGCCGCATGCCAGGTGTCAGTTTTCAGCGCACATCATCGTGCAGGTGCACTGCGCCTCACCCCGACGGTCCAAGTGCGCTGGAACCGCATCATTACGGATTTGGGGTCGGCGTCTTTGTCCCGCTTAGAGGCGGCGCTGGAGCGGTCCGCATCGTTGTCACGCCGCAGCCTGGTATGGACGACATGCTCCTTGACGACGTCGGGTGCGGAGGTGGGGGCAGGGGAGTCGGCGGCGGCGGCATCAGGGGGTTTGGCGCCCGGCCGCTCACCCGCAGCTGCGGCGGCAGTGTGTGTAGCAGCAGCAGCAGCAGCAGCAGCAGTGCTGCTGGACCTGCTGGAGGCTGCAGCGGTGGCGCAGAGTGGTCGCAACCCAAGGGGAAAAATCCCTTGGTATGGTCTGTGCCGGTGCAAGGGTGCCTCCGAATGCGCTGTCATGCCTCGCTCTGTGACGGTGGCAGCACGCCCCGAGGCGCCTGGGGCATGGCAGACCGCCAGGTGGGTCCACGGGCTGGTGGCGAAAGCTGGAATCCTCGCAGGTGTGCTGACGTGCTGGTGGAATGAGGGCACTGCCTGTGTGGTAGTGCAACTGGACCGCTCGGGGTCCAGGACACAGACGGGGCTGCTGCCGCAGCCACAGCCCCCCGGCCCCAGCTGTCGCGGCCAGGCGGGGCCGCTGCCTGCAAGGGCCCCTAGCCCCTGCGTGCGCCACCACAGCGTGAGCGCGCGTTGCGCCTTCATGGTGTGTCCACCTGGCATCTACATGTGTAGCTGTGGTTTTGGCGGGAGGCGTGGATGTGCCGACGGCGATCCGGCAGCAGGCGTTGGTCAAAGGGTGTGCGGGGCCCACCAGGTCCGTCCTCGGCCAGGCGCCGGTCGTCCTTGTCTTCGCGGTCAAGTTCAGTCCACCAGGATTTCATAGGTTGAGTTGCAATACTCTTTTTGTAATGCTGGTCAGAGAGCAATGCGTGCTCAAAGTCATCAAGACTCGGACCCACGCCGACGTTTCCGCGGAACCTGCGTTAGCATGCCTCATACTCCGCTGAATGCGAAGGACAGCAGTCTATTCGCGTTGCGCATATGCCGCTGCATGCGTTTGGAGCAGCCTGGATGCATCCGGGAGCCCAACCAACCTTGCAACGTGCCTCCGCAACCAACTGCCTGCAGCCCTAGCCTCTGCCGACACCTTTCCATGCCTTGTAGTGCACGGTTGCAGCTCTGTTCGTATGGGTGCATTTCACGGTTAACTAGGCCAAGAACGGTGCTGAGAGGAGCTGCGTGTCCGTGTCTCAACCTGCTGGTGAGGGAAAGGCACGTGAGCTCCCCCTGCACTCATGCAGTGCCTCTCGCCCCAGCACTTGTACTACGTAGCCTGCTCCTCATGCCGCCTTCCGCCCTACTTCAGGCCCTGGTGTTGAAACAAGTTGCACGAGCCAATTGGCTCATGTACATGTTATGCCACAATTCGTGTGGTTGCGACATTGGAACCAGTCTACATTTTGGCTTCTTTACATACTTGTGCTTTATTAGCCTGCACTTTCTTCCCAGCTTGTATGGCAGCTTATTATTGCCGGGACCTCTCCACGTAGAACGTAGTGTGAGCTCAACTAGTGTCATGCAGGCGTTTACATTGATGATGTGAGTGCGGACGGATACCGTATGTACGTCACAGTTGCTCAGGACCTGAGAGTTCTGGTGGGATCTGGACGCTGATCTTGCTGGGGCCAGGTCAGCAGCCATCTAGACCGCTGCAGTGGTCAGCCGGCACCTGTGTCAGTCAGTCAGTGTTACACGGCGAGGGTTCTCCCCTCCGCAAGTGCAACGACC
>VFQN01002658.1_pt1 | contig 27065 bp, 35 predicted proteins | sample 3512371 | NCBI WGS metagenome assembly VFQN01 (sample SAMN10412370, study PRJNA504923) | tailings metagenome | isolation source: Replicate 2 from Balatoc abandoned mine | place: Philippines: Itogon, Benguet | collected 2017-08-28
CACGCACCTGCTCCATGCTGCCGGCCTCCAGCGCCCTCACCACGCACTCCTTCCCAGCCCACGTGTTGAGGCCCATTCCCTGCAGCACCTCCAGCATGGCAGGCGGCACCCCGTCAACCGACATGCCCTCATTCCACTCCGCCAGCCACTGGCGTAGCTCCTCCACCGCCGCCGCGTCTGCGCCCGGCGGCGGGGCCGCCAGCTGCCGTACAATGTCTTCTCGGCCCTGGAGCACCGCCCAGCGGAAGACGGAAATCCAATGGTTCCGCACGCCGCGGCAGAGCGCTAGCAGCTGCTGCTCGGTTTCGGCGCCGTCGGCACGTGCCAGCAGGTCTGCCGCGCATTTGCGCGGGTGGCCAAACCTGTCCAGTGAACCCGCTGCGTGCCCTGCATACTCTGCAAGGAGCCTTTCCGCCGCCGGAATGGCGGCAGCGGTAAGGGAGCGGGGGCGGCGGAAGAACAGGTGTTCCAGGTCGGCCGTGAAATGCCCGGGGCCTAGGGGCGGGGTGGCGGCCAGTAGCAGCACGGCTATGTGTGCGTTGCCGGACGCGCAGGCGCACTCCAGCGGCGACACAGACCACACGTCGGCGTAGGGGTTGACCTTGACCTTCCTGTTCCGCGGAACGCCGTACGACAGCAGCAGCTGTACGGCGTCGGCGTGGCCGTGCCCGCACGCCAGGCACAGCGCGCCCAGCATGGCCTCCGGGTCCTCCCCCTGCTCTGCGACCAGCCGCAGCACGCCCAAGTGGCCGTGGCGCCCCGCCTCGGTGTACCAAGGGAGCCGCGTGTACACCGACTCATAGCTGCCGCTGGGATGGTGTTTGGGAGTTGGCGGGGCAGGGGGACCAAGTGCATCAGATGGGAACGGGCACAGGCTCGACCATGGCTTGACCAGGCTTGTCACACGGTTCGGTTGCCCGTCCAGTGGTGCCGCCAAGGCATGCATTGCCACTAGCTGGTCCGTGCCCTGGTGTCCCGAGCACTGCAGGTCGAGTTGGAATCGTGTTGGAATGGCAGCCCACGTGCCGCTATGCAGGTACTTACCCGGCACCCTTCGCCGTGGGTCGCCTGGGGGTTAGCAGCCTAGCACCGCGTTCCTTCAGTGCGTTGACCAGCTGGCACATCTGGTTGTCCTCGTGCAGGCAGTGCAGCTTGCCCAGCTGCTTGTATACTGCGTAAGCAAAGACCGGGGGAGGTACGATATACGACTCAGCAACTCGTTCCTGGGGCAGCATGTGCACACGAGGCATCCGTGCTGCACTGGGAAGACTGGCATAATGGACGTGAAACAAACACGAACGCTCTGGAGTGCACTCCAGGTACATGATGCCCTCGAAAGACGGTGACGGGTAGCAGAAACGCCTACTGACGAGAAAGTCTTATGCGACTCTAGTAGCTGCTCCTGTGACCTGTCGCACCGGCATTGATAGCTGTAGAACCGAAGCCAGCCAATAGATTTTCGCAGACGAAAGGAACAGACGTGCGTTGTGATTGAACTAGGGCTCTCAGCGTCTTGCAAGTTACTGCCAAGCGGCCAGCTGTGCGGCGATGTACGTTGTTAACTATACGCTCCTGTACTTCGTGAGGCAATGAAAGGAATGAACTATCGCTGTTTGTCTCCTTGAGGACAGCGCCGGACATCCTTGAGCAATTTATATCCGCAAGGATAGCGGGCAGCAGCTACATCACTTTGATACGAATGGGATTGCATTCAACGAAAGGCGCAAGGGCTGCCACATTAGCGACATTGCGCAATGCCACTGCGACATGCCACCCTGCACGGCACACCCGCCGCCCTGCCTCGGCACAGTGCCCCGAAGTCGGAAGCGAGCCCTTGCCTCGATTGCCCCGCCCTAACCAAAGATTAGTGTTGACGTAAAAAGAACGAAACAACACATGTGCCTAACACCTTGAACATGGGCACGCCTACTGGAGCCCCTTGCCGGTCAGACTGCCAGTGCAGGCTGGAGCAGCTAAGGAGCGCAGCATTCTGCCCTCCTCACGCTGTAGGGTGTGCGTGCCACCGATGGCCGGGACCAGCCCTGACGGGTGAAATAGTATCACACGCACTCCCCACTCAAGCCGCCTGGCTGCCTCTGACTGCACCTGCTCCCAGTGCCCACAGCACCCCAACTCCCCGCACTCCCTCCAGTACCGGTAACTCTCCCCTCCCCCCGCCCCTTCAACCACTACAACTATCTTACCCGCCCAACTGCCCAACCACCGCGTCATGCAACCGCCGCAGCGCCGCCGGCTCCAGCGCCCCCGGCCTCGCTGCCCCGTACACCACCGCCTCCTGCTCCTCCCCCCGCCCCGGCAGGCCCTCGCACACCACCCGCACGGCACCCTCCACCTGCACCCCCACCACCTGCTCCCTCGCACAGCACAGGAGCAGCTCGCACACCCTCCTGGCCATCGCCACTTCCACTATCTCCCCCTCCTCCTGCTCCTCCTGCTGCTGCTGCGCCAGCTGCTGTCCCCGCCCGTGTCCCTGCCGCCCCTCGCCGCCGCCGGCACGTGCCATGCACACCAGCACGTGGCACCACAGCACGGACGCGTGGGCGCTGACACGTGGCCACGTGACACGCACCACCGCCGCCAGCGCGTCCAGCGCGGCGACACGTGTCGACACGTCGTGCGCGTGCAGCCACTCCAGCAGCAGCGGCGTGAGCCGGCCGAAGTGTCTTAGCAGCGTGAGACCAAGGCACGTGGCAATGTACGGCATGGCGTGCAGGAACGGCAGGCGGCGGGCGGGCAGGTGGGCGGTTCGCTCAAGCTCGGTCAGCAGTTCCGAGACCAGCTGGTGGTAGCCGGCGGCCCGCGGGTCCTTGCCCTGCGGGCAGTGTACGGCAAAGGCGTGCAGGCAGGGCCGAAGGCGTTCAGGATATGTTGATATCTAGGTCAGTGTCGACAGGGTCTGGTTGCTGGCGTGATTATGCCGTGACCCATGGGGATGCCAGGCTAAACCTACACCGCGCCCAGACCGTACACCAGCATGCGGCGCGGCGTGCAGCGTGCGGGGCCTGCTAGCCTCACACCCATGCGCCATGTCGCCGCAAAGGCTACATACGGCCAATGCACACGGAAGGGGACGCGACGCATTAATGCTGGCCTCACCTCCAGGCGCCGCGTCAGCGCCAGTGCCGCCTTTGACCATGGAGTTCTTCGGCCACCAACCGCAAGACACATGGCACGTGGGCACGCAGGGCTCACCTCTAGGCGCCGCGTCAGCGCCAGCGCCGCCGGGCACGCCACGTACCACATCGGCTCCTGGCAGCCCACCAGCATGCGGCGGGCCTGGTCCAGCAGCAGGTCGCGCTGCCACTGCAGGTCTGCGGTAGAGAACGGTATGGCACAGCGGAGGTAACACTTCACATGCCGTACACGCGAAGGACAAACCGAATCCGAGTGCAGCAGCAGGTCGCGCTGCCACTGCAGGTCTGAGGTACAATACGGCACGGAGGGGTTAATGATTCATACGTCGTGCACGCAAGTACGGCGTGCAGGCGAAGTCAAAACGGGACCCAAGTGCAGCAGCAGCTCGCGCTGCCACTGCAGGTCTGAGGTACAGTACGGCACGGTAAGGCACACACGCCGTACGCGTGTGCTGCAGCAGAAAGTCCACGAGTAGTAGCAGCAGCAGCAGCTTGAGCCGCCACACCGTGTCTTCGTGCCACACAGTCGTCTGGCAGCGCATCACTTGCAAGAACGCTTTATATCGCCCAGCTCTGGTGCACAGTTCAGTAATCACCACAGCAGCTTGTTGCGCTGTACTAAAGCATACTCTACCGGTACGGCTCACTGCCCAGTGCAAGTGCGGCAGGCACACCAACCAAGAACACATGCCCATCCACCTGCCGCAAGCATCCCGATCAAGGTCAGCTCACCCATCCACACGACAGGACCCCTTGCCCTAACGCCATGGATGTCTTGATACTACATGCATACACGCAAAGGCAAGCCCACCTGCCGCCAAGCACTCCGCCGCCGCCGCATGCAGCGCCGCCACGCCGTACGCCGCCACCCCCGGCGACGGGTCGTCCGCCGCCGCCAGTACAGCTGGCAGCGCCGCCGCCAGGGCGGGCCCGGCGAAGGGGTGGCGGGCGCGGAGCAGCAGCCAGGCCAGGCGGCGGGCGGCGACGGCGCGCGTAAAGGTGGCTGCGAGGAGAAGCAAGAGTGTTGGTTGTTAACATGCATCGTAGAGTTCCTGGCATGCCGGCTCCAGCATTCAAAAGAACGTAATTCCTACACCAAGAACACATTTGTACCCTTGCGGCATGCCCAGCCCCGTTCGGTATAATGGCACGACACAGCCCACCGCATTACCTGGCCCGCCGTACGGCGTGATGGGCCCCTCCTCCAGCGACTGCACGTGCTTCTGGATCAGCACGCCCCGCAGCCCCCCGCGCCGCTGCCCTGCGGCCCCTGCCCCTGACGCCCCCTGCTGCCCCGGCAACCCCTTGCCGCTGCCTCCCCCGGACCCTCGCCCCTGCCCCCCGGCCGCATCCTCCTCCTTGGGACAGACCCATGGGTCGTACGACAGGATGTACGGCAGGCAGGCCAGCAGGAGGTCCTGCTCCGAAACCACGTGCGGGGGGAGCATCGCCAGGCTGCCACCACTACTGCTGGGAGAGGTGGCGGTTGCGGTTGCTCCCGAGCTGCTGCTTCGCAGGGCTCGGGAGGGTGGCGGCAGGGGACGGGCGCGCGAATGCAGCTGGTCGAGCAGCGCAGCGCAGGCTGCTGCAGCGGCAGGGGATGTCCACGGCGTGAAGAGGTCCGAGGGCGGGGGAGGCAGGCCGGGGTCGGCGTGCACAGGGGCGCTGCCTGGCGGGCCGTCGGGTGGGGGTGTTGGCGGTGCGTAGGCGGCGCACAGGTGCACCAGGCCGGGCAGCAGGCGCTGCTGCTCGCGGAGCCATGACGCGGTGGCCTGCTGCTCCGGGGAGGGCGGCGGAGGGGCTGCTGCGCCGGGGGGCGATGCGGGCAGCTCCTCAATGATTACCTGGACAGGAGGATGGACGTTAACGTGTGATGTGTGGAGGGAGCAGGCTGGTCAGCAACGCAAAAGAGGTAGCAAGGCTGCACAGCGCAACAGCACCGTGGGATACAGCGCAACGAGCCCAACTACCGGTATGCAGTCACTTTCAAAGGTAACCACAATGCGGTAGTCGTAGCCAACAATTTGCAGCAGTAGAGATATGCTTACCCGCGGTGCACGGGTTCCGCCCACGACTGTTGCTCGCCCCTGGGCGCCTCGGTCTGCCGGCTCCTGCACCCCCGGCTGCTGCCCCTCCTGTCCGTCGGCCCCTCCTTGCTGCTGCTGCTGCTGTTGCTCCTCCGGCGGCCGCAGCACCAGCGGCCAGGGCAGCACAACCAGCAGCTCCTGCAGCAGCCTTGCACCTGTGTGGTAACACACAACCCCAACGCACCGCGTTTAGCCATGCACACCGGCCGCGCTTCCAGACGACGGCCGCACAACTGACAAGGGACGGCGGCTGCAAACGCAGCCCCGCACCACTCACTTCGTAAGCCACGTCTCATAAGCCACGTGCAGTACAGGCAGTCCCAGGGCGGAGGCCTGTGTTGAGATCTGTGCCGAAGGCACGAGGTTCGCCCAGAACACTCTAGGCACTTGTACGGGAACGTTCTAGGCACGTGTTCGGGAAGTCTCCGGAACCAGATGCGTACGGCATGACCGGAACGTGCTAGATACGGTTGTATGTTATATAAGGCGTTGAGCCTGATGTAATGAAGATATAGGTAGATATTAACGTACGTACATGTATGCAGAATACTCTGATACGGGCAACCAAATACCTGTAACAACCACGAGACATGTCAACTTTCAACAGCCTGCACACAAGCTACCACTGCAACAATACCTGCTGCCACGGCCATCGCATGCTGCGCAGCCGCCGCGATGACCCCTGGGTCGGTGGGCGCCGCCGGGGCGCCGCCCGCCTCCGAAAACAGGTACGGCGCCGGGTCCTGCCGTACAATGGCAGACGCGATGCGACGGAAGCACAACCGTGGCGTGGCGTAAGGTTGTACGGGACACCTTTTTTTTGCAATGGCACATATACAAGCGACTAAAGCAGGATCCTAGGTACCTCAGAGGATGTGCAGCAGTGAAAGCACGAAACTTACCCCGCCCAGCCTGCTTCTTGCTGAAGTTCAGCGTGGCACCTGTGCACCACTGCAAGCCAGCCAGCCCCGCTTGCCCGAGCCCGCCTACCTGCAGCAGCTCCGCCACAGTCCTCATAGTGCCGGCAACGCGCAAAGCTGCCGCCAGCTGCGTAGCCCTGTCCTCCTGCTGCTGCTGCTGCCCCTGCTGGCCCTGCCGCCCCTGCACCCCACCCCCGCAGCAGGCCGTCAAGACTCCCATCGCGCCGCCCGCGAACGCAGCTGCAGCCGCCAGGACTGCCGCCCTGCTGCCCCAGCTGCCCTGCTGTGCGGAAGGCCCACCGCCCTTGTCCTTGCCGGCAGGATGCCACACCAGCGGCGCTCGAATGGCGGCGTCCGCAAGCTCCTGTGGGCACAGCACCAGACTCGCTCACCTTCCTCTATCCACCAGAGTACCGTACACCGACACTATCAACACGGACTCATTATTGTCCTCTTTCTATGTCAAAGGCACATCACAAACGGCAAGATTGATCCCCGCCGATCTTCGACTGCCAGACCTCCTTCCGCGCTCACCTCGAGCACGCCCAGAGCGTCCGCCGCCGCCACCGACCCTCCGAGGCCCCGACACAGCGCCCGCCCATCCGCCACCAAGCCCCGAGCCCCCGCCACACCCAGTCGCTCCTGCCCCTTATCCTGCTCCTCCTCCTCTGCCTCCTCGCCCCCGTCGCCGCCTCCCCCGCTCTGACCCAGCTGCTGCTGCTCACCCCCTGGACCCCTCCGCGCCGCCTGGATGGGGATGGGGGCGTCGGGACCGTCGGCAGGACACGAGCCGCCTAGCAGCACCGCCGCCACCCCCGACTCATCTCCTGGCGCAAATCCGCTGCCCCCCTCACGCCCCTCCCCACGCCACCTGCGCACCCCATCGCTAACACACAGCGCTGCACAACGCAGCAGCGCCAGCACCTCCCCCTGTGTCGACTCCGATGCCCCTTCTCCTCCTGCTGCTGCTGCTGCCATGCTGCTGCGCCCCCCATGCGCTGCCACCAGCAGCCCCAGCGGGCACTCTGGGCCCAAGGCCGCCTGCAGCGCCGCTGCGCCCGCCGCCGCCCGACAGCAGGCGCTACTGCCGTACACCTCTACGGCGCCCTCCTCCGAAACCGCTGCGTCGTACAGTTGCCGTACGACACTGCGCACGCCGTGCTGCCAGCCGGCGGAGCCGCAGTGCCGCCGCGTGAACGCGAGAGCCGCATCAAACACCTGCTGCTCCCCAACCCCCAGGTCCTCCTTTTGCACCTCCTCTAGCACGTCCTTCTCCTTGCCTTGCTGCTGCAGTTGTTCCCGCAGACAGCTGCGAGCCTCATGCACCTCAGCATGTGCCGCACCTCCTGCTGCCTGCAACACCGCCGCCACCAGCCTCCTCCACTCCCTCTCTGACGGGCCCCCACGTGCCACCGCGCTCCCGCCCTCATCCGCATCCCCTTGCACGCCCCCACTGCCCCCCTGACACAACGATAGCAGCTCCGAAGCAACTCTTATCGCCGCACTGCGCACAGCTGCCGGCTGTCTCGCCCGGCCCAGCACACCCCCACCCGCCACCCCACCCACTGCCCCTGCCCCGCCCTGAGTGCCGCCCGGTGCTGCGTCCGCTGCCGCTGCTGCTGCCGCCTCGGCCCCCGCACCGCACAGCAGCTCGCTGCACACCGTCCAGGGGCTAACGCCGACGGCTCTGAGCAGGGGCTGTCCTGCGAAAGGTACTGCTCCTTCTTGCTGCTGCTGCTGCTGCTGTTGCTGCTGCGTCTGTTGCTGCTGCTTCGTGAGAACCATCAAATTCTCCAGCAGCTGCACGGCCGCCAGGCGGACGGACGGAAAGCGCGACTGCAGGCCTGCCGGGCCCTGCCAACGAGGGTGACAGCACAAGTCAAAGGCTCAAAGCTCACAGAAACTTGCGTAAGAAGGACAGTTGCCCCGCCTCTGTCCTAGCCTTTTGACACAGTGGTGCAGCGTCTGGGATGCGGCAATCAGATAATGCCCGAGGCTTTCATGACGCCAAGGCATCAGCAGATGCTACCGTTTCCCACCTTTAGGGCAGACCAAAGCGGCAGCAAGTCAACCTTGGCTTGGCCCTGCTGCTGCTGCTGCTGCCCCTCCTCACCCTGCCACCCCTCCGAACCCCTGCCCGCCCCTGCCGTCGCCCCCGCCTCCCCGCAGCGGGCAGCGCAGGCCCACGGCCGGCTGCACGCATCGGCCACGCGGATCTGCACTTCCAGCCACCGCCGGATGCAGGACTCGTGCTCTGATAGCTGGTGGGCGCAGGCTGCTCCTGGAGCGCCAAGCAGCTGCTGCGCGCACCACACCACCGTCCCTCGGACCTGTGCTACCGTCTCCTCCCTGGCAGCAGCCCCCTCTGAGCACACCGCCCCTGCATCGTTCCCTACGTGCAGCGAGTCATTAGAGGCAGGGGATGGCAGTTGTTCTGCAGTAGTGGTGCTGGCCTGGCCGGGGGTGTCGAGGGGCGGGGCTGTGCGGCCGTGTCCGCTGAAAGCAAGGGTTAGGCTGTGCAGCAGCTCCGCTGCAGCAGCGCTTTGCCCGCAGAGCGCCTCTAGATCTGCCGCGTTCTTCTCTTTGCCGCCCAGGCGTTTGAGCAGCGCTGTCCAGACGCGGCGGAGGCCCTGCGATGCCTGCAACATCGCCTTGCTATCGGCTGTGAGCTGGTAATCGATCTGTTCCATTTGCAGGTTGTTCCACTCATCTAACATATTCTCGAAGGTCATTAGCTGGCTCTGATCATGCCCAAGGTCCGCCGGGCCGGCGATGCTTCCCGCCAACATCGGCGTATGTCGCGTACAGCCTTATGTCACGTCAAAAGCGTTCATTTCTGTTGACCATGATTGCAAGTTCACAAGCAAGTAACTTTTTGGTGCCCAGACTGTGGAACCATTGGAACTGGGACCCCCCTGCAAGGCGCAGCACGGCGGGGCAGAGGTGGCCAGGTTGATGGTGTCAGCTGTCAGGTTGTACACAGTGGCATGCCAACGTCGATTGAAGTACATGGTGGGCACGACGAAGTTCCCGCGCTGCCACGGTGCGGGTGGCATGCACGAAGGTGGCAAGAGGCAAGACGTGAGACTACAGGCCCGGTGCTGCTTTGACACGTGCCGCAGCTGCCGCGTTGCGTGCCTCACAGGTGCCGAATGCCGGTATGCGGTGACGCCCCAGCCGCCCTCCCGCGGACTGCGGGGTTTGTCCTTATGTACGACATCCCTCTCGGGTATACAGAGGGTTACAACCGGGCATGGATTATGCTGCCGCGGACAGGCACCAACAGCTCCAGGGATCCCAAACTCCTGTTCAGGCCTTGACTGGTGCGGGCAAGCTTGACGATTCCTCTCCTCAGAGCTTCCTGCGCCGTCAGCTTCAAGCCAAGTGAAGAGTCGACCTTGAGGACCTACCCGCTAAAAACCTAAAAACAGGACTCCGATACCCCCGTAACCCTTCTCCTGCAAAAAAGGGGCTGGGCCCCCTCGGCGCCTTGGAGGTTGGAGCCCTGCCACTGACCAGGAGCCCCCACCAAGGGGGATGCCCCCCGCCCTGTGCGCGACTGAGCGTCTAGACTCTAGACGAAGAGGACGCATTCCAGGCTAGCTGGCCCGTCTAGGTTGGCTCGCTTGTTTGACGGCATGGCCCAGCATGGCCAAGTTCCGCCTAGTGATGTAGGGAGCTGGCAGCGGCGGTGAGGTACTCCAGGTTGAGTGGACTCGAGCGTACCCTTGCAATGTTGCTGGTACTGAGCGGGCGTGCGAGGTGCGAGCTTGAAGCACTATGCACGGGCCTCCGGGCCACGGGGGTGTCGAAGGCGGCATGGGGGTCGGCAGGGGGCCAGGGCACGGTAAGCCTGGGTAGCGCTTACAGAACAGCAGGCAGCCGCTGGGGACCGGCAGGGACCGTGTACAGCACGCGGTCGCCCTAAGCAATTCACAGCGTCGTTCACCACCACCACCACCACCACCACCACCAGACCACCACCACCACCACTACCACCAGCACCAGCACCAGCACCAGTCTACAATCACCATCAGGAGCCCCGGGCTGGCAAGTTGTTGCACGCATGGCCTTCGGGTGCACGCATAAGCAACCAACGGCCACGCCTAGGCAGGTGTTCAGTAAGCCGATGCGTGCCTCCTACCACGCGGCACCACAACTCAACATCAACTGCACAAACCGCATTATTGCGAGTGCTACAGGTGAGCACAACACTGCCCGTTGGCCGTTGCAGGCTACCGGTATCACATTAGGTAGGCACGACCGCCACAGCCGTAAGCACAGCACCGGACGGCAAACGGCAAAAACCCGAACGCCAGCAATGAACATAGTGCACACCAATCTGGTCCTTCGCCAAGGCATTATTCTTGTCACGTGCACAGATAATCCCGCGCAGCCCGGCGGCGCACGCATGCCATACACATGGCTACAGGGAGGCCTTGGATAGCGTCGTAGGTAACTTTAGGTTGCTCAGAGTTGACATTATTTTGTAGCAAGATGTCATGTCACGGTGCCGCTATGCACTACTAAACGCAGCAACAGCACACAACACGCCACAGCCAAAAGCATGCATCGAAGGACACGTCGGGCTTCGACCATCAGGTGGTCTGATGATGATGACAAAAACTGCTCGATGGAGAACATCACTACTACGTGTATTCCGTTGATGCTTGCGTAACCTATCGCTACTACACGCATTGTGTGTATGCTAGCAAGGCTCCCCCTTCCCAGCCCATACCATTCCATTCCGTCATACCCATTGCCAGTCCCTTGCACCCTCGAGCTACCCTTGGGGCGCGCCCAAGTCGCACCCGCATACTACAACAATTCCTTCTTGTAATATGCTTCCTTCATACGGTGGCACACGCAGGCTGCTCACAACAACCGGGTGCTCCCTAGTCACTCATTCCACACGTCCACACCCACGAGCCCCCTGGCCCCTCCCTTCCTCCCTTCCTAGATAGCTTCCACACCCCACGTAGTGCCAGCCAAAAGGTCGATGCATTAGGAACCACTGTGTCAATTGATGAAGGTCGGTAACCCCAATAGAATAATTCATAAACTTTAATCTCTTGTACGCGGCTAAGGAACCCACAGGTAGGTGGGCATGGTGCCCTTTCCGCGCAGGGCGATGCCCCGGCCCGGCTGCCACTGATGCGGCGGGTGCTGCCGCTCCTGGGAGCTCCTGGTCGCCGCTACTGCTGCTGCGGCTACTGCTGCACTCCCGCTTCGCGTTCCCTCCGTCGTGGCCGCTGCTGCTGCTGCTGCTGCTGCTCCTGATCCACCTGCTGCGGGCGCTGCTGCTGCTGCTCCTGCTCCCGCTCTTGGCAGCAGCAGCAGCGCGTGCGTTGTCGCGCTGACGTGGATGGCCCCCGCCTCCCCAGCTGCCTCCACGCGGCTAGCGCTGCGCAAGCAGTTCATGAGAGGGACACAATGGGATATCATCCGTCAGTATTATCCGTCAGGGCAGCAGAATGAACAGTTCAAATAACCTCATTGCACACAGTGTGTGCTAACTCATGTTACCGGTATGCATGTCCCGGTATCCTTCACTGCCCTGTGCTCATACCCGCTGCTGACCTGTGACGCCCTGATTTTTGTGCGTTTTGTTAAGACAGGCGCACAGCCTGATAGGGTTTGCTGTACGCGACCGTTGGTCCATTTGCCTTTGACAGCACAGCTGATGCATGTGATGGATTCAGGAATGCACGGCGTCTGGACATGAAAAACGTGCAGGCATGGACGACTCACGTGTTGACGGTGTCGCCGAAGATGGTGCCCATCCAATGTACGGCAACGACATTTGACATCGATTTCGGCATGTGTGCGCGTCACTTATCACCCGTGGCAACTCACGTGTTGACGGTGTCGCCAAAGAGCGCAAAGCGCGGCATACGCGTGCCCACCACTCCGCTGACCACGGGCCCGCTGTGCAGCCCGATGCGGATCTGCACCGCCTCGCCGCTGCCAGTAGGGCAAGGCACGCACGCCGCCGCCTCCAGCATATCCTGCGCAATAGGACAGACAGCGTTGAAAAGGAGATACCGCTACTTGCTTGAAACGCAAGCCGTTTCACATCAGGAACTGCACGCCGGCCCGCCCAAGCAAGTCCCCCCACTACATGTTGTGCTCAGTGCTACTAGGTAGGCGCCCCTTTCCGCCGCGTTGGCTGCAATCGCATTGGAATTGTTCCAATGTGGTTCAGTACACACCACAGCCCATGGGCTGCCCTGACCTCCCCCACCTGTCCAGGGTGCAGAGGACTCACCTGGGCGAAGGCAAACACCTTGTGCGCGTGCAGCGGGTCACGGTAGGACTGGGATCCCCGGCGTCCCTTGCTGTGCGCCGTGGTGCTGTTGCCGCCAGCGCCCGCCACGTCGGCCAGGCCGATCTCGGCCGTGTGGGCGCCCCTGTGTGGCCGTGTGGTGCTGCTGCCCGGGGTGCCGCCGCTAGCGCCCGCCTCGGCGGCAGGGCTTGCCTCCGCCGCGTCGCCGCCGCGCACCCGCTGCTGCTTCTGCTGTTGTTGCTGCTCCGGGCCACAGCCCATGAGGCCGCCGGCTACTATGTAGCAGTCGCCGATGGTCTCGACCTGGGGAGCGGTGCGTGCATCCCACGATTGGAATCGGCGTGACACCGCAGTGCATACGTAGTATAGTACAGCACTGACAGGTGCCTGCTTCAAACGCAGTGTCGTACAAAGGTTAAAGGCGCACATGGCGACATAGTCCCGACCGACGAAGGCGCCTGCCCCCTCGGTTTTCCGCCTAAGCCACAACACGTGCATACGCGGCGTGGGCCCCTGCGCAGGTGGGAGGTGTACGCAGCACAACGTGGCATGGCAGGCCTTGTTACACAGGAGCCAAACGCCGCCCCCACTATGGGTGCTGAAGACCCACCTTGGACACGCCGTGCACGATACAGCGCTCTCATTGATCATCAGCTGTTTATTATACTCAACTGGTATCCACAAACTACAACGTACCTTGGACACGCCGTGCACGTCCAGCAGCGCGTCGAAGCGGGAGAAGAGGTCGTTGAGCATTGCCATGACCGCCGTGGGGTGCACCGCGCTGCACATGGGCGTGAAGCCCACAACGTCCGCACACAGCAGCGTCACCTCCCCGTGCCACGTGGCCAGCGGCGCGTAGTCCACCGCCGCCACCGCACCCGTGCCTGTTGCACTCCTCCGCGGCGGCGGCGGCGCAGCCTCCGCCGCCGCAGCCGGCGAAGCAGGTATTGACACTGCTGCTGCTGTTGCTGCCAGCTGCAGCCGCGTGATGCCCTGCAGCACGTGCCGTGGGAACAGCTGCGCCAGTAGGCGGTGCTGCGTCTCAGCCACCAGCGCCAGGCGGCGCTCCGCCAGCACACGGGCGGTCACATCGTGCTGCGGGACGAGGCGTGGGTTAGCACACAAAGGGACGTGGGTTAAGGGTGAAGGTGTGCGCCTCAGCCACCAGGGCCAGGCGGCGCTCCGCCAGCACCCGGGCGGTCACGTCGTGCTGCGGGGTAGCGTGTGGGTTAGCACAAAGGGACGTGGGTTAACGAGTGTACTGCGTGTCCCGGGTCCTGCTCTGCCGAAATGCCGTGCTGCTAAACGTTGAAGCTGACCTTGCTTGGGCACAAAGTATAATGCAGCAATGTCCCCGAAGAACAGCATATCCCAGGGGCAGCGCACATACGCCTGCGCGGTCCCAAGCCCTAAATTACAATCCACTGTCCTGCAAATGCCGCTCACGCCGCAACCCCCGCCCCACCTGCGCCAGCACCAAGGCCGCCTCGCCCGTCACAGGGTCCGTCGTCCGCACCGCCCACACCTGGTGCCATTGGGGCTGCGTGCCGACCCCGCCACCCCTGTCGCCATTGTCTTTGAGGGCAGCGGCAGGGGAAGCAGGGTCGCCCAGGGGGCTACACGCGTCCCCCTGCCACCGGGGCCGCGCACCGCCGCCGCAAACGCCGCCGCCGGCGCCCCTGTCGGTGCCAGCGGCCGCTGCAAAGGCAGGGCTGCCCATGAGACCCACCGCGCCGCCCGGCTGCGCGTGCGCCTGCAGGGCCGCTACACTGCACCAGGGCCCACCGGCATAGCGAGCGCTGGACCGTTGAGGGGGAAGCTGTGACGGTACGGCACCGCCGCCGCCGCCGCCGCCGGGGCCAGCAGAGGCAGGGGCTGCAAGGCCGTCCACGGGGACCCCGATGAAGAGGCCCTGCTGCGCGTGTAGACCCTCAGCATGCCAGGAGCTGGGGCTAGCGTACGGGAAGCCGGGGACGGAGAAGCGGGGGCTGCTGTCCCTGCCTGGCGGCTGCTGCTGCTCCTGCTGCTGCTCCTGCACGTAAAAGCTCTCCAGGCCTGGCGGCACCCAGCCGCGGGGCTGCTCGCTGTGGGCCCTCAGCAGGGGGCTCGGCGGCGCCCTTGGAAAGGCCCACACCGCCGACGCGGACGCAGCAGGGGCTGTAACTGACACCGCCGACCGTATCGAGCGCAGGGCAGAGAGCGGCTGGCAGTGGTAATGGTCCGCGCCATAGGATGCGGTGCGGAGCGGAACGACCGGCGCAGAAGGGCGCTGCCGCTGCTGCTGCTGCTGCGGCGGCGGCCGCTGCTGCCGCTGCTGGGTTCGCAGGCTGTCCATGCCATGCATGTAGGCAGCAGCCGTGAAGGGGCTGCAGGCCTCGCTGCCGTCTCCGCTGGGGCGGTACAGGCTGGTCAGGTAGGTTGGGTGGAGGCCCGTCTGTGTCAGGTTGAGGGCTAGGGTGCTTGTAGCCAACGCTCCAGCCCATGGGTCCGTGTCATCTGCCGTACGGGGCGCCGCTGTGGCAGCAGCAGCAGCAGCAGGGGCAGTACGCACATGCTGCAATGCCCTTTGATGTGGCGCTGGATGGGCTTGCAGCAGTGTACGGCCGGCATGGGAGCCTGCCGTACCGCGGGTTCTGTCGTACAGCCCCGGCGGCGCAGAGCACAGGGTTGAGAGGCTGTGGTTGTCGGCATGTGTGTTCCTGGTGTGATTGGTGTGGAACGAGGACGACAGGGAGGAGGCTGCGGTTTGGGCGGTGCCGGCATGGCCGACCGCTGCTACCGGCATGCTACTGCAGGGCACGGGCTCACGTACTCCGCTCACGCCGGCGCTCCATGAAGCAGCCCCACCGCCCCCCGCGCCGCTGCTGCATTTGCTGTTGCCGCTGCCGGTGACCTCGGATCCAGCAGCGGACAGGCGGACTTTGCCAACAAGGCCCAGAGCCAAATGTCGCAGCCGCCTCAGGCTGAACCGCTTCTTCTCTTCTCCTTTGTCAGAGCTCAGCAGCGTTGCTGACGCAGCTTCCGCTAGCTGCTGGGCTGCTGCCGGCGCTGCGGACAGCTGCCGCCGCTGCTTGTGGCTGTTGCAAGCGCACCTGTCGTCACCGTAACAAGGGGCCAGCACCAGACCCACAGTCGCTGCTTCCGTTTCGGTCGACCGCGGGAGGTCCCACAGCTTGCTCAACAGACGGTTGCTGCTGCTGGCAATCTTATTGACGTCGCTGCTGCTTTTGTTGTTGACACCGCTGATGCTGTCGGTGCAGGCACGGTTGTGGACGGTACGTGTGGAGGTTTGATGCGCGCCCGTGCTCGAAAGCCCGTCCATCGCTGCCGCGCCACCGGCCGTTGGGACAGGGACACTTTCCTGCCGAAGCCATGCTGTCATATGACCGGGTGGGATGGCTGCCGGTTGAGCGAGGTCGGTAGGTGCCCCGCCATCGCTGCCAGCTGCTGACCCCGCTTCCACAAGCGCAGCTTGCTCACAGTAGGGTTCGCTGTCCACGGTTGCCAGCCTTCCACGCACGTGTGGCTCGTCCAGGCCAGCGGCTCTTTGCTGAGGCTGCTGGGTTGGGTCCCCAACGGACGGGCATGACTGCTGCTGCAGGAGCGCTGCCCTCCCTGAGGCTGCCGTTAGGTTGGCTGCTGCGCCCGCGGTGGAGGTGGAGGCGGCGGTGGCGGTGGTAGTGGTGGTGGTGGTGTGGGTGGTGACGGTTCTGGTTGCCGCTGCTGCCGCCTTGTGGCTTACCACCCGCACAACGCCTGCAAAGACGACCAAGGCAGGAGCAAAGGCAGCAGGTAAGTTAACGGCTGCAACTGACAAGTGCGCAAAAACGGGTACCAAAGCAGTACACGAGGCACCAGCTGGCGGCAGGCTACCACCACGCCTTACCGTTCCATTGGCCAGAGCCGCCCTCTGCTGCTACTTCGGCCAACAGTTCATTGAGCTTATGCGGCTCGCCAGAAAAGATGTGCGATAGCACACTATGCCTCCCTGAGGAGAATCCGAGGTCTGGAGTTACCGGAGCCGGGGGTTTTGGGCTCCCGTAGTCCCCTGGGGGTACGAGGTCACTCAGCAAGGCCACGGACTGGGGGTTCTGGTGCAGGACGCGCTGGCTGCCGTCGAGAGCGAAAACTGTCACCGCCCATGTAGAATGCTGCAGAATTAGCGCATCACGTAAAACCTGGGGAAATGCAGTGTTAAGGACTGTTATCGCTTAGTTGGACACTGGGTTGTTTGGTTACGTTGGTGGTCCAGCCGCAAACTACTGTTGCCCAATAAACCGAAGCCCTGTTGTGCATACGTCCTTAACAATGACAAGTCCCACTTATTACCTTATCGTTGTGAGCCTGAGCTGCCGTCTGTTTCGCGTCGCCGACGTCCTCTTCGGCAATTGCTTGTAGTTTATTGCTAATTGGATTTTCAGCATCAATCATCATAAGCACTACAGAATATCCATCCTATCGCTCGTGCCTACTGTCCTAGGAAGCGCACGCTCCTGCTCAGGCGCAGACGTCCTGCCATTAGAGAAATTGACCACGACAGATGCGGCGCCATGGGTCTAGAACGTTGACGCAGTGTGCTTCACCCGTCCCACACCTTCCACACCAGACGCCGTCCCGCATAATTTGCGCGTATGTCTGTCGGGGGCTTAGCCTTTGTACCCCTCCGGCTACCGTGTCCGAACTTAACGCGGCTTCCTCCCGGGTTCTGTCGCACACATAACCTAACGGGTATGAGCTACATACCAGTAGCACTCGCATTATCGTTCACACTATCAAGTAAGCAGTTCTGTTTCGTGTTTTGATGCCGGCACCTCGCGTGTGGTGATCAGGGGCGACGCATGGCGCCCAGGGGAGGCCCCTGACGTTCCTTGATGCATACCTTCTCGACGGACCAGTGCAAGTGCAATGCCGAGCGTCTAAGCCCAACTTGCATGGCCCCTATGGCCATAGGGGCACGAGTACGAAACGTTGCACCGCACTGCACAACACCAAGGCGCAAGGCTGGCGCCAGGGCCCTGCCGGGTTGTGTACCCGCAGGTGCCGTGTGCAGCGGCGCACCACGGGACCACGGATCGCCCCCGGGATCGCCCCTTGGACTGGGGGGCCGTGCTGTGCAGCAAAAGCATTTACAAGCTCAGCAATGGATTAATGCGTGTTGGTTCGACTATGAGCGGTCATGTGCACGTGGGCCAGCTTGGGCGGTAGGTAGGCCACAATAGGCAAGCTAGCTCCGCATTATGGCACGATGGCAGCTTCATGCTGGACGGCTCTGGAGCCTGAGCACTTGAGCAGCATGGCAACGCTCGGATGCCCTTGTTTCCGGACATTGCACATGCCCGCAGTGTGACACTCAGTGCTCTCCCCCGCCTCCCCCTGCACAATACGCAATGCGAACCCGGCAAAACCTGCGGGTCATGTACCTACGACACACACCATGGATGCGGTACTAGCGCTCAGCCCCTAGTTACCGTATGCCCTAGCTAGACCTAGCATTAAATCACGAAGCCCAAGACCCCAAGCACCGGCACCGGCAAAGCGTGAGCAGGCTACAGGTGAGGCCTACACAGCCCTCCGCATCGCTGGCATGGGGCAACAGCCCCGCGAGCCACACGCCCACAACCATCCTTGCATTCCGGGATCACAGGCATGATGATATCGGGAATGCAGCTTGCGCGCAATGAAGCATCGCAGGACCCCGCAGCGCTAGCCGAACTGGCCGAGCACGCCGCAGCGTCACTAGTCATACGGTGCCCTTCCGGCACGGGCAGACAGCACGTACGGCACACCACAGCCGTCCCTCTGCTACGATGACTACCGTACAAATGGAGCGCTCGGCGTGCACAGTAAACACCCAGCCACGTAGAAGCTCGCTCTTGGCAACAAGAGGCACGGCAGTCAAGCCACCGGGCACCGTTGCAGCCGTTACGATGCCATGTACCGGTAAGCGGTAACCCGACTTTACACCCTGGCCACATAACAGCAGCACAGCTAAGACCGTGGGCGCCGCAACACACGTCGTACGGCACCACACCTACGGTACACGTCATCACCAGCACGTTGAGCTGCTAAGCAGCCCGTCACGCCGACACAACAGAGTCATGCCCCAACAGCACAGCCCCCATCTGGGTTCCTTCAGTTCCCAGCAATCCGCAACAAACAGCAGTCGCCAGCATACACAGACGGTCCTTAAGGATGAATCTAAGCTTAATCACCTGTTCGCATAAAGGTGTAACGACATTTGCAGGCACATCAAGCCCAAGGCTTTTACTCGCAAGTTTAGCTTCACGTTGCTCCGCAAATCGGTCGCGCCGGCAAGGCGTCACGCTAGGCCCGTACGACACCGCCGCATTTGCAACGGACGGGCCGTGTCAATGCAACTCGCCAGGGCACATCGCCGAGAGGGCACCATTAGCCCACATACCTCCCACCACCACCAAAAACAGCAAGCCGTGCCATGTCATGACGCGCCGTGTCAAGCCAAAGGCAGAGCCAGGGTTTCTCTGGCGAACCCTAAGACTGTAGCACTCGTCGACACCATAAGCACCCCGAGTTGCAACACGTGCCCAGCACAACGGGTAACTCCACAGCTCCGCAACCCGCACAGTCGCAGCGGCAGCCCAGTAGCTGGAAGCGCCAGCACCTACCGGTAGCCGGCGGGTTGCTGATTTCCACAGCTGTCCTGCAACGCCACACGTGGCCATCACGAACACGGAGCCCCACAGCCCACAAATCGCGGCTTCCACACCACGCCCCGCGCTTTTCGCCCTCCCGGGTCGCATCCCCAACCAGCGCCGTCCGCGCCTCATCCGCACGAGGCTGCCGCGAGCGAATGCAGATGCCCCATTTGTGCAAACCCAAACACTGCGGTGCCTCAAGTAGGCCCAGGGACGCGCAACACGTGGGGCCAAGCGGCGGGCAACACCGCCCCAGTCCCGCCTCAGCGCTCTACGACGGCAGAAAAAGTCCCAAGTGCTGATGCAAGTATCTCTCGTGCGTTCAACGGCATGTGTATTAACAGCTCCCCGCTCCTGCAAGACACAGCTCACATCCCCCTAGCTTCGCTTGTGCACGTGCCCTGCCCTTGAGCAGCTTGTGACGGACCTGAACGCAACCAGCTTCCGCCAACACCGGTTCATAACAGCCACGGACATGAAGCAATACCATTCAGCCAACAGTCCGTTGTCAGTCACAAGCCAATCTTATTTTAGGTACATGGAGCACGCGTTATTGAGTTTCCACCCGAAACCCTCCATCATCGCGTCCTTGATATTCTCCAACCACTCTCCTACCAGCCTTAACGCGAACACGGCACACGCAAGCCGTTGAGCAACAACCACCATCCAGCTCACACCACCGTGCCAGGGACACGTTCAACCTGCCTTTCTACAATTCCCCTTGCTTGCATTGCGCCGACACGCATCACAGCACGCCATGCCCCTTCCCGTCTGTTGACCAGGCTCTTGCTCACACGGGACCGAAGGATGCAGCTGCATGCTCCTTTTCCGCGCCCTGATGTCAACGCCAAAGCTTGCCAAGCGCTTCCACCAACCCCTCACCGCATCGGCCTTACCCACAAGCCCACAGAGCTGGCAAGCTCGATCTCCAGCGGCAACAGAGCTGCTTAAGCCACCATTCCTGCCCTGTCACGAGGACAACTCGAGCAGCTCCTCGGGCGAACCGCCCGCCACAGGGCTGGGCACGGAAGCCAAAGCAGCTGCTGAACCCACCGCTCCCCTGGAGTGTGTATTACGAGAACAGCTTGTGCAGCTCCTCCACCAGCCGCAGGCGGTGGCCCATGGGGGTGACTCCAAACTCCGTCTTGAGGGTATCGTGCAGGAAGCGCACGTCCGAGCCCATCCTGTTGTTGGCGCGTGAAGAAGCAGGACAGATAAGGTTGAAGGCCGGAAAAGGGCGACACACACTGTATACTGCCCAACAATTTGGACGTGGCCGTGCAGGAAGGGCACGTCCGAGCCCATTTCGTGGGCGTGTGGAGCCACAGGACAGGTAACGTTGGAAAAGGCCAACACGCACTGCACACGGGACACGGCTGAACATTTCGGAAGCGGCCGTGCAAAAAGCGCACGCCGATCGTCCATTCTACAGTTGACGGTGAACAGGGGCGCGGCCCGGTTTGTGTAGGAAGCTTCGGGGCAGGACTGCATGTGGGCAACCTGCCGCCTATGGTTCCGTGTTGGTGCTTATCCCATACTCCATGAACTGCATCGCCGGTGCAGCCCCCGCAGCACCACACCGTCCACGCCGTGCTCCCTGAAGGGCTCCCGCCAAAACATTCACACATGCAGCACAAAGTATTGTGCCATTTCACACTTGGCACGACGCTGCGCCCCACCTGTACAGCCCCGCCAGCGCCATTCCGTCCATGCCGTGCTCCCTGAATATGCCCACGTACTCGGCGCAGCGGATGCGCTTTAGCCACTCCTCCACCTCGTACACGTTCCACGTGTCGGCGCGGTCCGACGCGGCGGCCAGCAGCGTGGAAGAGGCCGCGCGCACGGCGGCGTCCTTGGCGGTGGGGTTGGTGGCCCTGCGGGTGCGGGGGACACAAGAGGCAGGCGGCGACCATTGAAGAACTAGCTACAATATTTCCGGAAGCCTTCAGGCGAGAAACGGTGTACACGGCGGCGTCCTTGGCGGTGGGGTTGGTGGCCCTGCGGGTGCGTGGGGCAGAGTAAGCGGGTGAGCACAACGCACTGAACCGGCGCGGCCGTGCTCCAAGTCATACAGTGGCGCAGTGGCCAATGTCAAGCCTGCTACAACCCTCCGCAGACCGAAAAAACGACGGCCGTGCGCATCCTGTACGTCCAGTTCTGTGAGCGGACCCGCAACCGCAACCCCCGCCCTGCCTCTTCCCGCCAGAATCCCTTGGCGCCCCTTCCCCACCGTCATCGTCCAACTCTCTGGTCAGCACGCCAACCTTGCACTGATCTACGCCGCCTCGCACTCACCCGTCTGGCTGCTGCCCGTCCGTGGTCCCTTCCACCTTTCCACATGCATATTACCCACCTCCCAGCATCCCCGAGCTCCTTGATCAACGCCCCCATCTTGGAGGGTATCTGCCGTGGATCGCTCATGTTGAAGTACAGCCGGGTGCCCATCAGCGCGCCTAACCACCCCGATGGCTTGTAGTCCCCCTCCATCAGCACCTGCAAATGAATAAAGCAATTGGGCGACAAGCTAAACAATAGTACATACAGTACAACCCTTCGTTCAGGCTGGCCAGTAAACAGTACAGTGCTACCCTTATGACCGGTTATTGCTTTTACGTAAAGGCGATGCGCGACCCTTGGGAGACAAATATGGCACAGCAGGCTAGGGTACATATCTGCCTGTTTGGGCTCGCGCGGCGCTCACCGGCACGATCTTCTTGCGCTGCTGGAAGGCATACTCCGCCTCCGTGCGGCACGCTTGGCTCTCCTTGTAGCGCTTGCTAACACACACCAGCACGGCGGCAGAGTCCTCCACCGCCTTGGCCATGGCCTCCAGCGTGGAGCCTGCGGGGAAGCATTGGTTCAGAGGTTCGCCTTCCAGACTAAATTGGGTACTTACAGTAACTGGTCATCATCCGGCAACAAGAACGGGCTTTATTGAAAGCCCTTGTAGGGCCGGTCGTCTGCAGGCGGTAACCCCAAACCGGTAACTTCCCTTCCCCACCAGCTTCCACTAAGCCGCAGTCCACTCAAGGCCGACAGCGCCAAAAGGCCGCCTAGGTCCCCACCAGCTCCCTACCCACCCGACACCTTGTCAATGTCCCACCAATCCAGCCTCCCCTCCCCAGCACCCACCCGACATCTTGTCGATGTCCATCCACGTCTGGTAGCCCGCCTTCTGCAGCTCGCTCTTTATGAGCATGACGCTCTGCTGGCAGCCCCACTCGTACGACAGCATCACGTGCTGCGCGTGCTCCGCCTCGCCGCCCTCCAGCACCAGCGCGCGGCCCGCGCCCTCCTGCAGGCTCTTCACGTCCTGCTCCAGGCCTGTGGGGGGAAGAACAACGCGTGGCACGTAATGTCTTATTGTACTACCTGTTTCATTGTACCGGCAGCAGTATTATGGTGAGGTTGTGGGGTGTATCTGGTCCGGGAACGGCTACGTGCACTGCAGCAGGAGGGTATCTGCAACGTCCCGCTCCAGGCCTGTCAGGGGCCAAAGCGAATTTGAGTGTACAGGACGTTGGCAGGAGCCAGCTGTATACAGCAAGCTCGCTTGGCATAAATGCCAACGAATAGCAGGCGAGGCTCAGCGGACTGCACACCAGCCAGATGCCACAGTCAAGGGTGTTTGCAACACGCCTCCGCACACATGGTAGCTCATCCGCAACAACTCACCCAGCGTCCACAGCGCTCCCTTGGCCACCTCCCTCGTCTTGGGGGACTCCGAGGCGGTGAGGATGGTGCGGATCGCGTCCACCAGCCCAGGCGTGCTGATGATGACCTGGGGACGTACGATAGGCGAAAGCGGTCATGCCGACGCCTCAGGAGCTGGGGGTCAGGATGGTGCAGATGGACTCCACCAGCCAAGGCGAGATGATCAGTGCCACTAATCCGGCATGGCAACACGGGAGGGAAGTGCCGTGCCAGTGTGGACTGCCACCATAACGATGGGTTCAGGCCCGGCGTCCAAGGTGTGGCGACGGGTCGTAATGGACGCCTGCGGACATGCTACTGTGCTGCCGCGCCACGTGTATGCCACGTGCCTCAGGCACGCATGCACCTGCTTGAGCGCTCATCGGTGGCCAGGTGACATGCCGGTACGCCCGCCGGGGCGATGCGGCCGGGAGGCACCAACGGCGCATCAGGGACGCACGCTTGCACGCCTGCTTGCGTTGAGAATGGAAACTGATACCTGTTGCACGCACGCGCACCTGTTTTGAGCGCTCGTTGAAGGCCAGGTTCCACAGCGCCGACAGCGCGAAGCGGTGCGCCGTCTCCTGGTTGTGGTGGCGGCCCATGACCACCTCTGCCAGGATCTCCACGCCGCCCTGCGAGGGGCCGACATGGCAGAGAGTGCCCTTTGAGTGATGAGTCATTCACATGGCGGTGCGTATGTCGTCTCCCGGGTGTGGTGGCAAGCCACTTCCCACCTCCCTACGTCTCTAGCCTTCCCCTGCAAGCCCTTGCCCCCGGACCCAGCTCCGATTATGCCCCGCCAGTCCCTCCCTCGCCCCGCCACTCCCTCCTTTGCCCCACCTTCCGTTGACATCCCGAACTCTCGCCTTTCCAGACCCCCGTAATTCCCGGCCCCGCGGCCCCCCTGGTCATGAGCCCCTCGCCCTTGCTGCACAGCTCGTCCCTCAAACCACGGTTACCAGGCTACCTTCGCAACCGTTCCCAACCGTTCCCACCCGCACGGTGATGAGCTCCTTGTTCAGGCTGGGCAGCCCCTGGCACAAGCCCTGCACACCCGTTGTCCCCAGGACCCGCGGCCCACCTCTCCGGCCTTGCCTTGCAAATCCCGGACCCCTCCCTTCCCCGCAGCCTCCTCTCTCCCGCATCTTTACCACCAAACCTTCCCTCCCCCTACCAACCCAATCGGTCCTCACCCGCATAGTGATGAGCTCCTTGTTCTTGTCGTTCACCGACAGGCTGGCCAGCCCCTGGCACAGTTTCCACACCGTCCAGAAGATGCCGTGCCGCATGGCGCCAGCGCACGCCTCGTCCAGCACCTCCAGCATCTCGCCCACCAGCGACTCGTCCAGCTGCAGCCGCGGGTTGCCCTCCTCGTGCCCCACCAGGCAGGCAACCGCCACCGCGGCGTTGATGCGGGACGCGGGGTCCTGCAGAGGTTTGGGGTGCATTTGGGGGTCGATCAAAATGAACGCCAATCGTGTCCATGAACGGCGAGTGCAGGAATCCATGCGCAGCGCCGGTCCCCGAAGCGCGTTCTGCCCTGGCTGCTGCGCCTCCTTGCGGGGCCCTGCAACCGCGCCGCTGCACCATTGGCATCAGCATTGCACCTGGCCCCTTGCTGCTGAGATGGAGCACGTTGGCCCACCGCAAGCCATGAAGCCCGCAACGCCGATATCCCCGCTTCGCCCTCGTCGGTTCCATGGCCACCCCGGCGGGGCCCCAGTGGGCCACGCAGCTCCAAGCTGCACGCCGCTGCTTCGCTAAGCCACGCCGCCCAGACTCTCTGGGCTCCCCACGGCGCAGGCGGGAAGCCCACATACCGTACCCGTTGCGCAGGGCCATGCGCCTAGAGCGCGGGCGCCCTCGCAGGTGTCGAGCGAAGCCCGTAGCCCCGCACCCCACCGCTTCCCACGCCGCCTCGGATGCAGCTTGGTCGCGGGCCCTCCTCCGCCAGGCCTGGATTGCGCCCGACTTGTGTGCAGGTACGTGGCCCCTAGGCCGCCGCACACACAATCTGCAACCCTTGCAAGCCCCCAGCGCACGGCCCCGCAGGGTGGCCCTGGCATGCGTGAACACTCGCACGGTGCCAAACCCATTCTCTACAGCCTACAGCCAATGATCCATGAGCTAAACGCGCTGCTTCACGTTATGCCCACAAGAGAACCCACCGCTCGCGCCCGGGTCATCACCTTACAGATGCCGCCGGTTGCCCTACCAGCTGAGTATGACCATCTATATCATTGGCTCCCCACCGGCGCACCGCGCTGCTGCGCATGATGTCGACCAGGGGGTCCACCGCCCCCGCCTGGATGAGCACCTGCAAAGTGCCCTCCCTTGCCCTGCCAGCTGGACTCATTCCCATACATTCTGCCGCCCGACTCACCGCGCTGCTGCGCATGATGTCGACCAGGAAGTTTACCGCCCCCGCCTGGATGAGCACCTGTAAGATGCAGCTCCTTACCCTACCAGCTGCACATGGATTCACATAATTCCTGTGTTTTGACCCACCGCGCTGCTGCGCATGATGTCGACCAGCGGGTCCACCGCCCCCGCCTGGATCAGCACAGCGTGGTTGCGCTGGTTGTGCGCCAGGTTGCGCAGCACGGCCGCGGCGCGGGTCTGCAGCGCGCCGGCGCGCGTGCCGCCCACGGAGGAGCCGCCGGGGACCTGGAAGTGGGTGAGGTATTCGGGAGGCGCAGGAGGATGCTCGGATAATGTAGGTTTTGGCTGCTTGTGGGGGATTGTGGGGTGTGGGCAGAGGGGCAAGAGCGGAGAAGCCACAAGAGGCAGGTGCGTAGCAGCCTTGCTGGAAGCGTTGCGAGGAATGGTCTGGAGTAAAGTGCTGCTGGAGTGTGAGAGAGTAGGAGGCCATGGTTGGGAACGGAGTGAAGGTGAGGGGGTAAGCTCACAGGAAGTCGTGAGCGCTCCGGCGGTGACAAGCGGCGGAGCCCTCACCTCTCTTCTGCAGAGCATGACCAGCTTCGGTACAAGCCCCGAGCGCATCATGGGAGCGTGGGAGGAGTCCGCGAAGGCCGCAAAGGCCGTTAACAAGAAGCACATGGCGCACTGAAGGTCCACCGTCGAGTCGTTCAGCGTGTTGGCGATGAGGTCAACTGCGGTAGGAGAGTCCCGGTTTCACTAGTTAGCTAGAAGCGTTGCCCAGGGAGACGCCTGGCTGGCATGTGCGGCATTGTTCGCAGCGCAGAGTTCTTCTCATGACTTACTGACGCCCTGCTCCACCAGTTGCTGACAGGTGACCGTGTTCCTGTAGCATAATATTTGCAGCGCCTCGAACGCGACTGGGTATCCTCGCCGGGCAAGAGTGGTCAGAGACTGGAGAGCACCGGATGTCACGACGGCGTTCTGCAGTTATGAAGGAGAACAAATTTGCTCCTTACTAACGAAGCGCTGCAAGGAATAACAGGGAGCCGGCGCAGCCAGGGCACTTCGCGTGGCATGCGCCTGTGTCTCTGAGCCATACCTGCAGGTTTTTGGTGCCTGGCACTTTGTTGTTTACCGCTGTGGAAACTGCAGACCGAATGCCTTCGGCTGCAGCGAGCGCCTGTGCTTCGGAAACCTCGCCCCCCTGAAACTGCACCAGCGTTCGGATGTACACGTCCACGTCCACCGTTCCTTGAGGCGCTGCTTCCATAACCACGCGAGCGCGCACATCACGGGTCTGGAACGCCGTTTGGGCTTGGCCCCAGTCCTTCGATGCTGGCCCTGACCCTATGACCTCGCCCCTGCCGCTAGCCAGCCCAGCCTTGACAGTAACTGCGGATAGTGGCCGGCATCTGCTGCGGCCCCAAAGCGCCGGAGCGCCTGGGGAATGACACCGACTCCCATGGCACCCGGTGCGAAGGCCTTGGCTGCGCATGGCCGCACCCTTCAGGTAGTGAGCTGTTTAAGTACAAATATCACGGTGTAGCTCCCGGTAACTATCAAGAAAGCAGTCACGTTCGGGGTTTGGGGGGCGACCGATGGCTTGTACTGCTGCCGTGTGCTCCCCTAGTACTAAATCTCTACCTTGCCACGTGCTGAGTTGCCGCTCTGGGTGTCACAGCCAGGTTCCTAGCCACCCATTGACCATTGGTGCATGGAATCACTACCGTAAACCCGCCAATGCAATCGTGTCTAGCATGGTTCGTGCCGTTCAGGTTCCTTGCGTCAACTTGTCAAAAGGTAAGGATCGGGGCGCGAAAGTTGGTTCTTAGACCGACTTTCCCGGGATTTCCAACCCGGGT
>VFQN01002659.1_pt1 | contig 27064 bp, 26 predicted proteins | sample 3512371 | NCBI WGS metagenome assembly VFQN01 (sample SAMN10412370, study PRJNA504923) | tailings metagenome | isolation source: Replicate 2 from Balatoc abandoned mine | place: Philippines: Itogon, Benguet | collected 2017-08-28
GGCCGTCGGCCAGCACGCGGGATGCCGGCAGATCGTCCGCCTCGTTGTAGCCGAACGCGATCTCGTTACGGACGAAGTCGTAGACCGCGCCGATCCGTTCGCGCTCGGGCAGCGCGCGCCACCCTCGGTCGGCGACCAGCCGCTCGATGTCGGGATGTTCGGTGTCGAGCAGCGGCGTGCTGCGCAGCAGTGAAGAAGGTGTGTCGGACATGACTCGATCAGGGTGGCTCCAGGCGGCGTCAGCCGAATTGCAATCCCTGAAGCCGCTGCCGGGTCAAGTCCGCACTGGGCGATGCCAGTCGATGCGGGAGTTGGGTTCGAACCGCGATCGCCGGCGGTCGGAAGGATCGCGCCCGTAGGCAATCGCAACCTTCGTGCCGAAGTCCGGCGGTGCGTTCTTGGCTGCCTCGACGGCGCGGCGGTTCGGCCTGGGTGATCTCATGAGTTCGTCATGATGGTGCGGCCGGCAGGCGCCCAGCCGAATGCCCCAATGGCACGACGAGGAACTCCGAAGGTCTTCCGGGAACAGTTTCGGAACCGGCAGATTGCAGTTCGGTCATCTGGTCCGAGGCCTGCGCCGGTTCAGTGAGCGCCATGAACGTGGCGCCGCTTGGCCGGGGCCGCAGGCGAGGCGGCGGCGCGGTCGAGGCCGTTGAGGATGCCGCAATCCGCCAAGGCGAGGGGCGACGCGCACCGCGCGCGCAGTGACTTCAGATCCTTCTCCAGCGCTCGCAGCTCGCGAATGCGGTGCGCCACATGGCCGATATGCGCGTCCAGCAGGGCGTTGACCTCGCCGCAATCCTGCGCGGGCGATTCCCGCAGTGCGATGAGGGCCCGGATCTCGTCGAGCGCCATGTCCAGGTTGCGGCACTGCCGGATGAAGGCGAGCCGCTCGGCGTGCGTCGCCAGGTAGACGCGGTAGTTGTTGTCCGCCCGGGCCGGCGGCGGCAGCAGTCCCTCGCGCTCGTAGAAGCGGATCGTCTCGACGGGTGTTCCGGTGGCCTCGGCCAGCGCTCCGATCTTCATGGCTCCAAGCTTTCAGGTTTCCTGATGGGGAGAGGGACTTGACTCTACACCGGCTACAAGGTTTTCAATGGAAGCAAGGTCAAAGAGGATTCTTGCGATGAGCCATTCCCATACCGAAGGCGGCAACACAAACCGGCACGATCACGGCGATGGTCACGTCCACGTCCACGACGCCCGTCCCATTCACCCTCGGGGGCAGGCGAAGGAAGCCGCGTGCGAGTGGCCGTGGCGTTGTTCGATGTCATCGGCTTGAGTACCACTGCGGCAACACCCGCAAGTTCACACTCCAGGATCTCGCATTCGGCAAGACAACGTCGCTGACGCATGACGAGGCCATCGCGCGCGTCACAGCGGATCTCGCCAAGGAAGGGTTTGGGGTTCTGACCGAGATTGATGTCGCGGCGACGATGAAGAAGAAACTCGGGCTCGAAATGCCGCCGTACCGCATTCTCGGCGCCTGCAACCCGCAGTTCGCCCAACGCGCCCTCGAGGCCGAGCCGCAGATCGGAGCCCTGCTGCCCTGCAACGTCGTGGTGCGCACCAATGACACCGGCGCAACGGTGGTCGAGGTCATGGACCCGGGCGCGGTGTTGGGTCTGGTCGGGCGCCCGGAGATCACCCTGATCGCGGCCGAGGTGCGCAGCCGCCTCGAGAGAGTGCTGCGCGGGGTGTGACGCCTGGGGCCTGGAGTAGCGCCCACTGTCGCGTCCAGTGGCAGAAGATCTTGGGTGGGAGTTCGATTCCGGCGATGCCCGGAATTGGCGATGTCGGGTCTCTCATCAACCCTGGGTAGCGATGTTGGCGAGCAAACCTGTGACTGAAGCGGCACAACCTGCCTGCAAGCAGTGTGGGTGACTGGTTTCCTTCGCTCCCTACACCGGCTTGGCGCCGGCCTCCCGAGCTGCGCGAGCGTTCCACAGGAAGCCGGCGACCACCAGCGCGGCCATCAGCAATTGGGCGATGACACCTTGCAGGGACGGATGGAGGCCCAGCAGGTCGATGCGCGGCCCGTCGAATGAGGACGCGCCGAGCCATCCCGCTTCTTGCAGGCCGGCGATGCCCTTCCCGGTGAGGACCACTGCCAGCACGGCGACCAGCGCGGAACTCCAGGAGAAGAACTTGCCGATCGGCAGGCGTGCACTGAAACGCAGCAGGGCCAACGCGACGATGCCCAGGATGGCAACACCACTGGCCAGTCCGCCCAGCACGGACTGGTGATTTCCCTGCTCCCACAGCGCGGCGTAGAACAGGATCGTCTCGAACACCTCGCGATAGACCGCGATGAACGACAAGCCGAACATGAACCATGCGGACTTGCGGCTCAGCGCCGCGGACAACTTGTCGTGGATGTACTTCTGCCAGGCACCGGCCATGCTCTTCTGGTGCATCCACATTCCGACGCTCAGCAGCACGACGGCAGCAAAGAGCGAGGACAAGCCCTCGGTGACCTCGCGGCTGGCGCCGCTGATGCCAACGAAGTAGGTTGCGACGCCCCAGGTCACGACGCCCAGCACCATCGCACCGACCCAGCCTGCATGCACGTAGCGCAGCAGGTCGTTGCGCTCGGCCTTGCGGAGGAAGGCAATCATGGCCACCACCACCAGCAGCGCTTCCAGCCCTTCGCGCACCAGGATGGTCAGGCTGCCCAGGTAGGCGGCGGTCGCGTCCGCGCTGGAGCCGAGCAGTTCGTCGGCTTCCTTGAACAGGCCATGGATGACGTCCACCTGGGCCAGCAACTCCGGCATGGCTGCGTTGCTGGTGAGCAATGCGCGGTACCTGCCCATCGCGGTTTCGATGCGCCCCATCAGCGCCGAGTCTCGCGTGGCCAGCGTGGGCTCGATGGGTTCGACACCGTCCAGATAGGCGGAGAGCGCCAGCTCCGTGGCCTGGCCGGGCTGGCCTTTCTCGACCGCGGCAAGACTCTGCGCCAACTTCTGGCGCGCCACATCGAAACTCAGGACACGCTTCTGAACGACGGCTTCCGGGTGCGCGTGCAGATAGGCCATGGCCAGCGACGCGGGTTCGTCACCCACCTGCTTCGCGAGGTCGGCCTGGGTCATGCGCGATAGCGCGCTCAGGCTGGTCAGTTGAGCCCGCACGGCGGCGTTCTCGGCCCAGACTTTCTGCCCTGCAACTGCCTCGCCATTGGCGTGGGCAAACTGGCCGATGAAGAACGCCAACGCCCATCGGTCGGGCTCGAGGATGGTGGCGAAGCCAGGCATGGCAGTGCCCTCGATGCCTTGGCTGATGGCCTGGTAGAGCGCGAACGCACTGCGTTCTCGCGCTCGGTCCTTGTCGGTGAAGGCCACCGGTCGCGGATCCAGCTTGAGGCCTGCAGGCCCATCACCGTTGCCGGTCGCTCCGTGGCAAGACGCACACTGGGCTTGGTACGTCGCCGCAGCCGTCCCCACCAGCGGCGGGGCGGCGGGTGCGGACGGCACCGGGTAGACGGCAAGAAGATGATTGGCCAGCGACTTGGCCGAGGCCGCGACCTCCTCGGAACTCTTCTTCGCTTCGATGGCAGCGGACAGCATCTGCGCCTCGGCGACCAGGGCGGCTCGCTCGGGATGCGGTTCAAGCGCCGCGATCTTGGTCTGGCTCGTCTTGGCGAACTCGCGCATCTCCTCGAACTCTGAGGCACTGGCCACGGCCCCGTTCTTGACGGCGCCGCCGTAGTCCACGGCCAGGTAGTCCAGCATTTGCCAGATGCGGCGGACATCCGCTTCAGCCGCATGAGCAGCCGTCGAGAAGAACAGGGCCAGCGCCCAAAGCAACGAAGCGCAGACCCGGAACCAGGATGGGAGTGCCATGAGCTTGAAGTGCAAATGAGAATCATTCTAACAACAATGCGGGTGTTCAGCACTGCTGCACCGAAGGTGGATGGCGCGGCCCTCCAACTGCTGGACCTCGGCCATTGAAGCCCTCCTGGGGCCAGGTCGCCAGTACCCGAAGAAACCGCTTGACCCTGTAGCGGCTAGAGGGTGTAACTTTGATGCAGTCAGAAGTTCGGAGAAAGACGCGATGACCTCGAGCAACGCCTCATGCGGCAGCGCCGCGTGCGAGTCCCTGTCCAAGGAACCACTGGTCGGTAGTGCCCAGTCGGCTACGACGACGGTGTTCCATATCCAGAAGATGGACTGCCCGAGCGAGGAGCGGCAGATTCGTCAACGCCTGGGGCAGATCGCCGGTGTGGAGTCCCTGGCGTTCGACCTGACACAGCACAGCCTCACCGTCTCCCACCGACTGCAGGACCTGGGGCCGGTGACGACCGCGCTGGCCGAAATCGGACTGCCTCCGGAACCACAGGGGCGTGAACCGCGCACCGATCGCTTCCATGTGCCCAAGATGGATTGCCGCAACGAGGTGGCGCAGATTCGAGAACGCTTCGCTCAGTTGCAGGGTGTCGACGGGTTGGAATTCGACCTCGAGCAACACGTCCTGACGGTCCAGCACGGCTTGCCTGACGTCGCCGCCCTCACCGACGCGCTCGCGTCCATCGGCATGCCGGCGACGGCGCTTTCCTCCGAACAGCCGGTGACCCGCTCGCAGTTTCATGTGCCGAACATGGACTGCGTGAATGAGGAGCGACAGGTACGCGAGCGACTGGGAACCATCGCAGGCGTGGAGAGCCTGGAGTTCGAGTTGCCCAAGCGAGGGCTCACGGTCTTGCACCGGCTGGCGGACACGGGTCCGATCGTGCAGGCCCTCACCGAACTGGGCATGCCGCCGAGCAGCGACACCGCTGCGGTGCGCCCCGAACCAGCCACTCCAAAGACGGCAGGCGCTGCCGCAGCGGCCCGCACGGACACCTTCCTCATCGAGAAGATGGACTGCCCCACGGAAGAAGGCCTGATTCGCAAGCGGCTGGGCAACATGCCCGGCGTCGCAGGGCTGGACTTCAACCTGATGCAGCGCAAGCTGTCGGTGAACCACACGCTGCCGTCCACCGAGACCATCGTGCGGGCGCTCAAGGATATCGGCCTGCCACCCGCCGAGCCGGCGGCGCCGGCAGCCGGTAGCGGCCAGCAAAGCGTTTATCGCATCGAGAACATGGACTGCCCGACCGAGGAAGGGTTGATCCGCGAGAAGCTGCAGCACATGGCAGGGGTGCAGGGCCTCGAGTTCAATCTCATGCAGCGCAAACTGACGGTGACCCATTCCCTTCCTCCGGCGGAAGTGGCGGCGGCGTTGCATGCGATCGGCATGAAGGCCGTGCCCGACGTGGATCGGGCTGCCGAGAGCGAGACGGCCCCCAAGCCCTCGGTGAGCCGCCGCCAGTGGGCCCTGATGGCGGTGGCGGGAGTCAGCGCGGCGGTGGCCGAAGTCATTGCTTTCAGCACTGGCAAGGACAACGCCTGGCCCGTCATCGCGCTGGCGCTGGTGTCGATCGCCACGGGCGGCTGGCCCACCTACAAGAAGGGCTGGATCGCCCTGAAGAGCGGCATCCTGAACATGAATGCGCTCATGTCCATCGCCGTGACGGGAGCGATCCTGATCGGGCAATGGCCCGAGGCCGCGATGGTGATGTTCCTGTTTGCGCTGGCCGAAGTCATCGAAGTGCTGTCCCTCGACCGCGCGCGCAACGCGATCCGCGGATTGCTCGCGATGGCACCGGAGAAGGCGACGGTGCAGCAACCGGATGGCAGCTGGCAGGAAGTGCCGGCCAAGACGGTGGCGCTCGGGGAACTCGTGCGGATTCGGCCCGGGGAGCGCATCCCGCTGGACGGCGTGCTGGAGAGCGGCCAGTCCGCTGTCAACCAGGCGCCGATCACCGGCGAGAGCATTCCCGTGGCGAAAGCCGTGGGCGACACGGTGTTCGCGGGGACCATCAACGAGACCGGCTCATTTATCTACAAGGTCACGGCCGAGGCCACGCATTCGACCCTGGCCCGCATCATCAAGGCCGTGGAGGAAGCCCAGGGCAGCCGCGCGCCGACGCAGCGCTTCGTCGACCAGTTCGCGCGCGTCTATACGCCGGCAGTCTTTGCCGTGGCGCTGACGGTGATGCTCGTGCCTCCGCTGTTCCTTGGCGGAGCGTGGATGGACTGGATCTACAAGGCGCTGGTGCTGCTGGTGATCGCCTGTCCCTGCGCCCTGGTCATCGCCACGCCCGTGACGGTGGTCAGTGGCCTGGCCGCCGCGGCGCGCCGCGGCATCCTGATCAAGGGCGGCGCCTACCTCGAGCAGGGCCGCCAACTCAAGGCGCTCGCCTTCGACAAAACCGGAACGATCACGCAGGGCAAGCCCGTTGTGACCGATGTCGTGGCCCTCGGCACGCAGGAGCGCGATGCCCTGCGGCTGGCCGCGAGCCTGGCCACACGGTCCGACCATCCGGTTTCCGGTGCGGTCACCGCACATTGGAAGGGAGAGCATGGCCAAGACCTGGCCGAGGTCGACGGCTTCGAGGCGATCACGGGTCGGGGCGTCAAGGGCCGCATCTCGGGTCAGTGGTACTACCTGGGCAACCCGCGGCTGCTGCAGGAACTGGGGATCCGCAACGAGGCGGCCGAGGCCGCGCTGAAGAAACTCGAGTCCGAAGGCAAGACCGCGATCACCATCGCGACTGAGTCGGCCGTGCTGGCCGTGATCGGCGTGGCGGACACGGTGCGCGAGACCAGCCTGCAGGCCATCGCCGAGTTGCATGGCATGGGTGTACGCACGGTGATGCTCACCGGCGACAACCAGCAGACCGCGAACGTGATCGCCAGGAACGTGGGCATCGACGATGCCCGTGGCAGCCTGTTGCCGGAAGAAAAGCTCGCGGCCGTGGAGGCTGAACTGACCGCGCACGGCACCGTGGGCATGGTCGGTGACGGCATCAACGACGCGCCCGCACTGGCCAAATCCAGCATCGGCTTCGCCATGGGCGCGGCCGGCACCGACACCGCGATCGAAACAGCCGACGTCGCCCTGATGGATGACGACCTGCGCAAGATCCCGGAGTTCATCCGCCTCAGCCGCAAGACCGGCGCCATCTTGAAGCAGAACATCGTGTTTGCGCTGGGGATCAAGGCCGTGTTCATGGCGCTTGCCCTGATGGGGATGGCCACGCTGTGGATGGCTGTCTTCGCCGACATGGGGGCGAGCCTGTTGGTGGTCTTCAACGGCCTCAGGCTGCTCAAGGCCAAGGTGGCCTGAGCGGCATGCAGGCGCTGGCATCCGCAGGCGACTGGTTCAGGCACTGGCTGTACGACTGGGGCGGCGCGAACTTGGACCTCTTCCTGTCCATGAACCGCGCCGTTCCCGACGCTTGGCTCTGGCTGCCCGAGTCGCTGACCTGGCTGGGCAGTTATTGGGGTGCACCTGCTGTCGTTGCGGTGCTTCTGCTGTGGAGTCGCAGCCAGTCCAGCGGCCACGCCATGCGGGTCAAGATCGTTTTGACCAGGTTTGTGGTCGGCCTCCTGTTCGCCTTGTCGGTCGGTGCTGCCGCCAAAGCGGCCTTGGCCTTCCCTCGGCCTTCGACGGTGCTGGGCGAAACGGCCTTCCGTGTCCTGGGCACGCCTGACAGCCTCTACGCGCTGCCCAGCGGGCACGCGACGTATGCAGCCGTGCTTGCGACGACGCTCTGGCCTCTCTTCGGCTGGCCAGCAAGGGTCGCCCTGCTGACGTTCATGGTGGGGGTCGGCTGGTCGCGTGTTGCGCTTGGAGCGCATTTCCCTGCGGACGTGCTGGCAGGCTTCACTCTGGGTTGGGCTTGCGTGGTGGTCGTCAACCAACTGGCGCGCTGGGTTGACGTCGGACTCCCTGTCTGCGGGCGAAGGCGATGAGCGCTTGCTTCGCGCTGGAACTGGTCGCCGACGTCAAAATTGACCAGAGCATTCGGCGATGGCCATGTCGATGCGCTGAGGTCGCTGGTTGGTGCGGTTCCAGATGCAGGCCGTTCGCTCAAACCTTCATGCACTCCGACAGTGAAAGCCACGGTCCTCTGCGACGCCATGCACCGATTCCCGCGACCTTGTAGATGCAAATGACAGATCCAGATCGCAAAGCCCGTTGGTACGGCATGGCGTTCCTCGTGCTTGTCCTCGACCAAGCCGCCAAGACCTTCATCGACCTGACCACTCCGTTGGGCTGGTCACTTGAGGTGACGTCGTTCTTCAATTTGGTCCATGTCCTGAACCCAGGCGCGGCATTTGGCTTCTTGGCAGGTGCCGGAGGTTGGCAGCGCTGGTTCCTCTTCGCGATTGCGCTGGGAGCATCGATTTGGTTGGCATGGATGCTGGCCAGACCGATGCGCCACCTCGAAGCCCTTGCCTACAGCTTGATCCTTGGCGGAGCGCTGGGCAACGCCTTCGACCGCGTCGCGCGTGGGCAGGTGATCGACTACCTCGACTTTCACCTCCGCGGCGTGCACTGGCCAGCGTTCAACATCGCAGACATGGCGATCACCGGGGGCGCTGTCGCACTGGCATCGCTTCTGGGGTACGGCGATGCGAAGCCGGCCTCACCTGCTGGCTCCTGAATCTCAGCCGGCGCAAACCTCGGAGCGGCTGCTCTCGATGGGACGATTGAAGCGAGAGGTGGCTATCGGGCTGGCGAGGCACCATGTGCGTTCATGAATGGAGTTGTCCATGAGGATCGGCGAACTCGCAAAGATCACCCAGACCCAGGTCGAGACCATCCGCTTCTACGAGCGCGAGGGCCTGCTTGGAGAACCGCCGCGAAGCGAGGGTAACTATCGGCTCTACAAACCCGAGCACCTGGAGCGCCTGGCCTTCATACGGCATTGCCGTTCGCTGGACATGACGCTTGATGAGATTCGTGCGCTGCTGCGCTCCCAGGATGCGCCGCGCGACAACTGTCAGGCCGTCAATGACGTGCTGGACGAGCACATCGAGCACGTCGCCCGACGCATCCGCGAGTTGAAGCAACTGCGGCAGGAACTCAAGGCGCTACGCAGACATTGCGATGGTGTGGCCGCCGAGTGTGGAGTCTTGGATGGCTTGAAGAGCGTCAAGTCTCGCGGGCAGGGCGCTGTACATGGAACTGGCGCCGCTGCCCTGGTTGGCCACCGCCAGCCGAGGTTGCGGTTCGTGTCCAGGTAGGCAGCTGGTTCTGCGCTTGCTCACCGTCCGGAACCTCGGAGCGGTGGGTGTTGAACGCGACAGGCGCTTCGGATTCGAATGCCCTGGGGATGGGACATCACTTCTTCTCAAAGTCTGAAAGGCCGGGGTCCGGAACAGGGTCGGCGGGCGGCGGGCGGAGCGCGTCGTCGATCTCCTGCTGAGTGGCGCGGTGCTGGACCTGATCCGTGGCCGCCAAGCCCGGGAAGACCACCAACAGGACCACCATCAGCAACTGGATGGCCAGGAAGGGAATGGCGCCCACATAGATCTGCGTGGTCCGGACTGTGGCGGGCGCCACGCTGCGCAGGTTGTAAAGGGCGATGCCGAACGGCGGATGCATGAACGAGGTCTGCAACACCACGGCGATCATCACCGTGAGCCACACCATGTCGACACCCAGCTTGCGTGCGACGGGAGCGATGAGCGGCACCACGATGAACGCGATCTCGAAGAAGTCCAGGAAGAAGCCGAGCAGGAAGATGCCTGCCGTGACAGCCACGAGGAACGGCAGCTGCCCCTGCGGCAAGTGGCTGAAGAGCCCTTCGATCCAGACCGGTCCGTCGAAGCCGCGAAACACGAGCGTGAAGAACGACGCGCCGAGCAGCAGAAAGATCACGCTGGAGCACAACACCCCGGTGTTCGTCAGTGCCTGGCTGAGCCGACCCTGCGCCAGCCGCTTCCTGGCCGCTGCGATCGCCACCGCGCCGCACACGCCGATGGCACCGCCTTCCGTCGGCGTCGCGACGCCGAAGTAGATGGACGCAAGGATCAGGAGGATCAGCCCCAAGGGAACGCCGGCCGCGCTTGCCGCCTGCAGCCACATCCGCATACGCGACGATTCACCTTGGGCTGAGATGGGCGGGGCGAGCCGTGGCAGCCAGGCCGTTGCGACCAGCACGAAGACAAGGTACAGGCCCACCAGCATTGCGCTGGGCAGCAGCACCGCGTGGAAGATGTCGATCAGCGGGACTTCCACCTGCTCGGCAAGGACGATCAGCACCAGGCTGGGCGGCAGCATCTGCGCCAGGGTGCCCGCGGCCGCGATGGAGCCGGTGGCCAGGCGCGCGTCGTAGCCGGCCTTGAGCATCGCGGGCAGTGCGATCAAGCCCATGGCGATGACCGAGGCCGAGACGAAGCCGGTGATCGCGGAGAGGCCGGCGCCGACGGTGATCGTGGCGTAGAGCAAGCCGCCCGGCGCGCGGCCGAACAGCCGGCTCAGCGCGAGCAGCGTGTCTTCGGCAACGCCTGTGCGCTCGAGGATCAGCCCCATCAGCACGAACAGCGGCACGGCCAGGAAGTTGTCGCTGTTGAAGATGCCTTGCACCCGCAGCGACATGGCCAGCAGGAACGGTGGGTTGAACTGCCCCAGTGCCACGCCCAGCACCGCGAAAGCGGCAGCCACAGCCGCGAGCGAAAACGCCACGGGAAAGCCGGCCAGAAGCACCACGACCAATGTCGTGAACATCAAGGGCGCAAGCAACTCCGGATTCATGCCAACCCCCTGCGATCCGGGTGCTCGATGCCCAGCGGCCTGGGCGCGACGCCGGCCAGAAAGGCCACGCAGCGCACGGCCTCAGCGGCGCCCTGCGTGGCGAGGCTGAAGAAGCCGAGCGGCAGCATGCCCTTCATGATCCAGGCGGGAAACTCGCTGAGGCTCTCGCGGCTGGCACGCGTCTCCCCCGTCATGAACGAAGCGACCGCCTGCGGCCAGGTCACCCACACGGCGGCGGCACAAAGCGGCAACAGCACCAGCAGGAGACCCGCGAGATCGAGCCAGGCCATGCCGCGCGACCCGAGCAGCCCCGAAAACACGTCGATGCGCACATGCTCGTCGCGCTTGAGCGTGTACGCGGCCATCAACAGGACCGCAGCCGCGAAGAAGTGCGGCTGCACGTCGTACATCGACGACGAGGCGACGCCGAACAGCTTGCGGCTGACCGCGTTGCCGGCGATGAGCACGGCGTTCGCGAGCAATCCCCAGCGAACCACGAAGGCGAGTTGCCGGTTCGCCTGGTCTACGCGGTCGGCGACCTGCAGAGCGGCGAGGAGCGCTCGCTTCACGGGCTGACCTCAAGCTGGCCAAGCCTCGGTCCGCCTCGGCACGGCGACACGTCAATGATCTTGGATATGCCGGTTCCGCGCGTGATCCTCCAGGGCAGGAGGACGCCCAGCACGGCAGGCGCCCCCCGCAATTGCCGATCCACCCCAGGATCCCCGGCAGCCAGGACCACCGATCCGGCAGCGCGCGATGGATGCGAGCGGGATGTGGCAGCTGAGCCGCATTCGCTGCGATTGGGCGTGGTTTGGTTCATGGCTTGGTTCCGAATCGCGCAGGGAGCTTCCATTGGACAATCTCCAGTTGCTACTGAGTCAAGTCTTGTTTCCGAAGCGTCCATCCACGATGCTGATCGGCGAACGGGCCGGGCGGGCGGACTGCTTGGCGCAGACCGTACGGTCCCGTTCATCGAGACGATCTTTCGGACGCTCGGCAACAGGGGGCTGCGACGGCTACAGGATGACGCGCGACGCTGCCGGGCAGTGGCGCCGCGAGGGCCGTTTGGATCTGGTGGCGGACACGACCTACAAGCGGACTCGGCTGCCGGCGGGTACGGGCACGAACGGCGTCGCGCCCTCGGCGGCGCAGCCGACGCAGCGGCTGATGAGGCGCTCGGCCGCAGCCAGTCCTTGACATCGCCACCCACGTTGCACTGTCCTTGCCCTGATCTCACGGACACGGACGGACTAGGTTTTCAGTTCACCGGCTGAGGGCAGCGCAGCGACGGTTTGTATAGCGGCCGTTGCGTTGTCGTGCAGCTCCTTCTCGAAGCAGCCAGGTTGCGCTTGACTCTGTAGCGACTTCATGTTCAAGAATTTTGGGGACCGTCACTTCCAGCGTTCACCATGGACCGCCGCCAGTTCTCCAAGATCACCGCCGTCTCGCTTGCCGCCCCACCTGCGCTCGTTGCCGCACAGGAGCGGCTGGTCGAAGGCAAGCACTACGTTGCCGTGTCACCGCGCCAACCTACTCTGGACCCGAAGCAGGTCGAAGTGCTCGAGTTCTTCGCCTATGGCTGTGAACACTGCCATGCTTTCGAGCCCACGATCGACGCGTGGCAGAAGAAGTTGCCTGCCGACGTTCGGTTCCGGCGCATCCCGGTTGCGTTCCGTGCGGGCCCGATGGTGGTCCACCAGCAGTTGTTCTTCGCGATCGAAGCGCTCGGTCTGGTGGAGCAGCTGCACGGCAAGGTGTTCACCGCCTTGCACGTCGAGCGCAGGCGTCTCGACAGGCCCGAGGACCTTGCCGATTTCGCGGCCAAGAATGGGGTCGACCGAGCCCGCTTTGTGGGCGCTCTGAACTCGTTCTCGGTCGCAACGAAGGTGAAGCAGGCCACCTTGCTGGCTACGGGGTACAAGTTCCAAGGAACGCCGTCGATCGGGGTCAACGGCCGATGGCTCACTTCCGGGTCAATGGCCGGTTCCAACGAGAAGTCGTTGGCGGTGGCCGAGCACCTCATCGGTCTCGAAAAGAAGGGTGCCTGAAGCGCGTCGTTGGAGTCGCTGGCGATCCCAATCAAGCGCCCGACCTCGCCCTTGATTGACTCATGGGGTCTCAAGGTCTCCTGTGGGACGCCGACAGAGGTGGGCTCGTTGTTGGTCTTTCTCGCTCGCAAGGCTGCACGAGCCTGCGGATCCAGGCTCCTCAACCATGGTACTTGATCGCTTCGGGCCGTTTATGCAACCGGGGCGACAATCCAAACTCCTGCCCGACGGGCTGACGACGAGCGCGATTCATGAACGGAAGCATGAGAAGACAGGCGGTCGTTGCGGCGGTCGCATTGACCGGCACGAGCGTCGCACCGGCACAGGCTGACGAGCCCATCAATGCCGACCGTCCGGGCATTGCCGACGGCAGCAAGGTGGTCGGCCACGGTCGCTTGCAGATCGAGGCGGGTGCTCAGAAGGCTTCCGGCGCGCTGAGGGGGTTTCCGATCAGCGCGTGATGGCGCCGCTGCTGTTGCGTGCCGGCATCGGGCAGGATCGGGAGTTCAGGTTGGAGACGAATTCCTATGTCTTCCAGCGCTCGGGCGACGGCCTGCGCCAGGAAGGCGGCGCCCCTGTCGCGCTGGGGGAAAAGTACCAGATCACGGACCCGTCAGACAGCGCGACGCCGTCCTTCGGCGTCATTGCGCGGCTCATCCCTCCTTCGGGATCGGGCAGCTTCCGCAGCCGACGCACGAGCGGCGACCTGCGGCTGGCCGCTGACTGGGATTTCGCGCCGAACTGGTCGCTCAACCCGAACGTCGGCGTCGCCCGCGTCGAGTACGAGGAGGGGCGGACATTCTTCGCCCGGACCTTCGCGGCAACTGTCGGCTACAACCCGACGGCGTCGCTGAACCTGTTCGTGGATGCGGGGCTGCAATCACCCGAGACAAGGGGTGGACGATCTGCCGTCATCGTGGACGCTGGCATCGCCTACCTGCTCACTCGGGACGTACAACTGGACCTCAGCGCGGGCAAGGGCTTGCGGGGCAGCACATCGCCAAGGGGTTTCGTGTCGGCAGGCATCAGCACCAGGTTCTGAAGAGCAGTCGCATCGCCTCCGATCGGCTGTCGGCCTTGATGCAAGTCCGAGCCACCGCACCGGACGAGACCCTGACTTGCCTGCGAGAACCGGCAGGCGCAGACTCCGCCCGAGCCCTGCGAATGCAAGCTGGACGGGAGTGCTGCCATGAAGTTCATCACCCTGTGCCTGTTGTCCGGCCTGTTCTTGTCGATGGGCGGATGCGCTGCCTCGACGCCGGTCGACCCCGCTCCTGTGCCGATGCGTTTGGATGAACTGGTCGCCTTGTCGAAGTCAGGCGCGAGCGACGACGACGTGATCGCCCAGCTGACCCGGCGCGGCGCAGCCTTCGTGCTGTCACCGCAGGACATCCCGGCGCAGCGCGAGGCAGGCGTCAGTGACGGGCTGCTTCGCTACCTGCAGGGCAAGGCGGACGCGGAACAGGTGCTTGCGGCGCGCATCCAGCGTGGCCGCTACCATGTCCCCAGCTATGCCGGCCCCAGCTATCTCGGCTACCCGTACCTCGGCTACTACGATGGACTGCACTACTACGACTGGGGCGGTGCGTATGTCATCGGCGGCCACCATGGTGGTCACGGCGGCTTCTACCACCACGGCGGTCACCACGGGGGCCGCCATTGAGAAGCACCGCCGGTATCGCGCGAGGCGCTTGCTCCGCCGGCGAAGGAGCGCGCTGAGTTCGCGCAGAACGCGATCCTCTATCAAGTGGCCGTCAACGCGCTCGATGACGAGTTCAAAGAGTTCAAGCTCGCGTCGTCCGATCCTCGGCGTTGACACTGACGGGCGCAACAACAGCGAGATCTGCTGCCGTCACCTTGGCAACGGGATCATCGGACCGGTGACCACGAGCGCGCCATCGAACCGGTCCGCCCTGAAGATGACGCGATCTCCTGCTTTCACGCGCAGCACGACGGTGGGGTGGTGGTAGCGGAAGACGGTGCGCTTGCCAGGCAGACGCAGGTACGGAATCGGTTCGTGCTGCAGCTCGACCGTCCCGCGCTCCGGATCGATCTTGACGATTTCGCCGCGCAGGGGATCGGAGGGCAATGGCTCGGCCATTCCAGCCGACATGGCTGTCGCCGCGACGGCAGTGCCCAGGCTTTGCAACAAGAGACGGCGCTTCATCAAGTGACCCCCATCAGACATTCTGCGCGGCGGTTTCCGGGGCCGTCTGCGGGGGCGGCAGCGCCGCCTTGAATTCATAGGTCAGCAGCCGAAGGGCGTTCATGACGACCAGCAGCGTCGACCCTTCGTGGAACAGCACGGCCGTGCCGATGTTCAGTCCGAGGATCGTCGATGGAATGAGCACGGCCACGACGCCCAGGCTCACCCACAGGTTCTGCCGGATGACCCGGCTGGTGCGCCGCGACAGCCCGACGGCGAATGGCAGCTGCGCCAGGTCGTCGGCCATCAAGGCCACGTCGGCGGTCTCCAGCGCGACATCCGAGCCGGCCGCACCCATCGCAATGCCGACCGTGGCGTTGGCCATCGCCGGCGCGTCGTTGACGCCGTCGCCCACCATGGCCACCTTGCCTGCGTCGACGCGCAGCGCCTTGATGGCGTCCACCTTCTGCTCGGGCATCAGATCGCCCCGCGCTTCGGTGAGACCGACGCTCCTGGCGACCGACTCCGCCACGCGCTGGTTGTCGCCCGAAATCATGATCAGGCGCTGAATGCCCAGTTCCTGGAGCTGGCGCATCACGGTGGCGGCCGCCGGGCGCGGGGTGTCCATGACCCCGAGGACACCGAGATAGCGCTCGCCGACGCGCAGCACCATGGTGGTCCGGCCGTCGGCCATCAGCCGCTCGTTGGCAGACGTCAATTCGACCGGCATCGGCCGTCCGGGCACTTCATCGAACAGCGCCGCCTTGCCCAGGTGCACCTCCTCGGCGCCCAGTCGCGCCTTCAGGCCGCGACCGGTGATGCTCTGCAGCCCCTCGATGCGCACCTGCTGCGGCTTGCCTTGCAACCGCTCGCGCGCGCCCTGCACGATGGCGCTGGCCAGCGGGTGGTCGCTGTGCTCCTCCACCGCCAGCGCCACCGCCAGCAGTTCCTCCTCGCCGCCTGGCTGCGCAGGCACCACGTCCACCAGGCGCGGCTTGCCTTCGGTGAGCGTGCCGGTCTTGTCGAAGGCGATCGCCGTCAGCGTGCCCAGGTTCTCCAGTGGCCCGCCGCCCTTGACCAGCACGCCGCTGCGGCCCGCCCGGGCCACGCCGCTGAGCACCGCGCTGGGCACCGAGATGGCCAGCGCGCACGGACTGGCGGCCACCAGCACGGCCATCGCGCGGTAGAAGCTGGCACTGAAGGGCTCGTCGATCACCAGCCCGGCGAACATCAGCAGCACGACGAGCACCAGCACCGCCGGAACGAAGATGCGCTCGAACTTCTCGGTGAAGTTCTGGGTCGGCGAGCGCTGGGTCTCGGCTTCGGTCACCAGCTTCACCACCCGTGCCATGGTCGACTCGGACGACCGCCGGGCGACCATCACCTCGAGGACACCGCTGCCATTGATGGTGCCGGCAAACACCCGATGCGCGGCCGCCAGCTTGTCGAATCCCTGGAGCGCCTGCTCGCGGTCGTCCACCGGCTGCTTGTCCACCGGAACGCTTTCGCCGGTGACCGGTGCCTGGTTCACGCTGGATTGCCCTTGCACGACAAACCCGTCGGCGGGTAGCCGCTCGTTGGGACGCACGATCACCACATCGCCCACCTGCAGCGCCTCGACGCGGACTTCTTCCACCCGCGCGTCGTCGCGCCGCACCTGCGCCGTTTCGGGGGCCAGCTTGGCCAGCGCCTCGATCGCCTTGCGGGCGCGGCCCATCGCGTAGTGCTCCAGCGAGTGCCCGAGGCTGAAGAGGAACAGCAGCAGACCGCCTTCGGCCCACTCCCCCAGGGCCGCCGCGCCTGCAGCGGCCACCAGCATCAGCGTGTCGATCTCGAAGCGCTTGGCGCGGATGTTCTCGATCGCTTCCTTCAGCGTGTAGTAGCCGCCGAAGACGTAGGCCGCCACGTACAGGCCCGTGCTGACGACCTGTGGCGCCAGGCCGCGCCATTCGAGCAGCCAGCCGACGAGGACGGCGGCGCCGGCCAGCAGCGCGAACACGAGTTCGGTTCTTTCGCCGAAGAGGCCGCCGCCATGTTCATGGCTGTGCCCGCCATGCCCGGCTTCGTCGCCGTGCTCCGCGCCGTGGTCGTCTGCGCCATGGTCATGCGCTTTGGCGGCGCTGCTTTGGGCCACCGTGCCGGCCGGGCGGCGGCCGTGTTCTTCCTGATGATCGTGATCGTGCTGGTGATCCTTGTCGTGGCCATGAGTGTGACCGTCGCGGTGGTCATGGCTGTCGGGGGCCGTGCCCGCCGGCTCCTGCGCCCGCGCACTCGGTTGCGGATCGAGGCCCATCTCGCGCAAGGCCTCGTCCAGCTTGCCCGCAGTCGTCTGTTGCCGGTCGAATTCGATGCGCACGGCGCCGCCTGCCGTGACCTCGGCTTCGACCACACCCGCCAAGGCCTGCACCCGGGAGGTGAGCGTGCGCGCGGCGCGGGCGTGCAGCGTGGACGTTCGCAGCAGCAGGTGCCCGAAACGGTCGCTCAGCTGCGCACCGGCCGCATGTGCCAGTTCCCGCACGCGGCTGAGGGACAACACCTTGGGGTCGTAGTGAATGCACAGTTGGGGCGCGGCTGCTTCCTGTGCGTCGGCCACATGCACCGTGGAAATGCCGTCGCGGCCCGCCAGCGCCTGCACCAGCCGCTGCACGCACGGGTCCTGCACCTCGGTCACCGACGGCAGCAGCAGGCGGATGTCGAGTCTGAGTTTCAGCGGTTCGGCCATGTCGTTCTCCTTGTTCATTCACCGCTGGAGCAAGCTGCATCCCGGCGCAGGGCATGTGCCGCAGCCGGTGCTGCACGCAGCACCGGCAACGGGCAGCCATGGTGCCATGGTGCCTCTATCCCGTCACCTTCACCGCGACGCACGGTCGCCCAGGCCGGGCTCGCGAACGGCCCTCGCCTGGACCAGCAGGTCCAGCTCGGCCCGGTAGGCGCGGGTCTGCACGCCGAACGACCCGAGCAGGGTGGGCGCGAGGTTGTCGTGCGAATAGCTCTTCGACGCGGTCTGCTGCAAGGCGGCTCGGCTGACACCCAGACGCTGCTGTGCGCCTGCCGACAACCAGGCGATCATCGGAATGCTGGTCTGCTCGGCGGGGGCCATGATGCGTGGCAGGCCGTGCAGGTAGACCCCCTTCTCGCCCAGGGACTCACCGTGATCCGACACATAGAGCAGGACGCTGTCGACCCGGTCGGCCTGCGCGGCCAGCAGATCGATGGTCTGGGCCAGGACCTCGCTCGTGTACACGATGCCGTTGTCGTAGGTGTTGCGCAAGGCGTCCTGGCTGCAACGCTGGATCTCGTTGGTGTCGCAGGTGGGCTCGAATCGGCGAGACGAGGGCGGATAGCGTCGGTGGTAGGCCGGCCCGTGGCTGCCTTTCATGTGCAGCACGATGAGGCCATCGGCGCCAGCGCGGACCGAGGTCGCCAGCCCTTCGCGCAGGCCGTTCACGAGCACGCCGTCGAGGCACTCCCGCCCGTCGCACAGCGCCGGATCGGTGCTGCGTGACAGGTCGGCGCTGGGGACGCGGCGGCACACCCCCTTGCATCCGGAGTTGTTGTCGAGCCAGCGCACCGACACCCCTGCCCGGGCGAGGATGTCGAGCACGTTCTCGCGCGCCCCGGCCGCAGCCGCCGAGAAGCGCTCGGCGCCGAGATCCGAGAACATGCAGGGCAGCGACGTTGCAGTGTCGGTGCCGCAGGCGGTGACGTTGGGGAAGTACACCACCTCCTTGTCGGCCAGGGCCTGGTTCGTCGGGCGCCCATAGCCGCCGAGAGAGAAGTTCGCGGCCCGGGCCGTCTCGCCGACCACCAGCACCACCAGCAGCGGTCTGGCCTGCGGCAGCATCGGCGCGCGCCGGGCATCCTCGCCCACCTGCGTCAGCTTCACGTCTGCCCGGCTGCGCTCCTTCCACAGGCCGTAGAAGCCGTTGAGCACATTGGTGGGCGTCAGCAGGTGCCGCAGTTCGCGCTGGTTGCGCGCGGCGCTGGCGTAGTCGCCGTAGAACGTCGCGGCGAAGGCCAGCGCCAGACCGATCGTCAGCGCGGCGTGTCTTGCGATGCCCATGGTAGCCGCGCGCCACGGGCCGAATTCAATGCGCAACGCGACGACCAGCGCGGCGGGCAGGAGCCCGCGCAGCGCCAAGTCGATCAGCAACGGCAGGGAGACCAGATCACCGGCCTCGCGCCAGTCGGTCTGCAGCACATTGCGAATCATGCCTTTGTCGATCAGGATGCCGTAGCTGCCGATGAAATGCGCTGCCGCCGCTGCCACCAGCAGCAACACGACGATGGCGGGCTTGGCGAGCCGTGGCCAGCACAGCAGCCGTACCATCAGGCTCAGCAGCGCCCATAGCACCAGCGCCACGCCTGCCAAGGCGAACAGACTGCGCGAGGACGAGACGTCGCGACCGGCCCAAAGCGTGCGCCAGAACGCTGGGTTGTCGATGGCGAGCATCCACAGTCCTGCCAGCCAGGACAAGCTGGCGGCGGGGACCTGACGGGGTAGCCTCATGGCGTCCGTGAGAAGCCTATCTCGGCGGCGAATAGGAGGCACTCTCTTCCCTTCCCGACTATGTCTCGTGACGACGCGCACGGACCAGTATGACGCGGCTTCGGTGGTTGCGCCGCGCAACCGCCGCGCGCCTGCCCGGCATAGTCTGGCGACCTAGAGGCTGTTCAGGAAGTCCATGGGCTGGTCGCTGGGTCGATATCGACGCGGTCTCCCGTGAAGGGGTGTGGCTTTGACCAGCGCCTGTTCCTTCATCGCGAGGGATGCATCGAGATGGATTTGCGTGGTCTCGGCGCTCCCATGCCCGAGCCAAAGGGCAATCACGGAGCGCCTGGCGCCGGACTGCAGAAGGTCCATGGCAATGGTGTGCCTCAAGCCGTGGACGGTGACGCGTTTGTGCCGCAGCGACGGACAGGCACTCGATGCCGTCGATCGATGTTTGTCCAGCAGGTACTGCACACCATGAACTGGAACGGTCGGGGCGCAGCAGTTCGAAGGCCACCGAACGGCTCGGCACCAGCCGCAGGACGCTGTGGGAGAAGATGCAGCGCCAACAGACCCCGAACGACCTGGATCGCGGAAGTGCGCGGCGGCCGTTGCCGGCAGCCTGAGGTGCTCAATCGTGGTGGTGCGCGGTGCGCCAGCCCAGCCGGATGTCCAACGCCTCGGACTTGCGTACGACGGCGTCATAGTCCATGTCACCGAAGTCTGCAGCGTCCAGGCGCAGGTAGTCGGCCGAGCGCTGCCCCACCACGGGCCATGTGGCCGGGGCGACGGTAACCTGTTGTTCGAGCACCAGTTCAGCTTGGCGACCGTTGCGTTCGGTCCGCAGCATCCGGGTAGGCAGCTGCAAGGCCGGGCTCCATTCGACCCGGTATGCATCGCTGCCTGCGCGACCGACGAGCACCACGCGCTCGGCGGCACCAGTGCCGCGCCGGGAGACCACACGCAAAGACCGGAGCACCTGTGCATCCACCAGACTCGACAGCGCCGCCCAATCGGTTGCGACGCCGATCGTGGCCAGTTCACCGACGGTGTAGTCCACGGTACGCTGGTCGTCGTGGAAGACCCGCTCGAAGCTCACGAGGCCCTGCCGATCGCGATGCCAGACTTCGTCGATCGTGCCCTTCAACAGTGCCAACTGCTCCGCATTGCGGTGGAAGTGCCAGATCTGTTTGACTGGGGGCCGCGCGGATCGGGCCGGCGTCGTGACTGTGACGCGGTAGCGGGCGGACAGAGGAGGTGGCGTCTCGCTGAGCGTCAGCGCGGTGGCTGCCACGGCCCCGGTGTTGGGCGCCTGCGGTTCGCGCGCCTCGACGGTACTAACCAACGCCGGCGCCAGCGCGAGGAGGCAGGACAGCGCCGAACGCCGAATCAAGACGACGGGTCGATTCATGGTTGATTGGAAGTGGTGCCGGGAAGTGAAGAGACCGGGCCAAGGCCCGGTCTGCACGGCAAGGGCACAGGCCCTGCAACGGGACTTAGAAGCCGAAGGCCTCGCGCATCACGTGGAAGATCCAGTTCTGCTCCATCGTGCCGCGCACCAGATAGGCCTTCGGGCCCCGCGCGTAGATGCCGACGTCCTCGGCCGCGTGGGTTTCGGAGCCGAGCGGCACGGCGGCCTCCTGCAGGAACCCCAGGTCGGTCGTGTCGACGCTGGTGAGGTTCGGCCGGCTGGTCGGGCCACGGTAGCCCGGGCCGTTCTGGTAGCCCAGCGTCGTATAGGGCAGGCCGTTGGCGTCGGACGAGTTGGCGAGCGGCGCGCCGTCCTTGTCCGGTACCTCACGCACCAGACCGAGGATGTTGTTGCCGCGGCTCGGGTAGCCGGCGATCGTTAAGGTGTGGCTGTGGTCGGCACTGACGATGATCAGGGTCTCGTCGAGCTGACCGTTCGCGCGCAGCATCTCCACCGTGCGGCGGATCGCGTTGGAGAACTCGATCGTCTCGAGCAGCGCGCGCTTGGCATTGCCGGCGTGGTGCGCATGATCGATGCGGCCGCCTTCGACGTGCAGGAAGAACCCCTTGCGGTCCTTCATCAGCATGCGAAGGGCCTTGTCGGTCATCTCGGTCAGCGACGGCTCGCCGCCCGTGTCCCTGGCGCGGTCTGCTTCGTACTGCACATGCGACGGCTCGAACAGGCCGAGCAGATACTCGTTGCTGGCCGGGTCGAACGCGTCGAACTGCGACTTGTTCCAGACATAGGCTGCGCCGCCCATGGTGCTGCGGGTACTGACCCACTCGCCGGCCAGGTTGCGCCCGTCCAGGCGGCGGCCCTTGGTTGCCGGGTACTCCGGGTCGGTCACGCTGTTGGGCAGGAAGTAGGTGCGGCCGCCACCCATCGCCACCTTGAGGCTGGATCGAACCGCCGGCGAGGCCTCGATGAGCTGCCGTGCGATGTCCTTCACCGCCGAGGCCGAGCCGCGGCAGGGTGCGCCGGTGTTGACGTCGGTCACCGGCATGTTGGCGTCGGCCTCCCAGTCGCGAACGGAGGTGTGCGAGTACAGAGCCGCGGGCGTGGCGTGCGTCAGGCGGGCGGTGGACACGATGCCGGTCGACTTGCCGCGCTCGGCGCTGTACTCGAGGATGGTCTTGAGCCTCTTGGCGTCGATCACCGACGCGTTGCACTCGCCGCGGGCCGTCGTGTGATCAACCGACAGCATGCCTTCGCGGGCCTTGTAGCCGGTGACCATCGCGGTCATCGTCGGCGCCGAATCGGAGGTCTGCTGGTCCCAGGAGTAGGTCTTCGAGAACGCCGTGTGCGGATAGTTCTCGAAGGACAGGCGGTTCTCTTCGCCGGGCTTGCCCTTCAGCTGGCCTTCGAGGATGCGCGCCGCGGTGACGGTCGAAATGCCCATGCCGTCGCCGACGAACAGGATCACGTTCTTCGCGCGGCGATGCTTCTCCTCGACGCGCTCGCTGTCGCGGACGAACTTGTCACCGGCTTTGTACCAGTCGGACACCGACTCGGGGCCTTGCACGACCGGTGCGGACTGCGCGACGGCGTCGACGCCGGCCAGTGACGATATCGCTGCGGCAACTGCCGTGGCGAGTAGAAACTTCGACATACTCGACTCCTGTGGATTGGGATGCTTCTAGTGGAGGCCCGAGCAACTCCTACGCGCTCGCAACCGCTTTCGAGAGTTTTCCCACATGTTGTTTCAGCTGGATGACACGGGCCCGCGCTGGCCAACGCGGGCGCCGTTCACGGTTCCGTCATGGCCGGGTCCGAGACTCATGGCCGTCGATGGTCCGTGGTGCCCATGGCCGCGACGGGTGCGTGTCGGCAAGCGGTTCGCGACGGCGACGGTGATGTTCGAGAAGGATGGGGTCGGACGGCATGGTGGACGTTGCATCTTCGGAGTCGCTTGCGCGGCTTCGCGCGCTGGCCGAGCGGGACGCGGCGCGATACGCCGGCGAGGAGCCAATGTCCTGCCGAAGGCCGACCAGACCCGGCAAGCCGTACGATGGCGTCCTTTGGACAGCGAGCCTCGGCGCCATGGCGCTGTCGGGCCTGGTCTGGTGGCTTCTCTCATCCAATGGCGCCGCCGCCGTGGCTTCCGACGTCGTTCCGAAGCCGTTGCCGATGGGCCTGGAACCGCAATTGATCGTGCCCGATCGGGCGCCTGTGCTGGGTGCAAACGCCGGGTCGGTGGCGCGACCGACGGATGCACTGGGGATCTCGCGTGAGCGTGGCGTGTGGCGCATTCAGGCTGATTCCGCGTCGCGACACGATGTGGCGCGGACGCTCGCCGAGCTGAGTGGCACTCAGCTACCCTTTGGCATTGATGCCCTTCGCTCGACTCCCCCGCTGGATCTTCAATGGGAAGGGCACGAACTGGCGCAGGCCTGGCGGGCAGTCATCGGTGGTGAGGCGAACTACGCGCTGAAGTGTTCGCAGACGCGCTGCATGGCATGGATCGTCGCGGCGGCATCGGCCGTCGAAGGTCGCCAAGTCGCCGAGGGGCAGGAGGCCGCGGCGGCGCCTGTCGCTTTCGTGTCGCGTACCGGACGGAGCACGGAGGTTCCCGAACCCTCGGCTTACGATTGAACCGCAGCGTCCAATGATCATTGCACGTCTGCTGCTGAAGGGTGTCAGCCCGTCGACGGGCCGTCCCATGCTGTGCCCTCGGTGGTCATGACGGGCAGTTGCTCCAGCCGCTGGAGCGGCCGTTCGCAGCCCTGAAACAGAGCGCCAGGGCATCGAAATCGACTACTGCCCCAAATGCCGTGGCGTCTGGCTCGACCGCGGTGAGTTCGACAAGATCGTCGAACGTTCGGCCATGGAATCGACTGCGGCGGCTTCCGTCCCGGTGCCCGCCGCACCGCAGTACCCTTCAGCGACACCCGAGCGCGGCCACGGAGGTCACCATTCCGGGCATGACGACCGCTACGCAAGTGGGCACAGGCGCAAGTCGTTCTTGCGGGATCTGTTCGATTGAGCGCCGGGTTTGCGAACCCACGCCATTGACCAGGGCCTGCGAACGATGACACACGCACCTGCGGGTCTCGCCGCGCGAGGCGCAGCGAGAGCTGTCCGGCGCGGGCACTGGTGGCGTCTCATGGCTGCGGCTGCTTTGCTGCTCTCGCTGGACCAGGTCGTCAAATGGCTGGTGGCCACGAACCTGCCCCGTGGCGAAGTCATTTCCGTCACCACCTGGTTCAATCTGGTTCATGTAGTCCTCCTCTGGCGCGGCATCTGCTCACGACTCGAGACGGTCGGCTACGTCGGCATGATCGGCGGTGCGCTGGGCAACGTTGTCGATCGGCTGCGCATCGGCGCCGTGGTCGACTACCTCGATCTGCATTGGCGCGACATGCATTGGCCCGCCTTCAATCTCGCGGACATCTTCGTCGTCGGCAGTGCGGTACTGCTGATACTGGCATCGTCCCTGCCCGGGCGGGCCGGGCGCCGGGCCGGTCAAGGACACTCGACGTGAATGCCCAAGCGCCACGCACGGTTCCCGGGGCGAGAATGATGGGCATGAGTTTCCCTGTTGCGAACCGCGTGTTTTCCCGCTGCCTCGCTGCGCTGCTGGCCGCTGGCCTGGTGTCCGCGGTCCATGCGCAGGTGACCGTCGATGGCGCCTGGGCGCGTGCCACCGTGCCGAACCAAACGGCCACCGGTGCCTTCATGCGGCTGACCGCCCAGAAGGACGTCGTGCTGACGGGCGCCAGTTCCCCGATCGCCGGCATCGTCGAAGTGCACGAGATGTGGCTGGACCAGGGCATCATGCGGATGCGCGCCGCTGATCGCGTGACCTTGAAGGCAGGGCAGACGATCGAGCTCAAGTCGGGCGGTCTGCACATCATGATGATGGACCTGAAGCAGCAGATCAAGGCGGGAGAGCGCGTGCCTTTGACGCTCTCGTTCAAGGCGGCCGACGGTACCCTGTCGACGGTCGAGACGAACGCGACGGCTGGTTTCGCGCCACCGGCACGATGAGCAAGGAACGCACCGCGCAGAGCGGCGAGGGCCTGAAGGCCGCGTTCTGGACGCCGCTGTTCCTGGCCTGGCTGCTGGCGCTGCTGGCCACGGCTGGCGCCTTGTTTCTGGGCGAGGTGATGGGCAAGGCGCCGTGCTTGCTGTGCTGGTACCAGCGCATCGCGATGTTTCCGCTGGTGCTGGTGCTCGGCATGGGCCTGTTTGCGTTGGACGCGAGCAGCGTGCGCTACGCACTGCCGCTGGCCGGCGTGGGATGGGGCGTCGCCGCCTACCACCTGCTGATCTTGTGGGGCGTGGTATCGAAGGACCTGGTGCCGTGCGGCAAGGGATCGTCCTGCGCCGACGCCGACGTTCAGATGGCCGGCGTGGTGCCGATCCCGCTGCTGTCGCTGGCGTCGTTCACGGGCATCCTGGTGGCGTTGTGGGTGGCCAGAGCAAGGGCTGGGAGGGCGAAGGCATGAACAGGAAGTGGATCGTTCTGGGCACCGCCGCGGCGGTCGTTCTGGCCTTCGTGGCCGGCGTCGCGGTCTTCACGAACCGCTCGAACCAGGAAGTGAAGCAGGCCGCGCAGACAAACAGCGATGCACTCGTCAGGCCGCACTCGGCAGTTTTCGGCAACCCGGCGGCGAAAGTGACGATCGTCGAGTTCTTCGATCCGTCCTGCGAGACCTGCCGGGCCTTCTACCCCATCGTCAAGGGCATGGTCAACGCGAGCTTCGGCCAGGTCAGGCTCGTGATGCGCAATGCCCCGTTGCATCACGGGTCCGACACCGCCGTCAAGATCCTCGAGGCGGCACGCGTGCAGGGCAAGTACTGGGAGGCGCTCGAGCGTGCCCTGGCTGCCCAGCCTCAATGGGCCTCTCATGACCGCCCGCAGCCCGACATGATCTGGACGCTCATCGGCGACATCGGTCTCGACATGACGAAGGCCAGGGCGGATGCCGACGGGCCGACCATCGATCAGCTGCTGCGGCAGGACATCGCGGACATGCAGGCCCTGAAGGTGGACAGGACGCCCGGCTTTTTCGTCAATGGCACGCCGCTGCGCGAGTTCGGCCAGGCGCAGTTGAAGGCACTTGTCGAGCAGGAACTCAAGAAATCAGCGACGCGCTGACCCAGTGGCCCGATAGCATGTCGCGATGAGCGACATCAGAAGCAGCCTCGAAGAACGACAGATTTCCATCTACTTCGCAGCCGTGGCGGTAGCCGTGGGCGCCGCACTGCTGGTACCGGGCATGACGGCCCTGGAAGGCGCCATCAACCCGGCCCTGGCGCTGATGCTCTATGTGACGTTTCTGCAGGTGCCGCTGGCTGAGGTTGGGCGGTCATTTGCGAGCGGCAGGTTCCTGACCGCGCTTGTGCTGGCGAACTTCGTCGCGGTCCCGCTGCTGGTCGCTGCGATGCTCCCCCTGATGCCGACGGATGCGCTGCTGCGGTTCGGCATCTTGCTGGTGCTGCTCGCCCCATGCATTGACTACGTCGTGACATTTGCGCATCTGGGCCGCGCAGATGCCCCACTGCTCCTTGCTGCAACGCCGATTCTGCTCATCGCGCAGATGCTCTTGCTGCCGGTCTATCTGAAAGTGCTGCTCGGCGAAGACGCCGCCGCGCTGGTACGGCCCGAACCGTTCGTGCACGCGTTCGTCTGGCTGATGGGCGTCCCGCTGGTGCTGGCCGGTGTGACCCAACTGTGCGCGAGCCGCACGACGGTGGGGCGCCAAGCGGCATCGGCCCTCAGCCTCCTGCCGGTGCCCGCGACAGCGTTGGTGCTGTTCGTGGTGGTCGCTGCCGTGCTGCCACAGCTGGGCTCGGCAACGAGCTCGGCGCTTGCCGCTTTGCCGTTCTACGTCGCCTTCGCGTGCCTGGCACCCATCGTGGGGTGGCTCCTGGGAGCGGCCCTCGGCCTCCAGCCACCGGCCAGCCGTGCAGTCGCATTCAGTGCCGGTACCCGGAACTCCCTGGTCGTGCTGCCGCTGGCGCTTGCGGCGCCTGCTGCGCTTCCGGTGCTGCCGGCCATCATCGTCACACAGACACTGGTGGAACTGCTGGCAGAGCTGGTTTACGTGCGCTGGATCCCGAGATTCGGCGCCCATCGGACACGCGCCGGCTCAGGCGGTTCGTAGCAGCTGGGCAGGGGAGCGCTGTCGCGCTCTGGCAGGGCGTCTACCCGGGACATCATGGGCAGTTGCCTCTGACCGTCAGGCCGCTTCGGTGGGCGTCGTCGGGATGACGAGCCCGATGGACGTGGTTCCGTCGCTGGAGGTGGCCGCCACCCGCCCATCGTGCATTCGCGCGATGGCGGCCACGATGGCCAGGCCCAGCCCGTGGTTGCGGGC
>VFQN01002660.1_pt1 | contig 27054 bp, 45 predicted proteins | sample 3512371 | NCBI WGS metagenome assembly VFQN01 (sample SAMN10412370, study PRJNA504923) | tailings metagenome | isolation source: Replicate 2 from Balatoc abandoned mine | place: Philippines: Itogon, Benguet | collected 2017-08-28
GGCTCATCTGACCCCCTCCCCACACTCATCTGGGCCCCCGCGCGCGGACCCGTCTGCACAGGGCACCCGTACTCATACAATGGCAGCCCCGTACGCATACCACAGCACGCCGATGCGCGAATCTTAAAAATTTGAGTGCCACGCCCCGCGGCCATGTGAGCCGCTATGTCATCCCTCTGCCAGGCCCAGCAACCAGTCCTTTATGCTCCTATCGACGTCTACCCCCAGCAACTCGCACACCTCCTGCACGTCCCTGTGGCTGCCAACGGGTGCACCCTGCCCTACCAGCCAGTGCAGAGCCGCAGGTGCAAAGCCATAGCAAGCCGCGACACTCACCACCACGTCCGCTGCACCCCACGGCACGCCGAGGCGCCGCAGCACAGTCAGGGTTGCTAAGTCTCCAGCCACGGCGGGAAAGACGTACAATGAGAAGTCCCCCGGAGGCACTGCCAGGCATCCCGGGTGCTGCTCCACCAGCCACTCCAGCACCGCCTCGCAGCCGCCCTCGGCTGCCGCCGCCAGTACCACATTCCAGTCCGGCTGGTGTCCCTGGTGCTGCTGCTGCTGCTGCTGCAGCAGGTACTGCACCAGGGCCAGGTCACCTCGATTCGCAGCTGCTTTGACCAGCCCGGTTGTGTCCCCCCAGTCTCGCCAGCCTGCCTCGTCCACCAGCAGCTGCACGGCCTGCAGCAGCTCCCTGCTCGTTGCAGCTGCGGGGCCGTAGGGCCACCTACCCACCACAAAATACAGGTCCAGTCCCTCCGAGGACGCCCCCGCCTCGCACGCCAGCCACCGGACCATCGCCAGGCTGCCGGCGTCCGCTGCCTTTATGTAGGCCACATGTCCACAAACCACACCGGCACGGTACAGGAACTGCACCAATGGCACGCTGCCTGACTGCACGGCTGCAAAAACTAGAGCTTCGGGCATGGCCCCCGGGCCTAGCACAGACAGCGCGTGTCGCACCATCTCCACCCGCCCCACCCTGGCAGCCGCCATGGCCATGCGCTGCCACTGCCTGGCTCGCAGGTGGCCCCCCCGCCGCTGCAGCAGCCACCGCACCTTGTCCACCCCATCCGGGCTCCTGGCAGCGGCTTCCAGTAGGCTGCCCCAGCCCACTTGGCGCTTAGCCTCCCTTCCACCAACCCCTAATAGCAATAACCCATTCCACTCATCCTCCTCATCTGTGTCGTTATCAGCGCCTACCGCCGGCGGCAGCTCGCACCCCGCCTCGTCCACCAGCCACTGCGCCACGGCCAGGTCTGCGTGCCGCAGTGCATCCTCCACCACTTCCAGCCCTTCCACGGGGCAACCCCGCTCCCGCAGCCACCGCAGCCGGCCCAGATCCCCCGAGCGGGCTGCAGCTTTAGCGGTGCCCGCCTGCGGCAGGAACCTCCTCCCGCCGACGCCCATAAGCCACTCCATCTTGGCCACAGCGTCTGGTGTAGCCGACTCGGCAACCAAGTCCCGCATCCAGCCCTGCCCCGCCGGGTCGACGGACAAAGCGCCGAACGCCGCCTGCAGCCCCGCCAGGTCGCAATGCTTGGCCGCGGCCGTCAGCACCTGCCTGCGTTCCACCAGCCCCGGGCAATGGCTTAGCAGCCAGCCCAGCAGCTGCGGGTGGCCCGCCGTCACCGCAGCCACGCCGGGATTGGCTGTGGGTGGGACGTGTCTATAGGCCCAGCCAGAGTCATAGCTCTGAAGCAGCTCCGGGAAGATGCTCGGCTGCAGCAGCGCCAGGGCCACCTCCAGGTTGGCCTCGCTGCCGCTGACGGCGGCCGTGCACAGCAGCTGCAGCTTGTGCCGAAAGGGCAGCTGCCGCACATGCTGCTGGCCTGCCTCTAACGCCCACTCCACGGCGTGGGGCGGTAACGGCTGGGACAGAGAGGCGGTGCAGTGCTCTGGTCCGCTGAGGCCGCTGGCTGCGTCCGGGAACACCAGGCGGGGTATTGGTCCAGGAAGGAGGGGTATTGGTCCTCTCCAGCATGGACGAAGGCTGGGCGTGGGCCAGATCCGGGGGGCCCACCGTACACAGTCCCGCACAGGAGCATGCAGCAGCCAAGCGGTGTAGAGTGTCGATACGTATATACCAGCCAAATTACAACAGTGTTGAAAGTGCAGTGTCTGTAGCAGACATGGGATTGTGTAGGCAGACCAGCAGACGCGGGTTCTGCTGGACCAAGGCTCGTTGCAAGGACCCAACATACTAGCTAGGGCCTAGGGGTAAAGGTGTGCCACAGGCCTCATCCGGCATCACGTAGCTGCGTACGTGTAGCGCGTATGCAGCGTGGCAGCGGCTGCGGAGCCGTGTACCGCGGGACTGAACAGTGGACAGTTGGGCACACGTCAGGACGCAAGAAAGCATGCCACGTGTCATAACCAGGGGGTCCCCAGGTTACAACACGCATACAATATCCCCATGTACCTCGCACGGGTGCCCGCAAGCAGGCAGGGAGCAAGTCCCCTGCCAAGCTCCCTGCACTCGTCCAACTGCACCTGCCATACCCCGTACCAGCAAGCATCTGACCGCCTCCGCTCCCCTGGCCTGCACAGCCGATTCCACCCGGCACTGCTCGAGCCCAGGGGATCCCCTAGTCGAGCACGTTCATCAGGCTTGACCTGCTCCGGTCACAGTCGCCCCACCCCGCCGTTTGCAGTAATACACGTTACACTCCAGGTAGTGTGAAGCCACACGGCCCTTACTGCGATAGTCGTCGCGACGGCCCCACGCAAGACCCCACCCCTCCTGCGTTGCACAATTTGCACTCACTTCCCAGCTGCCCTTAGCCACTAGCGTCTGTCCACTCCGTACCGTATGCAAGGGTTGTTCGCTCGGTCGACAGCAGCAGCCAGCAGCCCCCAATACGCCCACGGCAGGCCGTCCTCGTGCTGCCCCAAGCTCCCCAGGTACCGGTACGACACACGGCCTGGCGAGGCATGTCGCAACGAAGGGATCCGTGCCCAGCGAACTGCGGTAACTGCAGTAGTCAACTGCAGTACATTAGCGGGGGCGGCAGTGATCCTTCATCATGTTTTCGTTCAAGCCGGGGCATGAGCAGCAGCTCGACGCGAAAAGTGAGCAGTTCGCTTAATGCCTACAACAGGATCATGGGAGTAGGTGGCTCATGCTTTCACTAATGCATATCGTTCTGCTTTTGCTCTGCAGTCACCCAGCTTAGCGAAGGCGCGCTGCTGCTTCCGCAACTCATCGTCGCGGAGCCGGTTCGCGGGCTGCTCGCTGTCTCAGACCACGTGCAGCAGTGTACGCCTGCAGTATTGACAGCTGCAAAGGCAACCATGGAGCAAGGGCAGCGGGCCCAGGTGGGCTTCATTGCGGGTGCACCTCGGGCCATCCAGTGCACAACCGTGGGCGCACCATGGCCAAACCTGCCCTGCGGCTAGGGAACCCCGTCCGTTTCACCTAACGCCCCGTCAAAGCACATCCCCTTTGCTGCCGTCCTGTACCTGTTGCCATATCACCACTCGCAACGCGCCTCCTGCCCTCCTGCCACCACCTTCCCGCAGCTGCTAGCAGAGGAGCTGGAGGAAGTTGCCGCCGCCATGCAGGAGCACGCCGACACGTGCGGCCCACATGTGCAGCGGGCCCTGCAGCGCATGGGTCTGGGCACGGGCATGGCCGGGGCCGGCGCAGCACCTAGTCAGAGCGACGCCGCCCGGGGCAGTGCCAGCAGCAAGCCAAACTAGGGCCGACGGGGGCCAGCTGCAGGTTCTGAACGCGCCAGACACGTGGTACGGCGCACAGCCGTAACCGTTATGAGGCGGGCCCTGCAGCGCATGGGCAACGTCCTAACGCTGTGGGCGGCGTCAGCTGCTAAGAGCATGAGCAGCTTAGCCGGGCCCAGCTGCAGGTGCAGGCGACCGGGCTGGTCTCCAACCGTTCCGAGCTGTATAAGAGGGTTCTCTCGACACGGATTCAGCCCTGGATAGGAGTGTACGGCAGCTTTCGTAGCTGGGCCCTTCGCAGTACGCCTCCGTATGCCGGAGCGTGCCCCTCCGGCAGTGACGGAAGCAGGCCACCACGGTCACATCGCAACAGTGGCGGTCGCACCAGCCGGAGAGCGGGCGGGGCCTATTGTGCATGGCCCGCTCAGCCTGCCCTCCAAGAGACCATTTCCCTTGTCACTCACCGTGTGTGGAAGCTCGCCGTGCTGCGAACAGCAACACAACTGTGTGGTGCTGGTGGTCGGGCGACGCCCAGCGGCAGGCGGCGGCGCACGGGTCTGCCGCACGCTGCCCAGGTAGGCTGGTTTGTACGGGTGGGTAGGAGAGAAAAGTGTTGGCACGGAAGAAGCCAGCACCCAGTACCCCCCTGTCCTACGCGCTGCACCCCAGTAGCCGGCAAGTGGGCGCATCTGCAGGGTGCATCTTGGTCCTGCCATGGCTGCTGCTGCAACCTGGACAGTTACTATGTGGTTGCATGCTTGAGGCCTAGGTAGGGGGCACGGCCGTGTGACCCGGGGGTCAATGCACGCAGCTGCATTTATCCGGCATGTCGGAGCGCATACCGTAGGGTTGCCGTACATGAACCACCCCCCTGCCTTCAACAGTGGCCATGCTTTACGTTGCGCATGTGGCCTTGACTTGCTACCGTCCACAAGCAGCTGATGCTCCTGCTGCGACTGCTATCCCTGTCGCTTGCCTTGCCTATGCCTGCACGCAGGCTGGCTGCCTGAGCACGCACGGCTGTGGCGCTAACTGTGGCTCTGCAGTGCACGGCTGCCAACCGCCTGGCAATCAGCAACCGCCCGCTGGGACCTCCTGACGTCAGCACGCTGTGGACTGCAAGGAGCAAAACGCACCTTGTGGCACTTGCGTCCCATGACAGCGGCCACGGTCGTACTGATGGCCGGACAGAGCTATGCCTGTCAGCCCAGAGCAACACGGCAGCAGTGGCAGCAGAGGGCCTCCTGACGCCAGCATGCTGGGGAGGACTGCAAGGTAGAAACACGTCTGGTGACGCTGGCGCCCATGAAAGCGGCCGTGGTCAGGCTGGTGGTTGGAAAGGGCTTTTCTTTGCAGTTTGGAGAGACGCAGTTGCCAAGGAAATGTCGGCCTTGAGTTGCTGGACGCTCTAGGGGTCGCTGTGCGGAACGGGCGGCAGTGCGCGGATTCGGAACGGAGCAAGGGGCGCGGTGAGGCTGGAGGGATTGTCCACCTGACGGCTGCATGCAGTGCAGGGGGGACTGTCTGGCCTTGGCGCACAACTGGCTGCCCATGGTAAATTAGTGTTTGGTGCTGGTGTTTGTTCGCCCTTGTCTCCTGCTTTACCGTATGCCTGAGCTCTCACTACGTAGTGCACAACTAGCTACCTGCCGACTGACGGTGGTCAAGTGGATAGGCCCTGCTGGTGTAGGCTACCTGCTTGGCCGTATCGCCGTTTTCCAGCAATACAGTGCGCATTGTGCACGTACACGTGGCCAATGAGGCTATCCCTTGGCATACGTGCAGAAGCTAGTGCAGAAATGAGGTGCAGTCGCTATTAAGGAGGACGCATTGGCTGACCGGAGCATGGCAGGGGCCGTACTGTACCATACGCTACTCTGTGCGCGTGAGTGGATTGTGGTGACACACCTCCCCGCATCCACCGCCTGGAGCGCTCCCGCGCAACATGTGCTAGCTAGCTTTTTGTGAGCTTCATAGGAGGCGTTCGGCTATTCGGCATTGGCATGTACCAGTAACAGAGGGACCCACAGTGGGCATGCCCTACTTAGGTTTCATGTTGACGGAACCTTGAAGGCACCATGTCAACACAAGGAGCACACTCTCGTGCGTTAGCTCTTGCGTTGTGTCGTGCCTTTCCAACCGCCACCACTGACACTCCCCTTCACCATAAACACCCGGTGGTATGCGCAAGACCGCTGCAGACCAAAACGGCAAAAGAAGACAGTCTTTTCCGGAAACATAAGCTTCGCATTCGACACACCCGGTTATGGCAGTGGAAACGCCTCCTGCTCCCGCGCCCCAACCCGCCCTACCTACATACACACGTGCATGCACGGCCGCCAGCGTGCAGTTCGTCATGGCATCTCCCCTCTCCCATTTTCTCCGCACCACAAGTCACTGAACGTGAGAGCCACACCATGGCAAAAGCCGCACACGCCACTCTCCACGTGTACAGTGCCCCGTCTTGTTACACCCCAAGCACAAGCCCTCCCTCCATTGCCCCTCTTCTGTCCCTCTCCTGCCTCTCAATGGCCCTTGAACTGGCAACCCGAAAACGCACCTGCCCAAAAACAGCCCGCGCCCCACATCCCACCCAAGCACCCCTGCACCATGCAGGGACGGTACCCGACGCCCCTACTCCCAATGCGCGTCGTGCGACACAGGCCCGAAACCCTTTGCTGCCCCTCCATGTGCTCCTTAAGCTGCCCCCGCGCTCGCTCCCTCTCGCTTGCTTCCTCAAGAGGAGGTGGACGGGGGGGCCTCCACCACCACCGTGGGGGCCAGGGCGCCAGCAGGGATGACCTGCACCTCCGCCCCGGGGCCGGTGGGCGGCGCGATGAAGACATCTGTGGGGTGGTGATGGTAGTGCAGCCACCAGGGCATGCAGCACGATCAGTGGGCAGCAGCACGGGGAAAGGCTCCGTACCCAGGAGTGAGCCAACCGCCTAACCACCCTGACGAGGGCACCCTGGCCCTAACCGCAAACACCAACTGATGCGCCATCCATTTGCCGTACACCTCCCACGCGCCACAACGTGCACCCGCAACCACGTGAACGTACTACTCAGGGTACTGCACGGTACTGCCACACGTACGCGTACACAAGAAATTCGCTTCCCCACCCACCCGCCTCGTCGTTGTAGATGCAGCAGTACGAAAGCACCCGTACCCAGGAGGGAGTCAACCACCTAACCACCCTGGCATGGGCGCCCTGGCCCTAGCCGCAAACACGCTTCCCCACCCACCCGCGTCGTCGTTGTAGGTGCTATCACTAATGATACAACACGACTGCCACAGTGCCACACCACAGAAAGGGTGCACAAGTATAATGCTTCCCCACCCACCCGCGTCGTCGTTGTAGGTGCGTGCGGCGATGCCTCCGCAGATGATGCCCAGCACAATGAGCCCGGGGATGAAAAAGCGTTCCATCACTTTCCCGAAGGTCTGCAGATGCATACACAGTAAGATGTGAGCTGTGGACTGTCGAAAGGATGCAGTTCCCAGCTGGTATAATCGCGTGAGGAATGGACAAAGCGGTGAGGCAGTGGGAATCGGTGGTGCTGGCGCTAAGGAGAAAGGATGCATTGCGGGCTCTCGGCCTCACAGCGTGTACAGTGTTGCTGCCTGCCGTGCATCATGCCGCCGGCACGCTCGTGCAAGAAGGAGGGCTGCTATCACGCGACCACCCTCCACGGTCCACAGGCACGGCGCATGGCTGTGTCGAGCACCATGGCCCCGCAGCGCCCAACTGACCGACACCCCACCGAATCCTGTGTTTCAGGCCCCCTCCCTGTGCGGCGTGTCCCCTGTGTGCCGACACCCCAGCAACCGAGCCAGCTTGCATCCCAACCCCTAGCACGTCTGCAGCCTGCCAAGCCGCATGCTCGCCGTTATCAAGCCCAAGAGTGGCGCTCAGGAGGCACGGCTCTTGTGACGGCTCCCCCTAGCAGCCCTCGCAGGCCTAGCTCCGCCCCCCGGCCCCCAGGGAATGGTATGCGTACAGCCGTGGGCTAGTAGACGTATCAGCTGGAAGGGAACGCCCGCGCTCTGTGCTATAAGCCTATAACCCAAACTTGTGTCCATTCACCCCACAGAAAACTCCATGCCCCACTCCCAGCTGAGTGTTCCTGAACGCAGACCCACAGCAATGGCGCCCAGCCACCCGCCCCTCGCCGCATCCCTCCGCGCCCTGCTATCACCCCTTCTTTTGCCAGCCCACATACGCTGTAATGCCCAGCTGCCCTGGCCTGCTGACACCCACCTCCATGCCCTCCCCCTCCCAGAAGTCCTTCTCATCCTCTGGCCCCCGCAGCGTAGCGTCGCTCTCCACAATGCGCGCGCCAAACGCCGTGTACTCCCGCACGACCGTGGGCTTGGCTGCCACGCACGGAATGGGGCACGGCGGGGTGGGGGTAGAGGTGGAGGTGGGTGGGCACGACAAGGCACAGCGGGTGCGTGCTTGACCGGTGTGGCCAGGAAAAGCAGGACTTCAGCTGCCAAAGTGATGAGTGCCAGATATGCTTTTGTATTACTGATTTGCAGAAGCTGGTGCAGTTGTTCGAGGTGGTAGCTTTGCTCCAGCCGATGGATGGAATGCACCAGGTCGAAGTGCGTCGCTCTCACCGTCGGCCGGCGCGCTGGATGGCGCTTCAGTAGATGCTGGGGCGGCCTCTTGCTTGGGCTGCACGGAGCACCAGATGCAGTCTGTCTATCACTACCCAAGCGACGAGGGAGGTCCGAGCCTCAAAAGCCAGCCGCTGCACCCGTACCTCAGCGGCGCGAGGCACAATTCGAGTTGATTGGCGCAGTTTCTTGCTGCTAGTGGCGATGGTTGAGCGGCTCGAAAAGGCTGCGCGGAGGGCCATTTTGCTGGACTGCGCAAAAAGCGGGGTTCTATGCAACACTCTGCCAAGTATTCTTAGGAGAGTTTCAACGCAGTACAACGCGCAGCAATTCAGCGTTGCCGTGTCGCTCGTCAGAGAATGCCGTAACGCGACTAACTACTGCAATGCCGAGTTTTGCAGCGCCGTCCCAGCCAACAGTGCCTTTCACTGTTAATAAGCGTACTGTGCATTAGTTCGTGACTGAGCTAGATCAATTCCTTTTGCACTCTGTGTTCCATTGCCGAGTCAGCAAGTCAGGACCCGCACCTGCTCACCTTATAGCACACGCATAGCAGCAATGGCGACCGCTGTGGAGGCCAAAGTAGAAACCCTTTCATTCGTACCCAGCCCCACCGTGCCGGTTGTCGGGGATCTCGCCAGCGTTTACACCGAGGCAGTGCCGGAGGAGCGTTACAACAAAATCACTACAGCATTCGAACTTGCCTTTGGCAGCAAGCCAGAGTTCTATGCGCGGGCGCCGGGTAAGTCGCGGGAATTGACGCAACAGGCAACATGGGCACATGCGCGCGTGCAGGCATCACCGGGTGACCCGGCGGTCCCTGCTGCAATCTGCTACCATATGCACAACGAGGGTTACGCATGGCCCTGTGCATAGCAGTGGCCCCGCCGGCAGCGCTCTGCTGGTTCCCTTACTAGCATTGTTGGACGGCCGCCTATTCCACCAGCCAGCGGCTGAGCGGCAGTAGGAAAGCAGGCCTACATAGTGTAGTGGAGCTTACCATGTACACGTAGATGGCATAACGAGCCTTGCTTGCAACCCAGTTTGCCCTAAGCATGGCCTAATCCTACCAACACCTGACGCAGCGTCCCACGGGTCTCGCCCCCTAAAGAGCCATGCACCACTCAGCAGTGGCACCCCACCCCGCCCTTGTCCCTGCCACCATTCCTGTGCTTAACCAGCCCACAATTACAACCCAAATATACACAAAGCCGTGAAGGTATAGAGCGGGACTTGGTCAGCCCATAATGTTCGTCCCCGTCTCCTGCTCTTGTACTGGATCTGTTCGCCAACGGCAAGAGCCATCCTCCTGGCCCCCAACCTCGAACGTCCGCCCCTGGCCCCAACGGTTACGCAATTACCCCTGCACCTGCCCCATACGCCGACTCCTATACCCTATCGACAGCGCTGTGTGCCGCTGGCGCGACCCAGCCACCTGACCTCCTTCTGCCCACAAACCCAAACACCTGCCCCTGCCCCCAACCCGCTCCCTTGCATCCACACCCACACCCGCACCCGCAACCCCCTACGCAGGCCGCGTGAACCTCATCGGCGAGCACATTGACTACGAGGGCTATGGCGTGTTGCCGATGGCCATCAAGCAGGTATGCAGCTGGGAGTCGAAGGTTAGGTGGATGGGGGTGGTGGGTTTATACACACCAGCATAGGCGGGGCAAGGAGGGTGGGCACGGGCCAAGGACGCTGGTGACGCTGAGTGACACATGTTTTCAGGGGTACCGGTTACGGCGGGGTGGTACGGTTACGGTGCAGGTGTTGCAACGGTAGGGTGCGGGCGTTGGGACAAGGGCGCGGGCAGCGGGATTTCGGCGTGCTAAGCTGGGAGGATGGACCTAGGGTGGACGCGGGGGAGTGGTCGTCATGGGTGTGCAGGGGGGAGGTGCACGTGCATTAGGGAAGGGCAGGGCGTTGGGGCAAGGACGTGGGCAGCAGCATCCTGGGGTATGGGGCATTGGGCATGCGAGTGGGAAGCAGCATTCCGGCGTGGCTGCCAATGGCCATCAAGCAGGTGGGCAGCTGGCGGTGGGCGGCATGGGTGGGTTTGGGGTGGGTTACGCTGGGGGTATTCCGTCAAGGCCGGCATGAGGAAGGCGCGGCCGGGCCTTGATACCAGCATTCTGGGTCAAAGGGGGCGAGGGGGCGGGGGCCCTGCTGAGCGCGTCATGGGCACGTGCTTCACATAAGGGAACGTCCAACTGGTATGGCCATGCCGTACGCAGTGAATACAAAAGCGTACGGCAGCTGCCCGTGCACAGCACAACTGCCTGTGCCGAGAGCTGCCGTGGCGATTGTGCACACGGTGGTTGCCATCCGGCGTGTGCCGGTGGCCGAGGGCGAGGCCCCCAAGGCTGGTCCATGGCCGCCTTCGCAGTACATGCATGCATACGTATACCCGGGTGTTACTTCCTGGTTTCTACTCGGTGACGAAGATATTGTGAACGGACACGTGCTATGACGATGGCGGTGCCACAGGACACGGTGGTCGCCATCCGGCGTGTGCCTGTGGCCGAGGGCGAGGCCCCAAAGCTGGTGCTGGGAAACGTGGAGGCGGACAAGTACCCCACCATCGAGTTTGCGGCCGACCCGCAGCAGCAGGTGGACGTGGGCAACCACTCATGGGCCAACTACTTCCTGTCCGCGTACAAGGTGGGCGCGCAACAACGTATAAAATTGTATCAATTTTCATTTAAAATATAATATGAAACCGTAATGCCTGGGCCAACTACTACCTGTCGGCCTACAAGGTGGGCAGCTGGGCACGCAACAGCGTTTGTTTCAAAAACAAATGATGTTGTAAGTGTGACTGTGAAGTAGTGTAAATGATATTACCTTGGCCAATCACTTCCTGTCCGCGTGCAAGGTGGATGCAGAACAGCATGGCAACAGAGGCTATTATAGCGTGGGATAATAAACACTTTGGGTGAACGACGGTGCGGATACGGCAGTGGAGCACCCCTGGGCCAATCGCTTACTGTCAGCGTACAGGGTAGGCCACCCTGTGCAGTCCTTTCGGTAGGCACAAATGAGCACTGAAAAAGCCGATGATGGCCGAGCGCGGGAAGATGCTGGCATCGTGCTTGTCGTCCATCTTCTGGTGTATGCTGGCGGCTTCACGAGCAGCAGCAGTGCGGGGTCGCGCGTGGTGGTCGACTCCTGACCGTTGCCGCTCACCGCACGCGACCCCCTGCTGCTGCTCGTGAAGCCGCCAGCATCCACCAGAAGACGGACGCCAAGTTCACCATGCCAGCATCTTCCCGCGCTCGGCCATCACCGGCTCTGCTTGGACCGCACCACCACTACTACTACTACTTCAGCAGTGCCGCCACCGCCGAGACACACGTGGCAAGGACCTGCGGCGGTCGCTCCGGCACCTGCCGCACAAAATCGCACACCGCGACCCCAGCACCCACACCGCACCTGTGACCCGGTCGTGCACCTCGTCCTCCTCACGTACCGCGTCCTACTGCACCTTAGGGTGTACTAAGAGGGGCCCTCTGTGTGCCACTGCCATACCCCTGGCCCCCTTGCTGCTCCCTTGCCCCCTCCCTCCAGGGTGTGTTTGAGTACCTGTCGAGCGCTGGGGGATCCGACGAGTCGCCGGAGCCGTGCACCCTGCAGGTGGTGGTGCACGGGGAGGTGCCCACGGGTGGGTTAACACACACGTGTGGGTGTGTGCGGGTGTGTGGGTGAGTGGTAGAGGTCGTGGCTTTGGTGCACAGGCAGGTGCCCACGGGTGGGTTAACCCACGTGATGAGTGTGCGGGTGGTTGTGATCACGGAGATGATGCACAGGGAGGTGCACTGTGCCGGCCAGCTGTCGTACGGCAAATCCTCGATTGCGTAATCCCCGCCCGCCCCGCCCGCCAGGCTCCGGGCTGTCCAGCTCCGCCGCCATCGTGTGCTCGTCCATGCTCGCCACGCTGGCGGCGCTGGGCAGGGGAGACCAGCTGAGCAAGGCCGCCATTGCAGAGTCGGCGTGCAAGGTACGACAGCTGAGGCGGTACGGCAGTACCGCCATGCACTACAGCCCTGCGGGGCAGGGCAGGCATAGGGGGCGACCGGCGTCATTGCTGACTCGGCGTGCTGATAGTAAAGTACGGCAGCTGATACGTACCGTACGGCATTACGTCTGGCGGTCACTTCAGGACGGGGTCAGACAGGGCAGGCATGGGGGACCACTCTCGTGCTGGGAGGGCTTGGGACCGCCGCCGCCGCCGCCGCGTTAGTGATGGCCTTGACCGCCTGATTAGCTGCGCGGCTGGGAGCCAGCCGCCGAACAGCTTTGCGCAAGTGCTGTGGACATTGCCGCGTCATGTCGTAACAGGCCCCGAACAGACCCACAGCGGGCGGCCGCCGTGTCCCTGACGAAACGACGCCGCAGCCCCGCACCGGCTTGCCGGGCGCTCGACTGGAGCCGGAGCAGCGGGGCGGCAGATAGCACAGAAGGTTCCATCGTCTACCTGGGCGTCTGTTTCGCGTAAACGCAATACTACACACGTTACTGATGTTACCCCACTCGGCCCCGCAGGCTGAGCGTTACGTTGGCGTTACGTCGGGGGGCATGGACCAGGCCATCAGCATGATGGGGCAGGTGGGTGCGGCACGTGTGTTAAGGGTGTGTGTGTTAGCGTGTGTGGAGGGGTGCATGGACCAGGCCATCAGCATGATGGGGCAGGTGGGTGCGGCACGTGTGTTAAGGGTGTGTGTGTTAGCGTGTGTGGAGGGGTGCATGGACCAGGCCATCAGCATGATGGGGCAGGTGGGTGCGGCACGTGTGTTAAGGGTGTATGGGTTAGCGTGTGTGGAGGGGGGCATGGACCAGGCCATCAGCATGATGGGGCAGGTGGGTGCGGCACGTGTACCGTATTACGGGTGTGTAGTTGTGGTGGTTTGGGGCGTGGGCAGCGGAGGCCGCTCCTGTCGCTTTTTCCACGGCAGATCGTTGCTTGGTGTCTTATAGCTGCAGACTCCTGCACCTCAGACGGAGCGCTCGCCAGCAATCGAGTTCGCAGGAGTTGTCATGCGTCGTGGCCATGCGTAGACTTCAACCTGGCACGATGCTACCCAGTACCAAGCACATCAAGCGCCTTGTCTTGTTAGTGGACACCTTGACGTACACATGTCGGTCACACCCGCAGGCGGGCGTGGCCATGCACGTGGAGCTCAACCCATGCGGCACCCACAGACCCAGGAAAAGCACCAGCGCACGCCAGCGCCCGCCACATATTCCCACGTTCGCTGTTGACAGACGCAATTACCGCCCCCGCAGGCGGGTGTGGCCATGCACGTTGGTTCAACCCCGTGCGGCCCTCCCTTGCGCTCACCAACGCTCAGTGCTTGATACACGTCCTGTTGGTAATACACAGGCGGGCGTGGCCATGCACGTTGAGTTCAACCCGGTGCGCGGCATGTGCGTGGTGCTGCCACCCGGAGCAACCTTCGTCATCGCACACTCCTTGGCCGTGTCCAACAAGGCGGAGACGGCGCCAAAGAGGTGGGGAGAAGGGGGCCAATGTGCAACTGCGGGCTGTTTGCTTGTAGGGATCGAAAGCAGGCTGGGGCCAACTGCAGAGGGAGATCATTTAGCCTTGGTAGGGGGTCGACGTACCGTGGTGGTAGGGTCGATCAGGTCGGCTGCTCTGTGTTCAACCCGTGGGCCCCTGTCCCTGTGCCCCATAGGTACGTTACAACCTGCGTTGGATATGCACGAAAGCACGTACGTGGGACTACAACTTGAATACCATTTGCTTATTGCCTGTAAGTATGTGTTCCTGTGTGCTACCGTACGTCGTACGTGCCCCAGGTACAACCTGCGCGTGGTGGAGTGCCGGCTGGCGGCAGTGCTGCTGGCCATCGCGCTGGGCATGGACCGCGAGGAGGCGCTGGCCAAGGTGGGCGCACAGGGAGTACGGCACATGCATTGGGAGGTGCAGGTTGCCGTACACGCACATGCTGCCACCGTACATGCATACCTAGCCGGGCATGGACCGCGAGGAGGCGCTGGGCAAGGTGGGGATATGGGCGCTCTGCTGCCGTACATGGCTGTACGGCACATGCATGCGGGTGCAGGTTGCCGTACACGCTCCCGCGAGGCGCCGTACATTGTACATCGATACCGTTCCGGGCAAGGACCGGGCGGGGACGTGCTGCCGTGCCGGTGGACACCGGCAGTCGACACGTGTGGTAGCGTGCCGTGGGCCGCACAGACTGCTGTGCACCTCCCCGCGGCAAACCCGCCACCTCCCTTGACGCAAGCCCTATCCTCCCTCGGCGCCAAACCCTCCGCACTGCTTCCCTGACCCTCATGGGCTCCCTCCGCCCTTGGTCTGTCTTCGGCCAGTCCAAAACGGAAAGCCGGTGTCGTTCATGAGTTTTAGTTGTTACTTTGCCGCTTTGTACCAGTAATGATCGTGTGGCCACACCACCTGGAACGCAAAACATGATGCCAATAGCAACATGCAATTGTGGGCGCCCCCTTCCCTGGCCGCCAGATCCGCACGCTGCTCGACGTGGAGCCCCTCATCGCCTCCAAGTACGACGGCAGGAGCGACGGCAGTACGGCGGCCGCCGCGGTTTCGGAGCACCTGAGGGAGCAGTACGGCATGGGCGAGCTGGAGGAGGCGCTGGGCGTCAAGCTGACGGACATGTTCGCAGCCGAGCCGGGCAGCGTGCGCGCGCTGCAGGTAGATACGGTATCATGATAAAAAGCCGGGAGTTTGGGATAGACCACGTCCCCAATCCACCGGCGGAGAGGCAAGCGTCGCCCATGTGCCGATCGCCCATGAGGCATGATGCGTCCGTGCTGCACGTATGGATACCGGTACTCATGTAGGGTGCATTCTGCATTGTCGCCAAGGTTTGCGCTGAGCTGGTGGACATGAGCCGGGCAGCGTGCGCGCGCCGCAGGTGAACAAATGACTGCATAGATGCATGACGCAGGCATGCACACGTAGATGTGTTTTTGTGTTGTCGCTAGCTGGTGGGCATGAGTTTGGGAAGCCGGGCAGCGTGCGCGCGCTGCAGGTTGGCAGTTACTCTGCCCACATCGCGGCTTTGTCTGCACACTGCAGCCGCAGCCAGTGACAATGACAGCGCCACGCCAGCCAACAGCGCCACGCCATGCCGCATGCCGCCCCCAGACCTCTCGCCTGCAAGGCCACCCACGCAAGCACCGCTCTCACCCACTCTCAAAACCGCTCTCGACCACCGTTGCTGGCAACAATGCCGCGTGCCGCCCTGTCCCGCCGCAGGTTGCCGAGGCGGACAAGTACTCCTTCCCCCTGCGCAAGCGGGCGGTGCACGTGTACAGCGAGGCGCAGCGCGTGCTCGACTTCCGGGCAGTGTGCGAGGTAAGCACTGGTAAACATGCGCCGTCTATGCTGTGTCATAGGCTTCAAGCAAGGCGTGGTCCAAGCCAACTGTTGACGTGAGGTGGGAGCGGCTGTGTGTTGGTGATGGACATACACCGCCCAGTGAAACTGGCGCGCACCCTGTGCAGTGGCGGGCCAGCAACCCCACCTGTCCGGCCGTCCCCAGCTCCCCACCCGCTTTGCACAGCGAAATAGCCTTAACTGATGGCCAGCTGCATCCAGCCGCCAACGCCTCCGCCCAACCGTTCACCCGCCCTGTCACACCCCAAGCTGCAGGCCGCAGTTGCGGTATCCACTCCACACGTCCGCTTGCTGATAAACCCCACACCCGCACACTTGCAGGGCAAGTCCCTGTTCGGATCCAAGCGCCTAGCGCCACGGTAGTAACAGTCTAACCCACGCGCTAACCCACGCCCTCGCAGGACAAGTCCCTGTCGTACCCCGAGCGGCTGGCCAAGCTGGGCAGCCTCATGAACGACTCGCACGCCTCCTGCGCCGACCTGTACGGCTGCAGCTGTACGGAGCTGGACGAGCTGGTGGGCGTGGCCAGGGAGGCGGGCGCGCTGGGGGCCAGGCTGACGGGTGAGGGGGGCGGGCGGGCGGGCGGGCGCGGCGGGATATATGGGCGGTGGGCGGAGTGGGAGATCATGGGGGCCCCTGGGTGCGCTACAAAGGCGGGCAACTCCCTCCAACGGATGTACCTGCCTCCAACAGAGCACGTGTAGCCGCTTGGAATGAGTACGTTGGTGGTGAGGGCTTCAGCGGTTGGTGGGGAAGGCGGGCGACGGGTGGAGTAAGGGCACGTATGTGCCACCTGAAGCTCCTTGCATGAACTGGAATGGTGTTTGAGCGCACGGCGGTTGCAGACGCCGACGGGTCATGCAAGCGTGATGGCAGGTGGGGTGGGAGGGGCTGGTGTGGTGAAGCTCAGGTGGGTGCTGCAAACGTGCAAAGCGTGGACATCGCAGGCACCAAGAGAGCTCGTGCCAATGCCAACCAGGGCATTCCCCGGTCCTACTCCCGGTACTAATGCAGGTAATAGTCATTCACATGTGAAGATCTCCTTCTCCACCTGCAGGCGCGGGCTGGGGCGGCTGCACGGTGTCCCTCGTGAAGGACGAGGACGTGGAGGGCTTCCTGGCCACACTCAAGGACAAGTTCTTCCAGGTGTGTGTTAAGGGGATGCATGTGTATTAAGGGTTGGTGGGTGGGCGACCACCGCGGGCAGGTGTGGGACGGGGGCGGGGAGGCCTTCCTGGCCACACTCAAGGACAAGTTCTTCCAGGTGTGTGTCAAGGGGATGCATGTGTATTAAGGGTTGGTGGGTGGGCGACCACCGCGGGCAGGTGTGGGACGGGGACGGTGAGGCCTTCCTGGCCACACGCAAAGGACACGTGCTTCCAGGTGTGCACCTACATGGGGCGTGTGCATGTTGAAGGGTCTGTGGGTGCTTGGCCGTTGGCCCACACAGGCAGGAGGTGAGGGACCTCCAGCGTGCTCTTATGCCGCGCCTGAGCAACGAGCCCCGCACATGCCTTGATGGCTCAGCTCTCCCCTGACACTGTGCAACCACAACTGCCTCTAACTGCCAACCGCCGCAGGCCCGCATTGACAACGGCCCCGCACATGCCTTGCTGGCTCATGCAGCACTCCCCTGACACTGTGCAACCACAACTGCCTCTAACTGCCAACCGCCGCAGGCCCGCATTGACAACGGCCCCGCACATGCCTTGCTGGCTCATGCAGCACTCCCCTGACACTGTGCAACCACAACTGCCTCTAACTGCCAACCGCCGCAGGCCCGCATCGACAACGGCCCCGCACATGCCTTGCTGGCTCATGCTGCACTCCCCTGACACTCACGTCGCACCCACGTCAAGCCAGCCCCAACACGCCGCACATGCAGCAGCCTGCGCTCCTTTCTGAAACCCACCAACCAACTAACCGTACTGCAACTGCCTCCTAACCGCCAACTGCCGCAGGCCCGCATCGACAACGGCACCATCACGGCCGACCAGCTGTCCGAGGTGCTGTTCGCGACAAAGCCCGCCAACGGCGCGGCGCTCATCAAGCTGGCGGCGTAGTGTGTTCGGAAGCGGTAGATCAAGTACTTGGAATGCCGACACCTTGTGGGTTGTGGCCCTCGTAGAAGGCCTGGCGGCTTGCAGGACACATAGCGGCACGGCGGCGCGGCTCTCGTCAAGGCTTGGGCACGACATGATGTCGTTCACGCGTTTGCTGGCCTGAGGTTGGTGCAGGGGAGCTGGTCGTGTGGCAGGGTGCTGCCGTTACCATTGGCGGCGTGATGCGTTGGAACTCCAGTTTCACTTTCTTGGAGTGTCAGTGTTGTTGTGTAGCCCTTTTTAGGGCCGCTGACTTGCAGCGGACGTAGTGGCATGCCGGCACGGTGCTCACGAAGCTGGGGGCATGACGTGTTGCCATGCTTGCCGTTTAAAAGCTGGCAGTTTTCAGTGGCGCTTGCTGGCTGGCTGGCTGGCTGGATTACGCTGCAGTTGCTATGTTGCTTGTCGGCTCTGGACAGTGGTGCAGTGGTTCGCTGAAGGTGGCACATGGAAGGGCGCCTAATTGCATATCAGCATATGCCAATAGGCGGGCTGTAGTCGTTAGGCGGGCGGCTTGACGTGCTGTCGTCTTTGTTGCTCGTACACTTGATGCTGGTGTACGAAGCAGGCGGGTTTTGGGGGTACCGTTGCCGCGAACCGTTTGCAGTTGCTTACCGGATGGATGATGGCGACCACCAGAGGTCCGGGAGTAGCTGGAACGTGCAAGGAACCTGCATGCCTTTGTGAATGAGCCGGCGGTGCTCAATATGGTTTAGGTGTTACTTGTGGCGGCGTGACGGAGCGGAGCCAGGACGGCTGGCGGCTTGCCGTCTAGTGACTTGCTTGGGTGCATGGGTGGTGGCAGCGTGATTAGGGCAGCTTGACTTGGCGGTACTGCTGTCGTCCTTTCGTGCTTGTTTCTTGAAGTTCCGTGGCGGCGTGGAGGCCTGGTGGCATGACGGGTTGCGCAGTCATTGTACGGCACGGCACCCTTTGCGCACGGAGGCCTCTGCGGGGTTGGCGGCGTACGTGTAGGCACTCCCCCGTAGAAAAGCAAGCCGACGTCCCAACCTGGCACGGCCTACTACACAGTTTGCCAGCCATTGCAGCCAATTGCAGTGCACAACAGGCTATAACTGGTTCAGGGGAGATCCCTTGGTTGGGTGCCAAGACGGGTATGCGGCCAAGACGCGGCTACATACCGTGTATGATCAAGTTGGTTCATGTATGGTCAAGCATGAAAAGAAGCCTGAGCAGGGGAGTGCCCTGAAGCTGTACACGCCCTTTTTCGGCCCGTGTACTTGTGCTCCAGACCTCCAGGCATACACAGATACGGTGGGTTACGCCAAGGCAGAGTTGGGAAGCTGATAACCTGCTCCAACTGCCACCTCTTCAACATTGTTGGAAGGCTCATGGACAGCTGGTGTACGTGGATGGTCTAAGCACGTGTCTCTGGGTGCGGTTGTAAACGAACGCGGAGCAGAACCGGGGTCTGTCGGCGTAGTTCAAATCGTCTCGTAAACCGATTTTTACCACGCAGGAGTCGGACAGGTTGTGCACCCGGCAGCTACTACGCTTATGAGGTAATGGAACCGATGATCTCTGCTGCCGTCACATAGTGTCGCGAGGGTTGTTTGGTAAGTTTTGCGTTTAGCGGCCTTCCGGCGCAGCCGCGTTCGCCGCAGTGGGCTCGCAGGCGCGAGCCTGAGGCACGTAGTTGAGCACTGGTGCTCACAGCTGTACACATCCAAGAATTTGTTTAAATTACAATGCTGGGAGTCGATCTTTGTCAGGAGTGTGTCACATGTACAAACCCGTCCGCCGCCCGCCATGTCATGGGACTCGACGTTTGGACCGTTCGCAATGCAATTACGCCCACGGGTATGTTGATCCAGGGCATGCGTTAGATATACTGAAATACCTTGAGCCATACTCCAGAACTATTGGAGTAGTGCAGGGCTCCCGTTTCAAATAGGCATACCATCCCTCGTTCCCCACCTTCGCGACCCTCACCTTACATACTTGCAATAGTCACTACCCTATTTATAAAGAAGTATTAGCGGACTTTCACGAAGCTCTATCTAGGCGTTTCCTCTTGCTCGCTTTTTCAATCGCGCCCTCGTTGGCTGCCCCCAATAACTTGGGTTCCCATACATCAGCAATAGTATTAGCCGCTCACGATCACAGCTTTCTGCGCAGTTCCGTATACGGGCACGAGCCCCGCCAGAGCCCGAGTAGTTACCGGCCCGACCGAACCGACGCGGAAGGCCTCGCAGCTATCCAGCACACTGCGAATACAGGGCAAAGTTCGAAGGCATTTATGTGGCAAGTGTGTTAGGTCATCGCAAGCAGGGGTTTCCGGGGCGGCCAAGAGCTTCAAACGGCGGCAGCATCAGCCTCACGCTGTCTCGCTACACGGTCGCTTCTCTGCCAGCGGACAGGGCCCTCCAGAACATCACCACCGGCGGTGCGTACCCAGCAGCACAGCTACTGCGACTGTAAGCGGAGCTCACCGACTTTACCTCTCCGCGTGGGCTACACGGAGTGGCTTACCTGGGGTGTGGGCCTGGGTTCGTACAGCACACCTCTTTCAACCTGACCTGCAACTCAACAACAAAAAGCAAATTTAAAGCAGTCGCAGTTGCAGCAGCAGCAGCAGCGCTAGTAGTGGCTGCAATGGGGGACTCTGGACGAAGATGGACACGTGGCGGTGGGCTTCCAGTGCTGCTGCTGGTGCTGGCTTGCAGCACCGTGTGGGCCCCCCACACGCGTGTATTAGCGAAGCCAGCGCACCCCAAGCTCAAGCTGTCCCTTGGTGTGGGCACCAAGCTCGTCTTCCGCTCCCGCACCAGCAGCGACGGTTTAGACCCCATTCCCATCCCGGACGGGCTCAATGGGGGCGGTAACGATGGTGGTGCTGGCGATCCCATGCAACCCCCGCCAACCTCCCCATCTCCAGCCTCCCTTGGCGCTCCTCCGTCACCCGCGCCCTCCACCTTCCCCACGCCTGCCTCCCCTCCCTCCACATCCACCGCCCCAGGCCCCATGCCCCGAGCTCCCCCGAGCCCCCGCCCCCCTCCCCGCCCTCGCGCCCCACCCCAACCGCTCTTCCCCTCGCCCCCGCCTCCAACCCCATCCCTCCCGCCCTCCTATCCCGCGACCCCCCTAGCGCCCACCAGCCCCTCATCTCCACCAGCCCCACCGGCCAAACCCACATCTCCAACCCAGCGCCCAAGTCCCCCATCTCCCTCGCCGAACCCTGTTGCTCCCCCAAGCCCGCCAGCCCCTCCCCCACCGCCCAAGGGCAAGGCAGTGCCTCCCGCTCCCCCCACACAGCCCGACTGGCCACCCCTGTCTCCCTTCCCGCCGCCCCAGCCCCCTTACGCTCCAGAGCCGCCGTCTGCGAATATCGGGCGTTACGAGGTCATCGGCATTAGTAACATCATTGCCGTACACCTGGTGCACGTGCCTGGTACGGACAGCTACTTGTTTATGGAGCGGCCGAGCGGGTACCACCCGGACAGGAGCAAAACTATCGCAGGTGCGACAAGGGGTGACATATGCCTTACTAGCCACACAGTCCGGTGGTGTAAGCGCACGACCCGCGTTAGGAAGGTCGGTCCCGCCTTACCGCGGCGCGCCACGCAATGCCACGTGGCAAAGTGCCACACGCAGACCCACGGGTCGGGCCCTGCGCTTCAAGTGCCGCGCCCCACACGTGTCATGCGGCACGCCGCACCGCGCCGCCATGGGCGGTGCCGACCCATTTGTCACCCACCGCCTGCTGCATGACATGAAGCATGCCGCCACACCTCGCCTCCCTGTCCTTCTTGAACGATCATCATACAGGTGTTGTCGGTCTATGTAGCGCGTCCCACTGCACCCTCCCTGTCCAGGCTACATGGACTACACGACGACCGAATGGACGCACACCCTGTTGCCCAGACCCATGGGTCACTCGCAGCCTGCTTCGTGACAACGCTTGCCCTGTGCCCTCACACCTTGCCCCCCCTGGGCTTCACGGACTTCCGCGCGGGCCGCTGGACCCACGCCTACGCGCTGGACCCACGCCTACAGCACGACCCATGGGTCACTCGCCTCCCGCTTTGTCCCTTGATATGTTCCTCCACCCCGCCTCCATGGCCTCCGTAGGCTTCATGGACTACAAGACGACCGAATGGACGCACGTGTTCTCCCCCGACGGGCTGTTCTGCTGCGGCCACACCCTACTGGACAGCGGGGATGTGGTCATCGTGGGAGGCCACCAGGCCAACGCGGGGTTCCCGGTGAGGCTGCGGGGTGTGGGGTGTGGGGTGGGGCAAGGTGCGGGCCCAGGGGCGTGGCTAGGGCCTTGCCTACGGTGAAGTGGTGGAGGAAGGACGAGGCATGCATACAAAATTGACAGTGAGGTGATCATTGTTGCAGCAAGGTGGAGCCCAGGGAGCAGTGTGTAGGCACCACGGCAACGCAAATGGTGACATGCTACGGCCAGATGCTTTTCATGTGAGCCTTGCACGACCCGCACAGGCAGGGCCTCCCTCCAGCACCGCCAATCATTGGCATTTTGGTGGTACTATCCAGGTGGTGTGGCCACACGCTCTTGGGCTGCAGCGGTGTACCATGCTGGTAGCTGTGTGTAGCTGTATGCAGTGCGGAGATGGCAGTCTTACATCAAGACACGCGCCAAGGGACACCGGCAGTGGCGTGTGACGTATGGCGTAAAGGGAAGCTCTACTACAGGTACTGGCACTGATCTCGTTTCCTCTCTTGGCTGCCCCCAGGATGGCATGTCGTCCCTTCGGTCCTTCAACCGCTCGTTGACCGACCTGCAGCTGGTCAAACACAGCGAGATGTACTGGCGCCGATGGTGGGTGCAATAGGGGCCAATCCAATGCGGCCAATAATGCTGACTACAATGATGAAGTCCTGTTGACACGACGCCAATGCATTTGCACTGGCGCCAGTAAAGGGTGCCATACGTGTGCGGGTTTGGTTCGGGGTGTTTGCCAACCGGCACGCAGGCAGAGAATCATAACCAAGTACCGGTTCGCGGTCCTTGGTTGGTTTGCCGAGAAGGCCAGGCCGCCACACGTGCTCCTCGTGTTGGTTTCCTGCCCATGGTGCCCCTGCATGCTCCCCCTGCCCCTACCACCTCACTCCCCGTGCCCCTCATCCAATCCTCCTCTGCCCCTCAGATCCGCCCCGCCCCCTGAACTTCCTCTGCACCTAAATACACAGGGACCCCACCGCCACGCTGCTGCCCGACGCCCACCACTGCTGCTTCCCGTCCCCCTCTCTCACCTCTATCCTTTCCCTGCCCCTTAATACACAGGTACCCCACCGCCACGCTGCTGCCCGACGGCCGTGTGCTCATCATGGGCGGCACGCAGGGCGTGGGGGCAGGCACAGCCAACAACCCCAACTGGGAGCTGCTGGACCCCAAAGACTGGACCACACAGCAGTTTGCGATGCGGCCGCGCTTTCTGGACGATGCGAAGCAGGTGGGGTGTGGAGTGGTGGGCCTTCCTGGCAGAGGGTTCGTTAGTGCCCAGCCCAGAAAGGTCCAACAGCTGGAGCACACGTGCTAGGCGACTATGCACCCAGGCGGACAGCGGGCATCCGAAGTGAGCACCCCTGGCAGTACGTGCGTTACTGTTTAGGCACATTGTAGTTTCCCCACAGCAGCCTGTCATGACGACTGTGCAACGCATACCCACACGTGCCCATCACACGCCTCCCGTATCCCCATCCGCAGGTGTACTACCCCTTCAACTACGTGCTGCCCCAGGGCCACATGTTTGTGTTTGCCGGCCGCTTCGGCTGGATCCTGGACTGGCAGCGCAACCGCTGGTTCCAGGACATCCCCAAGCTGCGCGGCTATGCCACCATGCAGTTCCCCTTCACCGGCACGAGCTGCATGCTGGGGCTGTACCCGGAGAACGGGTACAAGGCGGAGATCATGCTGTTTGGCGGGCAAAAGGAGGCGGCGACCAAGGATTTGACGATCAAGGCTAACAAGAACGCGAACAGGCTGACATTGGAGTACGATCCTGGTAGTGGTAACTACACAATTGTTGGCGGCGGCTGGCAGCAGGAAGTGATGGGAGGACCACGTCTCATGGGCGATGTGGTCCTTCTTCCGAACGGCAAGGTGGTGATGATGAACGGGGCACAGGTAAGCGAGCGTTTCGGTATTCACCTTGGCAAAGGCGCTAGTAGCAGCACGTCACACTTGCTGGGATTGCAGCGCAGCAGGTGCTGGCGCCACAGCACTGCTTTTGTATGCATCCCGTGCAAACTCCGAGCTCGCCATGCTTACCACAGCACATCGGCAACGGGTATCCTGCTCGTTCGTTCACTGCCTGACACGTCCATCTGACATCCTCAAAAACGGTCTACCTCATGGGGCCGGCTGTGCTTCGGCTGCGCGTTCGCAGGAGGGCCTCACAGGCGACCCCGCCATTCAGAGTGGCACGAGACAATGCCGCTGATCCCTCCCAAAGCCACTCCACACTACACAAACACAATCCGTTGTCATTGGGCCCGTCGCCTGTCCTAACACACCGAAAGCCCCCTTCAGCGTTGCGCTGTCCCAGCATCCGCTCCGAATGGCACAAACATGATCCAGAATTGACGGACTGGTCCTCTGTTCCAACTGCAGGAGGGCCTCGCGGGCGACTCGGCCAGTGGCGGTGAGTCGCGCGCCAACTACCCTGTGCTTTACGCCGAGATCTACGACCCCAACGGAGTGCGAGACCGGCGCTTCACGCGCGTGGCTTCAACTCGCATCGCCCGCATGTACCATTCGACCACGGCCCTCACGCCCGAGGGCACCGTGCTGGTGGCTGGGTGCGACAGGTGCTACCGCTACGCGGTGGGTGTGGGTTAACAGGTGTGGGTTAAGGGCCAGGGTGCGAGGTGCAAGGTGTTTCTCCGCTGCCTGCCGTATATCTAACGAGAATGTGCCATGGTGCGGCATGTGCGCCTGCAGGTCACCCCTGGAGTCCGCTACGACCCGTCGCCAGTTAAGGCTGACTACAGGGTTGAGATCTATTACCCGCCGTACTACTACCGTACGACAGAGAAGCCCGCCATTACGTCATTGTCGTCCGAGGTCATGGATTACGGCGAGCCGTTCCAGCTGTCGTACGACTTCCCCAACGCCCCGGCGGGTGCTGCGTTCAACGTCACGCGTGTCGTGCTGATGGCGCCCTCATCCTGCACACACTCCTTCAACACCAACCAGCGGCTGGTGGGACTGGAGATCCTGCAGGTGGGTTAACGCGGAACGACGGAAACACTGCTTCTATAGCGGTCCGACCGTGCTCTGCCACTTTTGCACAGTGGGGTGCTACGGCATCACCTAGGCATCGCACTCGGAGGGAGGTCAGCGCAAGAGTGTGCCCTTATCTCCCTTGGCATAGAGTTGGAGCAGAGTCGCATACCCCTCCCCTAGTTGTAGCCAACCCATGGCATAGCAACCGCATGCGTTTGCATCCGCACCAGCCCAATCACAACCCGCATTTCCGCTCGCCATGCCCCAGGCCTGCACACGGCATGCCTGCACTGCCGCCCTGTGCGCCTGACGCCACGTGCCGTGTGCCACGTGCCGATGCCCCCACGCGCCCTATGCTACGTGCGCAGGACAATCGGGCGGATGGCACCCTGGTGGTCCGCGGCCCTCCCAGCGTCTACGTGGCGGTCCCCCAGGTGTACATGGTGTTCCTGCTCAATGGGGACGTGTACTCCAAGGCAGGGTGGGTCACGCTACGCAGGCCCGAGTCAGGGCCCGCGCTGCTGCCACTGCCACGGTAAAGCAGGAGCCGAGCTGCGATGAGAAAGGGTAACCTTTGCTGGCGCGGCCGGGGTTGCGCTCCAGGTTTTAAGTTTGTTCTCGATGACATGTGTAGGTGCAGGACTCAATGTGAACGAATGGGTCACAGTATATATTTGGGGCGCGGGCTAGGCTGCGTGGTGAGGGCTGAGCGGTCAAGGTGCGTGCGCTAGGTGCACTGCTTCCTTAGTTTTGCTTTGCATGGTCGAGAGCCGGCCCGGTGCCACGGCAACGGCTGGGCTGACGTTGATTTGTTTGCTGCGCGTGCTTTGTTTAGGAATGTAGCTGCGATCCTGGTCGGCAGGCACAGGCAGACGCGTAATGATTATTCGTGTACATTGATTGCGTGTCCCAGTTGTGGAGCGTGCGTACATATATATAAGCAAAATGCCAAGCATTGCATGCGGGTTTTGCGTGCAGGCTTGAACGCTGCAGCCCGCATATATGAGGGCAGGTGGGCAGGATGATTTAAAGCTTCCGGACAGTTGTGTCGGGGCTGCGACGGTTGATTGGGTTGCGCGAGAAATATGGAAATTCATCCCCTTTTAAGCCTCTTTCTTACGGGCGCTACCGTGCTTTTAGCATGGATGTTGTGTGTCTTAGCAGCAGCTACGGTTGCTTGTGTTTGTGCGAAGTGACTCTTAGGTCTGTGAGAGGCTGTATTGCTATCAACGACTCTGTCGCTCTATGCCTTGATGTTTACTTTACTTTCTGGAGTGATACGAGCGAGGGCAGGGCAGGGCACAGGCAAGCTTTGGCTGCATCACAACATTTAGCAGGGTTGCGAAGGGACCTGGGTGGACCCTCCTGCGTGTCACAGGCTGGCATGTTAGGCTGTCACAGTGAGGTCTCAGGAGGTTTCCCCTCCAGCCCACATTTAAGCTAAGCAGTTCTCTCTGTCTTGAATGGATATAGTCATGGCCTCAATGGGCCTCACAGGGCCCCCTTATATGGCATTGTTTTTGGCCATGCAGTCCGTCCGACAACCCTGCAGCCGCCGTGTACCCTGCAGCCGCCGACGCAGGAGTTACCAACTTACCATGTGGCGCACTGGGTCGCCCGAACCTGAACAACAGGCACGAACCATGCCGAAATTTAGTAAACTAAAACCTTCGTTCGGCTGCACTCAGCCGCTCGCGACCGTGCGGGGCACGGGTCCTCCTAGCGCCACGGCTCTCGTGCGCCTGCTGGCGTGCTGGGGGCTTGCTGGCGTGCTGGGGCCTCACAGGGCCCCCTTGTACGGCAGCGACAGAGCGACGTATTCACGCCATCACGCGGGCTTTGTCCATGCCCTAATGCTGTCCCATATCCCCTTCCCTCGCTGTAGCTTCACTCTTGGCTACACCCCAGCTACGCGCCATCCTTGTATACGGAACCTGCTCGTTTTTTTTTTTTTTTTTTTTTTTTTCGTGAGAAGGTTACAGGGGCTAGGAATTCGGTGCTTGGCAAGCACTTGTGGGCGG
>VFQN01002661.1_pt1 | contig 27038 bp, 45 predicted proteins | sample 3512371 | NCBI WGS metagenome assembly VFQN01 (sample SAMN10412370, study PRJNA504923) | tailings metagenome | isolation source: Replicate 2 from Balatoc abandoned mine | place: Philippines: Itogon, Benguet | collected 2017-08-28
TCCTGCGCCTGCTCTCCTCGGTTCCCAGCCACCCCAAACCAAATTTTAGCTCTCGAAGGCTCAATCTAAAATAGCATTTTCCCTGACTCCGTGCCAACTACGGTGGGCCCTCGCCTCGGCGATTGACAACATCGGTGAGCAGGGTCACATGCTGCATATTACTGTGTTTCTGTATCTGTGCTTGACACACTATATGGGTCGCCGATGTGGACAAGGCGCTGTCCTGCACCCAGTTCCACTCGCCCTGTTGCCCAGCCATGTTGACGATTATGCCCAAACATCTCAACGCGTTCCCGCTGCTATACTCTTTGCGCTAAGCAACTACTACTCGTTTACTTGGATGCAGACGCTACACCCCGGCTGGGAGGGCTCTACAGCGAGGCAAGCCAGGGGAGAGCCCCTAGGACAGATTGGCGCGCTTCGCAGACCCGACAGCACTGTCGTGCAGGTGCACACGACAATGACTAGCCAGGTTGGGGACGAGCCCAACAAGGTGAAATCCTCGCCGAGTCAATTGGAGGTTGGTTGTGCACATAAGGGTTAAGGGTTAACAGGGCACGCACGTTGCCGGTCTTGCCTGAACAGATCAAGGCCGCAGTCCACCTGCCGGCGTGCACAACGCAAAGCCGGGCCCTAGCGCCCAACCGCCCATGTACGTCTCCATGCCGTGTGTTCATTCAGTCAACCCCCCGAGTAACCTCTGTGCCGTTTCCTCTCGTGCGACACAGGCGCTCGACTCTTCGCCATGGTATCAGGGCATTGACCTGCGCAAACACCAGGTCGTCCGTACCCTGGGGTTTGGGGGCTTCGGTGTCGTATACCTCGCCAGTGTGGCACTTGGCAACGGCAGCTCCAAGGAGATGGCAGTAAAGTCGGTGAGGATTATGCGCCCAACAACGGCGTCTGAGGAGGCACAGCACAAGTACGTGCTATACTGTGCGCGGCGGGAGGAGGAGGGCATGAAAGTCATGCAAGGTTCGCTGTACGCGCTCCACCTGTACGGCTCCAGCTTCAACTACCTGACCGAGGATGAACTGCTCGTACCTCGAAAATCATATGACATCTACATGGAGCTGGCTGAGAAGGGGACGCTCAAGGATGAGCTGGTGGGTAGGGGTGGCAGGGGGAGGCGGCAGGAGCGGGGCACATGCAACAGGTTTCTCAAGAGGTTTGTGGGCGCCGGGGACAAAGCTTGACGGGACGGGGACATGCATGAGATCTCAGGGTGATAGCTGCAAATGGCAAGCAGGGGAGTGCTGGCAGCTGCAAGTTGCTGACGTGGTACGCCTAGATTCCACCGACGGACCGTTAACGCACACGGACAGCGCTGTGTACCTGTGCTGGGGGCCCCAGTGCATGCTTGCCCGACTTTGTTAACGTTTTTTTGGCCCATGCCTACTGCCGTTGCTGCATGCAGAACGCCGCTGTCCTGGCCAACCCGAGAGACAAGCACCACATCCGCAGCGGCATGCTGCTGCCTGAAATGCGCGTGGCGGAGGTGGCGCACGCGGTGCTGTCCGCCCTGGTGCACATGAACCGCCAAGGCTACGCCCACTGCGACATCAAGCCCGAGAACATCCTGTTCATGGCGGACAGCACCTTCCGGCTGGGAGACCCGGGCGTTGCCTGCGCCACTGACGCAGACGGCGTGCTGAAGCACGCTGCGGGGACCCTCGGGTACCTATCGCCGGAGATGCACAAGCAGCTCTTTGACGAGGCGTGCCCGTACCCTGTGACGCTCAAGACGGATATGTACTCCGTAGCCAGGCTGCTGGGGATGTGCGCTGCCTGGTACGACGACACCCTGTCGTGGGGGGAGTACATGCGGTGGGAGAAGGGGCTGCCCGAGTGCGTGCCCAAGGGGCTCAAGGAGCTCGTCGCGTCCATGGTGCACCTGGACCCCGCCAAGCGGCCCTCGCCGCTGGAGGCGCTGGACAACAAGTGGCTGGTGGGGACGCTGCAGGGGGGCAGCAAGGAGGAGGGGTGGCGGCAGCGGCAGCAGCTGCGGCAGCAGCAGCTGCAGCGGCACGGCGCACCTCAGGCGGGCGCAGCAGCAGCGCCAGGGGCAGCAGGCGAGGCAGCGGCAGCGGGTCCCTCACCCGCAGATGCCTGGTGGTGAGGAGCCTTGGTGGCCGCTGCTGATCTCTGGTTGTACTGCTGGTGGCTTGGCAACGTGGAGCAGCTTGGAGTGGGAGCAGGCAGCAGCACGGGAGCCGTAATTCGCCAACTGCTGACCCTGGCTTGGCATGTACTCTGCTGATGCTCAGGGCGTCAGGGGTGGAGTGTTATGCAACTAGAGGTCGGTGAAAGCGGACCCGTGGCATGCAAGAAGGCTGACGGCGAGGTATGGGATTTGGTGCTAGAACGCATTGTGCGAGGGTGCATGGGCTTCACGCATGGGCATAGTGGTATGTCCTACGGGCTTGGTGAGCAATACTGAACGGTCACCGGGGATTGCAGGGCTGTACGCGTGACGGTAATGGGTGTTGGGTCCGAGCTGGGGAGGGCGGTAAGCGTTGTGTACATGGACGCCGCAGTGCGTAGGGAGGCAGTTTGCATCATGGCGGGCTGCGGTTTATATTGTACTGGGAGGCCCAGAGGCATGGTGGCCTGGGCGTTTGAACCAGTACTGTAATTGGCTTGATGGCTCTGTTGCGATCCGCCCACGACAAGGGGCTGTGTCAAAGTCAGGAGGGGCAACTGCGGGCAGCAGTGTGGAAAGCGTAGCTCAGGAATTGGACCATGCGTGGGCCTGAGCAGGCCTGAGCTGGGAAGTGGGCAAGAGGCATGGTTACAGCACAGTCACATGCAGTGGTGTCCTTACCGTATGAAGTCGCAGCGCGCCACACCGGTGGCCGACGCGTGCAGGGGCTGGCATGTGGGGGTGCAAACCCTCTTTGCAATACCGTGTCATGCTGCCGACAGCTCGCAGCAGCTCTTCCCCAGCATCCCCAGGCAAGGCGCACGCAAACTATTGTCAGTTACATTTGGCATAGCTTTTATACTTACGTATCTGTGCACATGGCAAGAACACCCTTGCATTTAGACGGCCATTATGCTGCCTTTCCTGCGAAGGACTCTTGTTCTATCCTGCACCATCTTGATATATGCAATTACATCTCACTGCGCAACGATTGAAGATGCTTTTGAGCTCGGCTTCGGGCAAGCTTTGAGCAACGCAACCGCGCAAGGCGCGCTCCTGGAACACCTCGACGCTCTTGTCAGCATCTGCCAGTGCCCGCCTGGAAAGCTGTTGAAGATAGTGCATGACTATGAAGACTTTGCGGCGAAGGAATTGGGCATCGCGGCGGTCCCGCAGTTGCAGTCGGAGAAACAGCTGGCCGGCTGGGTGGACCGGGTCACGTCCGACTTGCCGAAGCTGGACGCCTCTCACACCTTTCCCCTCCTGCGGCGCTGCATCGTGGGTGCGCTGCTGCGACTGTGGCTCCAGCAGGGGCAGCGCTTTCCGGACAGCAGCTCAGCCAAGCTGCAGGAGCTCCTAACCCAGGTGGGTGCCGCGCGGTCAGGTCTAGGAATTGCCAACAGGTGGCCGGCCTACACTGCGCACCAGTGGCATGTGCTCCTGCAGCCTTTTCTGGGTCACTAGGTTGCGGTGCCCTAGCGATAAGGCGTGGGTTGAGCGCCTAAGTTCAACACGCACAATCAGGAAACACCTCCGTCTCCTGTCCCTGACTGCCGCCTCCTGCCTGTGTGCGTGCGTGTTCCCTGTCGGGCATACCTCGCAGCTGTATGAGCTCCACCTTCGAGGGGCTGCCCGCAAGGGTGTCATGGAGTACCTGCACGTGTCCAAGTGCGGCGGGACAAGCTGGTGCCACGTGGCACGTGGGTTACCGGGGCCATTGTGACGGGACGGAATGCCCTCCCTATGGGTATAATGATGAGTTGCCGAGTATTGATTTATGAGTCGCCATCACAATAACAGCGGGTGTTAAAGATATTGCACCCCAACAAATATGCGAGGGTGTGATAGGCGACGGCACAACGTTGGGGGAACATCGAGGTCAGCGGGACGGCAGCAATGCCGTTGCATTGGAGCTCAGGTTGTGCACGTTTGCGCCAGAACACACCACCGAACGCTACATAGTGGCGAGGTGCACTGGCCTGGCATTGGAGTCGTCGTCATGGTTGTCTGTGCACGAGCGTGTGAGGAGTCGTTCCCTGCACGCCCTAGCCCATCCGAACGCAAGCCGCCGACGCACCCAACCGCCACTCAACGCGCTCCCCTCTGCCCATGCTGTCACCGTGCCGTACAGAGCTCAACGGCTGCCGTACGGAGCGGTTTGACAACGCCTTCGTGTGCGCCGTGCGGGAGTTCGATGACCGGGTGCGGTGGATCAACACCACCTTCCACCAAGAGAGGGCGCCGGACGTGCCGGTGCCACGATACGTCATGCGCAGGTGCTGGACACGACTTTTCGCGACACTGTACAACGGAAACCCTGCTGTGCCGGCTCTGGAAGTCCAGCATGTCCGCCGTACAGTGCTGTGCAATACGCCATATGCAGGTGGTAGCACTTGGCCAACGCACTATGTTGACCAGCACATCCGCTGTATGGTTTTCCAAAGTGCCCAGCAACCGTACTCAGCTTTCATGGCATGTTGGCACAACGAAGATACTCTTGTTGACGCCACCCTGCCTGCTCCTCTCCTGCTTGCCCCTTCCCCGCCCCCAGGTTCGCCAACTTTGGGGAGTTCCGCCGTGAGCCCTCTCGCGCCTCCTCCTGCGCTGCCCGCCACCACCTGGCCCGCCTGCGCGGCTGGACCTACTACTCCAACGAGTACACGCTGCACGGGGGGCAGGCGGCCGCGGAGGGGGCGCACACGTGCCGCCACAGCTTCAACGCGCTGCTGCTGAGGTGCGTGCGGTTGTGTTCGTGCTCGTGTGAGAATGCCACGCAATGCGTGTTTCTGGCGTGCTGTACGTTTACGGCGGGATACTGCGGAGTGGGATAAAGTGCGGAGGGCTGGGAGTGCTCTGCGTCGCACGTGCTGATGGGCTTGCGCAGCGCCTTGCCTAACAGCAACACCGCGTGCAATTTGGGGCGGGGCGGCCTAACGGGGAGCTGAGGCATTGCTGAGCTGCTGAGCTGGGCTTCTGCATGTACTAAGAGGCCTTTCGGTACCACCTGTAAGAGCAACCCGAAGTCCGAAACCCCACTGCTGCACCTCTGCGTTCCCGCTCCCAGGGACCCCCTCCCCCGGCTGGTGTCCCACATGCGCTTCATCCTGTGGACCATGAGCCGGGACCCGCACCCCACCGTGCCCGCCAACAAGGAGGCCTTCGACAGGGCGTACGCCAACAGCACCGCTGAGTTCTGGCAGGTTGGTACGGTACATGTGTGGGCACCACCGCCCAACGGTCTGCTCCCTACGCCCTCTCGCCCTGCCTACCAGCCTCTGTCTTGTTGCTTCTTCCGAACGCCGGCCCTCATGCGTACCAACGCCTGACCCCTCCTCAATGCCCCAACCACAGGCGCTGACCCCCGCCGTGGTAGACGACTACCGCCTGCCCTACTGTACCACCGCCTAGCCCACGATCACTGTTCACCTATTACATGCCCGCAGCCCTGCCGTGATTGGCAATTACCTGGTCCGTTCCGTTCCCCACTGCTGCGGCACCAACCCCCAACCCACAGTCACCGTTAACCCGTCGCAGGCCCGCAGCCCTGCCGTGGTAGACAAATTACCCCATTCCCTGCTGCTATACCACGCCCTAACCCACGGTCACCGTTAACCCATCGCAGGCCCTGAGCCCTGCCGTGGTTGACAACTACCTGGTACGCTCGCTGCTGGGCGAGGCGGCCTTCCACGCGCCCGTGGGGGCCATCGGCGCGCGGCCGCACCTGCTGAGGCTGGCGCAGCAGCAGCTGGCTCAGTTCGACCTCATCATGCTGCTGGAGCAGGTGGGTTGCGGATGTCACGCCTTGTGCGACGTCAGTGTCCAGGACAGCGCCTGGTCAGTTGGGTCCTGGCTAACCTCAAATCCATGCCCATGCCCCCATCCGCCTGCCCCTCCCTTGCCTCGCCCGCATTGTAGCCCGTGGAGGTGCGCAACCTGATCCTGCAGTACGGCGCGGGCTGGTCGCACACCCTGGAGGAGGTGCACGACAAGGACAGCAGGGCGCGTGAGGCGCAGTTCGACACCTCGCGCTACCTGCCGCGCGGGGAGCAGCTGCAGCGCCTGATGCAGCTGCAGGGGCCGGACGTCAAGCTGTACGCCTTTGCGCAGGTGGGGGCGTGGCGGGGGCGGTGTTGGTGATCACTTCCGGCAGGCACGCTGCTGGTGCATGGGCTTTCACATGTCAGCATCTGCGCTTAGGCTTGGAAGGACGGTATGGCTTGTCCAGCAGTGCGTGGGCTACAAAGCGCTTGGCACAGGTAGTGGAGCATCCTGGAAAGGTGACAGGCCGTAACGTGTCACCTGAGATGCTGCGCTTCAGAGCACCGTCGCCGCTGGGCGCAGCCAAGCTACGGGGCTTCCACTATACTTCCCTCCTGCCTTCCTCCATCCTGCCCCGCAGACCTTGGCTGCATTGGACCCCGTCGTGTTCAGCGTGGCCAGGAGCCGGGGCCTGGAGCCGCTGTCAGGGCAGGGGCGTGGTCGGGGGGAAGTCTGGGGAGCGTGACTGCGGGTGCGGGGGAGGCCGGGACAGGGGAGGGAGGCAGCGCTGCGTCGGGAGGGGCGACTGAGGGTGTAGGGGAGCAGTGTGGGCTGTTGCGAGGGGCTGAGGAGGCGCAGCTGCAGCAGAGTGCACGGGGGACAAAGCCACGGTGAAGGTGTTGGGTTGGGATGCAATTGTGTGATGAGGTGTACGGTATTGCAGTCTGCAGGATGGCGGGAAACCAGCGCCAGGCTGGGTTGGATTGTCGGTAGGAGTATGTTGGGTGCCTGGTGTTACGTGTCTTACCGTAGGTTGTAGCCGCCAGGTGGCTCTAAATTTTATCTGAGAGTACCAGTAGTGCGAGCGAGGTGATGTGCAATTTACCGGCAGAAATGGAGGCCTTGATAGCATGTAGCTGCACACAGGAGGAGGAGGATGGTCCCACATCAGGAGCAGGGGGGCCCCACATCCGTACGGCGGCTGGACGCTGCGGGACGAGCTGTGGACTGCGACAGGTGGAGCCAGCGTGGTACGTGGCCTGGTACCTTAGGCATGCATATCATACCAAGTAATGGAGTGCGTCTCGCTTGGCTCCTGTCCTGTGTAAGCTGCTACGGTACTTCTGCTGGTAGTACCCTCGCTCTGTTTCGCATGAAGCGTAACCCATGGGTGCCGGTATGCTGGGTCAAGCCCCTTTCCCTTCCGGATGCAGGCTTATTGCTCGGAGGGCGTACGAGGTGCAACGCTCTATAGCTTGCCCCAGCTGGAGCTGTGGCGCTGCAAGCGCTGTGGCTAGCTTGTATCTGCATATGCTGTAGACGATGGCAAGTTTCTGAGGCTGCAGGCTGACGTATGGGGGAAGGCGCGACGCTCTAGTGTACCGGAAGTCCATATGGCTGCTTAGGCTGATGTCTACTTGGCGCTTGAGACCCCACGAGTCTGTGCGTCATGGCGCTTCACGTGGGTTTAGGGAATTGTTGAGCCACACACGTCGTGGGTTTACTCTTTCTAGACGCACCTTGTGCGGGCGCTGCACAACTCCGTACCTGTTGGAGTTCGTGACCGTAGCATGCAGCACAGTGGGTCCGATGACGGTGGTGCTGCTGGGGAACGCTGTGCGTGACAGGACCATGCACTGTACGACACTGGCTTACGGCGAGATGCGGGAGGCAACGCTTACAGTAGTTGCTGCCGCTGCGGTACAACACAACCTGCGCGTTGCTTGCCGTTGCATGGTGCCGCGAACAGGCGCCACTACCAGAACTAAGGCATGTAATACATGGCAAGGAGTTCCGTGGCCGCTCGTCCTTGCTTGTTGCAACTCTCGAAGTCTCACATGGACACCCTGGGCTTCGCACAGCAACTGCTGATTGTCAGTGCCTTCACTCACGCCCTCGCTGCATTGCCGTTCATGCTGTGGTCAGCATCGAACGAGGGCTCGGTGCCAGGCAGACATCCAGCTCAGCCCACAACAAATTAACAATACGTACGCTCCTAACAGCAGATCGAGTAACATGGAATAGCGTATTCCGGCGTACCGTAACCGTGGCGCTACGACGTAAGGCCATAACCAGTTCAACCAGGCCCAACATTCGCAGGACACGTCATGCCCAGTTTCGTCCTGATTGCCCATTGCTGTCCAGACGCGTCGTGCTGTGCCTGTCAATACGTCAATACGTCTCACGTATACGTATCAGCCCACCAGCTCCAGCTGCACCCCGTGCTCCCGTGCCAGCCCGAATAGCGCACCCTGTGCCCTCAGCGCCCCCACCCCGTGCGCCCCGCACGGCCCGCACACCCGGCACCCGCACCGCACCAGCCGCAGCACCCGCCTCGCCACTCCACGCCCTTGCCCTAGGCCCACACCGCCTCGTGCACCCCGCACCGCGATGCGGCCCGGTTCCCCTTCCTGCCCTCCGCTTGCCTCTGCTGCTGGTGAGCTCCCACAGCGCTGCGCCCCTCCCTTGATATCGCACGCCGCCCTTCCCTTGCCCAGCGCTGCCACCGCCATGATCACCCTCCTCGCGTCGCACACCCCCAGGCTTCCAAAACCATGCAGTTCCACCTCCCATAGCTCATGCCCCATGTACGGCAGCGCGGCCACAAGGCTTTCCAACACCATGCTGCACAAGCCGCTGCTGCAACCAAGCCCACCGCCGCCACCACCGCCGCCGCAGCACGCACCGCACCCGCCATGCCCGCTGTCGCAGGGCACCCCACCCCATGCCCCGCACCCAGTCCTTCCCAGTAACGCATGGCTCTGCTGCTGCTGGTGCAGCTGCTGGTCCTCCTCTCCACACGCGCCATCCACACCAACCACCAGGCCGGTCAGGCAACAGCACACCAAGGCCCGCGCGAGGGGCGGCAGTGCCGTGCTATCCTCCTCGTGCCTCCACCCGCTGGCGTCGCTTAACCCGTAAAAGGCGAGGGAAAGCACCGCCGGGGAGCGCATCAAGGCTGCTGCCGCGTCCCCGCCGGACGCGGCGGCACATGGCCACAGCCGCGCTGCCGCCTCCACTGCCGCCACCGCCGTCCCCTCGTCACGCAGTCCCCCCACGTGCAGCCGCTGTAGCGTCGGCGCCACTGGGCGTGTGGAACAGCCGCCGCCGCCGCCGGCGCCGGCCCAGCCTTCCTCCAAACCCCGTCCCCGCGGCCGTAGCCCAGCTGCAGCAGTATCGCCCTGTCTACCCACGACCGCTGGCCCTGCTCCTCCCTCTGCTGCTGCACACCGATACGTGCCTGCTAGCACATCGCCCATCAGCCTCAGCTCCTGTGCCAGCGGCCACGGGTCCAACAGGACCAGCTGCTGCAGGTGTATTAGCCCGCTGCTGTTGCTGTTGCTGCCGCTGCTGCTGCTGCCGCCCAGCAGGATGCGCCAGGTCTGGGGCAGGGACGGCAGCTTGTGCAGGGTCAGGTGGGTAAGGAGTGGGAACAGCAGGCCCAACGGCGGGTGGGGGCTGCGGCCGGCACCCAGCACGCAACCGCGTAGCTGCAAGGACGTTATGCCACTGGGGGCAGGAGCAGCGGAGGCTGGGTGCCGTGAGCCCTGATGCTGCTGCCAGTGCGGCTGCTCGAGGGGCCCGCCACCCGTGCTGCTGGGCTCAGCGCTGTAAAAGTTGCTGCTGCTGCTCCTGCTGCAGCCGCTGCTCGTGTCGGAGGCCTCTACCACACCAAGGTGCTGCACGGAGATGTGTCGCAGTCCGGGCAGTGCAGCGCAGGCTGCGGCGTGGTAAGGCGTAAATACGTGCGGCCGGGGCACGGCGGTCGCAACGGAGGACGGCTGGGCAGCTGCAGCCGGCCTCAGGTCCAGCGTGTGCAGCCGCGACAGAGACGAAAGCCCCTGATGGCCAGCAGGGGGGAGGTGGGAAGTTGTGTCAAGCTGAGTAAGGCATGCTGTTGTGCGCCAATATTAATAAGCACAACAATGATATAATTACTGATTAATCGTGAAGCACTGATCTGATTTACTGTTGCGCTGCAACGGTAGGAGAAGACCTGCAGTCACTTCTTGTGACTCCCTGTCTGGCATTACGCCATGCCGTACTGCTACCTGCCACTTGATAACCAAGTTCCTGACGCTCGGTGCTCGTAACTTAGTAGAAGAGCAAGACTTGGCTTGCTTCCAGAATCAACCCTGGCGCCCGAGATACGTTTAACGTTTCCTTTACTGTCTCCGCTACATGTCTCTGACCTGCGTACAACACATGCAACATGGGGATCATTGGCAGTGCCATTCCAGGTATGGACTACAACAGCGGCGTAACAGAACGGACCCGTACGCCTCCTGGCCCGCTTACTGCACCCAGACCCGCATCCCGCCAGGTCGCACGTGGGCCTGTGTCCGCCCGTACGTCACCGTGCGTACCCGCAGTGCCTCCGGCGGCGGCACGTCTCCCCCAAGCACCAGGCAGACCAGCGAAGGTGCAGCTGCCGCCAGCGCCTCGGCCGCCTTGGCCCAAAACACCACGTGGGTTGGAAGCTCCAGATGCAGCGTTGACAGGTGGGGCATGTGGGGCAGCAGGTACGGCCACCAGAGGCAGGGGGTGAGGCAGGAGGGTGACGCCCTGCCGCCATGTGTAACCGCCAGGGGTAGCTCCAGTAGCTGAGGCTGGGGCTGTGGAAGGGATACGTGGCTGTGGGTGCTGCGATGTGGGTTGGAGGGGTGTGTGGATGCATACCGCCTTGGACGGGTGGTAGTAGGGCCGGGGGTGGTGGTTTCCGGCGCGGCGTTTGGGGAGGTTGGGGAGGTTGCTGTGGAAGGGGATCCTGACCACGGTACAGCGCGTTGTGATTGGGCTGGGGGTGTGGCGGGGGGCTGGGGAGGAGAGGGCGGCGGGGAGGGGCGGTCGGAGAGACGTCTGGGGGAGGAGGATGGGGTGGCAGCCAGCTTCAGCGCCAGTGCTTGGAGGCACGTGAGGCCTTGTAGGACCTCTACGGGTGCTGAGCGGGGGTGCTGCCGTTGAGCGGCCTGGTGCGGGGACAGGGCTGGTGCTGCTGTGTGGAGGATGAGGGGTGGTGGGGATGCTGGGATGGGGACACTGCTGATGCCGACGCACACGGGGGCGTGGAGGGGTGGAAGCCATGTGCTGCAGCCTGCTGGTAGTTCCCGTGTCGGAAACACACGTGTGGCGTCTGCGGCTGTTCCCATGCTGTTGGCAAAGCTTGGCGACGCAGGCGTGGCGGTGAGGCTGGCCCGGAAGTACGGCCTGCCTTGCTGCAGGTGGCGTAGCCACGCGTAGGCATGCGCCACCTCCTGCTGTCCCTGATGCTGCTGGTGGTGCTGCTGGCGCTCTGTGGTGAAGGAGTCTGAGGTGTTGGGTGGTGATGGTGGTAGGATCCCTGGCAGGGCGTTGACCGACACCACCAACCGGCACGTGTCTAGGCTGCTGATGGTACCAGGAGTATGCCGCTCCAGCCTGGCTGCCACCATGCCGTCAAGGGCACAGGCGAGCTGCTCCCAGGCGTGCGATGCGGATGCGGCAGTATCTGTTGCTGCTGCAACATCTCCTGCTGACGCCCACGGCTGCCCCTCATGCTTGCCGCCAGCCGCTGAGGCGTGTCCGGTTCCCAGCGGTGTGCTGACAGGGAAGGGTCCTAAAGTTTGGCCAGGGGACCCATCCGCCGCGCTGTGTCGCTCGACCTGTGCTGCGCGCGTGATGACGAGCAGGCCTAGGCGAGGGAGCAAGGGCAGCAGCTGGGACACCGCTTCAATTGTTGCGGCGTCGCTGTTGCCGTTGTCGAGCTGGCTGCAGCGAGTTGGCTCCGCCGGCAAGGTCACACGTAGCCGCCTGGTGCTGCTGTAGATGTTTGAACGGAGAAGCTTGCTGGCCGCGGCGAGGCTGGCGCGGGACGCTCGCGGCAAGCCATCGACAATGGCCGCGAGAAGCTCTTGCGGCAGCAGCAGCAAACAGGACTGGGCTTCGCCACAACTGGCCTTGTCCATGTTTAATAGACGGTCAAGAAGCGAAATAATTCGTGCTACCAACTCAGCTGGAGCGTCACTTTCTCTTATGTTGAAGGCGTCCAAAGTACGGACTTTGGAGCCAAGGTGGATGACTCATGGGTTCGTCCTAGACGCGCGTGTCAAGCTGTCCGGGCGCACGTCACCTCAATACACTTGGCACATGCACAATGGACATGCAGGCGACTGGTTACATGGCTGCAGTGCCTGCCAACCTTCAGCTATTGCACGTTGCCGTCTGGGCAGACGGGCCGGGGCAAACCGCGGGTCCTTCTGGCCAGGGGATGTCCTCCCAAGTTGTCCCCATCACCTAGGCCGTATGCTGTGACGCCGTCGCCTTGTGCCAGCGGCCGGCACCTGCTCAACCTGGTCCAAACGGTACTACAGCTTTGGGCTGGGAAGACCTTGCTGGGTTCATTCTGCAAGTGCAGCATCGGGGGACATCTCCCTTGCGCCAGTAGAGCTCCGGTCTGCAAACTGCTCCTTACATGGCGGCACGCCATCGCCAGTCACAGCGTTCAAGTTCGCGCAGGGGAGAGTGCCGCACGCGCCTTTGAGGACCAATCTCTGTCCCGTCGCACAGCGCCCCGCCCTTTCGGCACGCCGCCCTGGACGCAACTGCAAGCAACACCCCCAGCCCGCAAAGACCTAACCGCAAGGAACCTGCGCACCCTCCGCCCGGCCATCCTGCAACACCCGAACCATAAACCGCTCAACCCCTTGCGCACATCCACATCCGAGCACACCCTCTTCACCCCACCACCCTCCTCGCAGCTCGGCCCCGCCTCATACCCGCCTCACACTCGCCCCTGCCCCGCGCCCCCACATGCTCCATTCCCTCCTTTTTCCCGCCTCAGCCACGCCCTACCCCTACCCCTGCTGCGATCCGCTACCCCCGCTGCCCCCCAGGAACGGCGCAAAGTCCTCCCCGCCCAGCCCCGGGCCGCTGGGCCCGGCGCCGCCTCCCCCGCCCAGGTCGTAGCGCGAGCGCTCCTTGGCAGCCACCTTGCTCAAGTAGGCGCGGTCCGTGGACACCTGAGGGTGCAGGGCAAGAGAGCGTACTAACGCACTGGATTAAAGTGGCGAATAAAAGGTATCTCGTGAATCCCTTTGAAAGGTAGATGGGTAACTTGGTCAGGTAGGCGTGGTCTATGGACACACGCAACCCCAACCCACTATCCCGTTGACCTCATTCACCCAACACGCCTAACGCACCACTCATCCGTTCTGTCCCCGACCCACATCGTGCCGTTCGCCCAATCCTCCCCTCAGCCCACCAACTCCTTGACCCGCTGCGCCCACCTCACCCCTCGCCATTACCCTCGTCCAATTGACTCCTGCCATTCCGCAATACCCCCAAAACCCGCGATACACCCCCTCCCACCACCCACCACCCCGTTGCCTGCACCGCACCCTATCGCACCATCATGCCGTTCGCCCATCCTTTCTCCCCCAACCCACCGCCTCGCGGTCAACCCCCAGCACCCACCATCTCGTTGGCCTGCTGCAGCCGCTTGCTGAGGTCCAGCACCTGCCGCATCCTGCCGTCCAGCGCCTCCACCCCCGCCACGCTGCTCCAGCCCTCCAGCCCCGCGCCCCCAGCGCCGTGCTGCTGCTGCCCCGCCGCCGCCCCCACGTCGTCCGCGAAGCGCACCATGCCGGTCCGCCCGTCGATCTTGGCCGTGATCTGGCCGGCAGCCACCATCCTGGGGGGCGAGAACGCAGAGGCCGGAGCGAGAGGGGAGAGGCGGGGTTAGAGGGGAACATGCATGTCGGCGTGAGCAGGGCATGCAGAGGTACTTGCATACCCGCCATGGGAAGTGGGTCGGGCACGGGAAGAGCCGGGCGGATTGGGACAGGGTCAGGAGCAAGTATGAGTGGGACTGTGCGGTGACGAGATGGTGTGGAAGCACGTGGATCCTCAGCCATACGCTAGGGTGCCCCCCTGCGAGCTCCCGTCCCGTTCCTACCCAGCTACCTCTGCCGGTACCGCCCGTTGGCTCGTTGCGGCTCGCCAAGCCCCGCTTTGCATGTCCTTGCTCGGCTATACCGCGTTTCTGCCCGACCCGCATCCCATACTTGGTTGCCCACCCGTGCCGTTGCGTGTGAAACCCCTCGTATCTCTACACTCGGCAGACTGCACGCGCGTGCCTCGTACGTGACCGCGCCGTACGCCCCAAGCTGGCTCAAGCAGTGCGCCCCGAACTCCGTCACGCTTTGCTCCTTTCTTCACTCTTCATTCCTATCCTTGTCCCGCCTTGCTGTACGGCCTTGCTCGGGCACACCGGGTTCTGTCTGACCCACATCCCAAGTCCGTATGCCCACCCGTACCGGAGACACCACCTTCTGCACTAGCGTGTCTCCCTGCCGCACCCTGTAACCCCAGGACTCACTGCAGGATGCGCGCCTCCGCCTCCCCCGGCCCGCCCAGCCCCGCGTTGACGGCGATGTCCGGCAGCGACAGCGTGAGGAAGGTCTGCGTGAGGCGCTGGATGGAGCGCACCGTCAGGCTGGACAGCACCTGCTTCACCAGACCGAAGTTGGTGTCCTGCGGGGGGCGTGGGGGATAAACAGTGGTGAGGAACGTTTTGGGAGAGCTGCTGAAAGCGGGAGCCCAGGCGTCTGCGCCCCGGCTACCTTCCGCCTGCTCTGTACCCTCCCTATTGCACCTTCCTTTCCCAACTGCGCACCACCAAGCCCCTATTCGCTGCGTCTGTGACATCCCCCTGAGCCCATCACATTGAACCTTCGCCAGTCGCAATGTATGAGGCGTAAGCTGCGACGACCTACACAACACCCATCGCACTACATGCCTGTGTCTGCTGCTCCGACCACCCTTCACTTGCATACGACAGAAGCCCAATGAATGTTATTGTGTCCATGCTAGTCCTTGAACCCACCGCGGTGAACGCCTGCGCGTGCTGCTCCGCCACCCTCCGCAGCCTGTCGGGCTGGCGGCTGCTGTACGCCGTCGCCAGGTCGGTGTAGGGGCGGGCCTCCAGGTCCAGGATCTGCGCAAAAATTAGAGAGAGTGAAAACGAAATGGTTATCGAGCCTGGTGTTGTTGCACCCGAGGCAATGCCCTGCATGTCGGCACCACTTCGAGGTGCTGCACCGCAGCCTTCGTGCGTCAGGGGCCCTGTTCCAACCGCGGCCACGCCACCAGAGGATCCGTGCGGCCTCCCTGGGCCCCCAGCCACCGTCTCGTAAGGTTCCCGGGAACCAGCGGACATCTGTGACCAACCCTCTTGGCCACTCCCGTCGCACGGTGCCCCTGCCCCTCCTCCACTGCGTGTACACACCGACCCCTTGCCGCCTTTCCACACCTGGCGCACGCGCGACGAGGTGAACTTGGGGAGCTGCGGTACGGAACCTGTACGGCACCAGTCGCAACGACAAAGCGGTTGTCCGAGTTAGCAGGTCCGCGGCGCGGACAAGGGTACTCGAGGATGACGCGAGACCATCAGTACCGCCAGGAGATTCCGCTGCTGAGCTTGGTTTCAACAGCTGCTGCGTCTTGCCATGCGTAGCTCAGACTCCTTGCAACAGCACGACACGTCCCGCCGCCAACCAGTATGCCCACCGCACTCACCCAGGTGCAGCAGGCACACCAGCACGTACTTCTTGTAGGCGGCCACCACGATGGCGTTGCCCGCCAGCGCGGGGGCCGTCACTGCCTGCAGCAGCAGCTCCAGCGCGCGGGCGTACTGCTTGCGGCCTGGAGGAGGGGGTAGCGAGAGGAAGGACACGGCTGGTTAATGATCACCCCGTACGTTCTTTGAGGACTGCTCCTGGGCCCGCAGCCAAAACGTTTCCCACCTGCGCGTGCCCGTCTGCAAGCAGGTCCTCCACCAACACTCCAGCCCGCGCGGTGATACCTACACAACCTTGTTGCTGGAAAGCCTGTAACCTATAGGTCCTTGCCACCTGAGCACCGCCTGCCCTTCGCTGAATAGCACAGTACATAGCCCAAGCACCCTGCCAACGCCTACCTATGCACACCATGCCCCCATAGTAGCAGTACAGGAACAGGTCCGTGGGCGTGCAGGTGGTCTGCTGCGGCGCCACATCGAAGATGTCCTCCGAGACCACGTCTGCGGCGGCATTGTAGCAGTGCGACAACAGGCACCTGCGCAGAGGAGGATGCGAGGAAGGAAGGTGTGGTCAGGGCACAGCCGTGATGATGTTGCACGTGCACAGCTCGTTCATAACTAAGCCACCGCGCCCTACCCAACAAAGCCTTTGGCTACATGCGGGCGGCGTCCTGCGCCGCGGAGTGCAGCCTGACAAGGTTACACCGTCGCGGATTGGTCCACGTGCATTCTTTTTCTTCCCCCTGATAACCTCCTGCCATTTCCTGACATGCCATAACGCCAGCCCTGCCTCTGCTGCTGCTGGCTGCCACTGCCGCCTCGCACGCCCCGTCGCCGCTGCCGCATTAGCGTGCTGCCTCACGCCGTACAACATCGCCGCAGCCGCAGCCTGGACGCGGCTGCTACCCTGCCTGCCGTACACTCACAGCTGGAACAGGTCCGCGTGGATGGGCGTGAGCACCTCGGGCCGCGGCTGCAGCGCCCTCAGCGCCGCCTTGAGCGGCAGGATGCCCCGCCGGGGGTTGCCGGCGTCAATGGCCTTGTCCCGGAACTTCTTACACACCGCGCAGACTGCAGAGCGGACACGATCAAACCAGATAGGTACAGGGTTACACAATGCGGGGATGGACTGGCAGGGTTGCGGTGCCGTGAGCCTACAGTGTGTTGCCAAGTGCGGCAGCGCCAAGGTGGGTGAGGAAGGAATGTGCTAGCTTGATGCTTGCTTGTGAGAGCACGACCCAGATGGCAAGCGTACATGCTTTCGTCTACATAAGCTATTGCAGTTGCCTTCAGGCCATGAAGGGTGTATGAGGCTGGACTGCGGCGCTAGCAAGTGACGGGCAGAGTGAAGGGGTAGCTAGGGGGCTGGGCGTGGGGGCATTGGCAGGTACAGGGTTTTGCCCCCGTGGCTGCACCCTAGCGACCGCCCCATAGGTCCCTTCCCTGCACCCACATATCTCGGGGGCGAGCTGTATTTGCGGGGCGCTGCAGACCAGCAGGAACCGGGAGGTGTTGTCCAGGTAGGCTGAGACGTCCCCAGCAGCGGTCAGGGCTCCCTTTCCGATAGCATGCCTGCGTGTGTTCAATTGATATCGTTGCTTGATAACATTCATTGTTGCATTGCGACAGTAACCCGTGCAAACAGAGCGGGACACGGGCAAGGCGGGCAGATCTCTAAAGAATTCCCTCGGGCTTACAGAACATAAAGCGTCCCGAGAGAATGCACCGCGGGGTCCAAGGCTTGGAGAGCTGCTTGCGCGTGCTGCTGGTTCTGGCCAAGAAGGCCCTCAGCATTCTTCAGCGTGTTGAGAAGCGTGCCATGGTCGTCCGGGTTTGCCGAAAAGGCAATGATCTGGTTCACCAGGCCCTCCATGGGCCCGATATTCTATAACGTCACCAAAAGGTATGCGGACTCAGATAACAGCAAGGGTTGAGGGTTTCGGCGAACGGAACGAGGCTTTACTCCTGTGGGAAGCGAATGCGCGTTGCCTATGGTGTTCTCATGTGTAATATGAAGCGTTTCAAGCAAGTTTACCAAGAATGGTTACCGGTGGAGGGGTACAGAAGACCCCAACCGCAGACCGCGTGTGTCTCCGTGTCATCGGGCATGTCGCGCCTCGTGCGTTCCGGGTGCCAGCGTCACTGTGTTACTTCCGCCCTGGAACCAATGTCGCGATTGCTTGGAGGTACGTCAATTGAAGATCCACGCTGCCTGGGGCCACCATGGCCCTTGAGTCCCTGCCAGGTAACACCGGTCCAGGCACGGATGCGTTGGGCTGGGTGCGTTGGGCCGTTGGCCCACCAGCCCTGACTCGTGGGCTGCTGGGCCGTTGCTCGTGCAAGGGCCATGTCAAGCGCGATGCCAACAGCATGCTCACAAAGCACCAATATGCCTTTAGTGTCCCCCAAAAGCCTCGGTATGGTCGTGTTTTGCAGATGTTGTGTACACGTTCACGTATGCCCCTGCAACCCCAACATGCTCGTCTGGCAGCGCACGCGCTGCAAGCTGTGTGTCGCACCTCCGACTGAGCCCAGTGTATGCGTGGACCTGACCCGGCCGCACATTTGTATAGGTCCAAGGCACACGTAGGCACGGTGAATGGGGCTTCCCTGTTATGTAGTGGAGGAGTGTCAGGCACAGCATATCCCGCCGTTCATCCACACAATGCCAGGTCACTCTGCTGGCGTGCTGGAGAGTGGAGACTTCACACCACACTACGGCATCTGCTACTTACTCGAATTCCTTTCAAGGGCCGTTGGTTTGCAAACCCGTTGCACAGCACAGCAGGCAGCACCATGCGTTCCGTACGGCGCACCTACCAATACGACTGCAGGCTGTGGGCAGCACGCTTGTGTTTCCTTGTGCGTCACAGAGGTCACAGAAACACGATATAAAGAACACTGTGCAGCTAGGTCGTGGAGGTCAAGAAGCAGCACGGTGCACCTGGCAGGGCAAAGGCACTGGACCCAGCTGGACCCGCTGGGACAGCACCCAAGTAGACCCGTCGTGCGCCTCGACACCGTGCAACTATCGCTAATCAAGAACGCATGATAACTAGATGTCATATAAAGAGTACTACCGTGGGCACGCCGTTAGCAGCGGCGGTCCCGGAGAGCATGGCGCCAAGGATGTCGTTCAAGGCCGCGGGCGCAGCATCGCGACCGCGATCGGGTCGGTCCTTTGCACAGCGTTTCTTCCGGAAGGCTACCCGGAGTCCGTGACAAGCGACTACATAAGTGAGCCCTGCTTAAGGCCCGCGTGCGACGGTTGGGACCAGGTCCCTCTCTCTGGCCACTTCCCAGGACACCTGAACCTGCTATCCTGCCTCTAGTTGCGCCCCGAAGCACCTACCTAGCCTGACAGCCCCTGGCTGTGAATACATTCTAACTGCCTGTACAGGCTTCCAGCTTTGGGACACGGCCCAAGCGCTGTCGTCCTACGTGCGGGGCATGCTGACCAGCCAGGCCATCATGCGGGGCGTGGGCGTGGGGGAGCAGGTGCGTTTGGGAACCGCGTGAAACCTGGGCTCATCAAGGCAGCAGCCTCTCAGATAGCACATGAAACAGCATCATGCCGACCAGCGCGTAAGGGTGCCTCTGTAGTCCACCCGAGTCCACCGAGGATTGAGGGTCAGGGTGCGAGGCGACAGGACCGCTGCAGAACAGCCAAGGCATGGCATTGCAGGCTGCCCACGCGAGCCCCCTGCCATCCCTCATGGTTGCAACCTTGCTGATCCCACACGCACACCCCGCTCTTCACCTGCCGAGACTGCGCCAGGCCAACCGCTGTCTGCTGCACTCCGCTTATGCCGTGTGCTCACGGCCCCGGCCTTCCTGCCTGCCCTCGCCACTGCAGGCCGCCACCCCCCTGGCCGGGTAAGGCATGGCATTGCGGGCTACCCACAGAGGGCCTCCGACATCCCTCATGGTGTAAAACTTGATGCAGTTGTTGAGCAGTATGTAACCACCTCCCTCCTATCTGCCTTGGCTGCCCCAGGCCGCCACCCCCCTGGCCGCCGTGTTCACCTTCTTCCTCCGAGACATGGCGGGCATGCTGGGCGGCATCGTGTTCGCCTACCTCGAGGTGGGTGCCGTTCTGCCGTACCACAGGACCTGTCAGCGTGTCGTACAAACCTGTCCTGGGTGCGACCAATGGTATGTCGGGCGGCATCGTGGTCGCCTTCTTGAAGGTGAGTGCCGTACCGCAGTGCTGTTGGGCACGAGCCGGGGGTCTACGACCGGATCGAGGCACGGCGACGGCGTTCTGGGCGTAGAGCACGAGTCTCTTCTCAGGTGCGTGCGTTTTCGTCCTGCACCGTCGTACTTCAGGAGCTAGCTATGTTCCATATCATACTAATGCTGTCACGCCGTTGCCTCTATGCTGCTGCCATGCTGCTGCCAGGGCTCTTCCTTCGACAGCTGCGCCAAGCAGTGGCGCCTTTTCGCCGACATTATCAACGACATTGGTGGGTGGTAGTTATAGCACCGGTGCAGGAAATGACGTTGGAAGCTAGTGGCCGTTCGCATTGACGCACGTGATATGGCGGGCCGGGGTACCTAACAGGGGCCAAGCCCGGGACACTGGGAGCAGCACATAGGATGTGGCGCATCCTGGGCATCCACAGGTCATGTGAAATGTTTTCAATGGATAAGAGTTAGCATGGACTCGATTGACGGAGCGGTCCGGCTAGCACCGCCAAGGAGGCACACACGGCCTTCAGGGTGCAGCTGCAGAGAGCGTGTGGCAGCTTCGGCTCCTCTTTGTGCTCCCACACAACATGGCTTTGGAGGTGTACGATACACAACGTCTTGTTGCAGCCTGGCCGCCTGTGGTGTAAGCACGGTTGTGGCCCCTGTGTGCACTCCCCGTCAGGCATGACGGTGGAGTTGGCCTCTCCCCTGCTGCCCCGGGCCATGTTCCTGCCCATCGCCTGCTTCGGAAGCATCGCTCGCAGCGTGACAGGTGGGCGAAACAGGGAACGCGTTTGTGGCAAGGGTGCAGGGTAACAAGTGTGAGGGGCGTCGGGTGTGATTGGGCGTTGCCGGCGGGAGGGGGCCTGTTCCTGCCCATTGCCTGCTCCCGGAGCATCGCACGCAGCGGGACATGTGGGTCAGGGTCTGATGTGGCGGGGGCAGGGTTGCAGCGGGGCAATGAATACGGCTTCGCGTGTTTTTGGACGATGCAGGTGGGAGTGGCCGAGAGGGTGTTTGTTGCTCATGACAAATGCGAACACGCAGTGACTGCTGGGAGCCGCCGACCTGGTGCACAGCCGGAGTGGAGGTATCAGCGTCGGCTGGGGGTACCGGTACCTGGCGTTCAGGCGTGGCTTTGGGCGCCGCATGGGCCGCCCTGGCGCCGTGTCTGGGGTCAAGAGCTGTCCCTACCATTATTATCACTATCAGCTCACAACAAGGCCCGCTGGCCCATTATCGTTGCCACGTGGCCCACCCATCCAGGTGTGGCGGGGGGCGCCACGCGGGCCGCCCTGACGCAGCACTTCGCTCTGCGGGGCAACGCCGCGGACGTGTCGGCCAAGGAGCAGTCGCAGGTGCGTGCTGCGGGTTAGTTGTTGACTGTGTGCACAGTCACCTGCAGCAAATGCAGGCTAGGTGACGTGGGGATTCGCGGCTTACAGCGTACCAGTTGACTTTGTGAACAGGCGTCGAGTAAGACAGCAGGTAGTGGGTTGTCCTGTGCGTGGTACCGCCTTGGGCCTCTCCCCCAATCCACGAAAGACCGCCAACGCCGTCCTGGGCATGCCCGTGACCCATCGCACCCACTCCCGGCCTACAGTCCCTTAACTGCAAGCCGAGTTCCTTTCGGCGGCACACGGCAGGCCGCGCTTGCTTTCGCACCCAAACGTACCCTATGAGTTTTTCCTGTGCCTTACCCTTCGAGTTGTCGTCCTGTGTAGCACTTCCCCTGCGCAGAAAACGGCCACCAGCCCACTGCCGTCCTGGGCATGATAGTGGGTCACCGTAACCCCACCCTGCAAACGCCTCAAACTACAGACCACGTGCCAGAACGGCCAATCACAGAGCGCACATACTGTGATTGGTTGCGTCGCGCTGCGCATCATCCCTCTCCGCCGCACATGTGATAACTCCGCAGGAGACGGCCACCACCGTGCTGGGCATGGTTGTGGGCATGGCCGTGACGCGCCTCACCGCCCACCACCTGGCTCTGAGCTGGGCCGTGTTCATGGCGCTCACGGCGTGGCACGTGGCGGCCAACGTGGCGGCCATGCGCTGCCTGCTGCTGGCCTCCCTCAACAGGCCGCGCCTGGACCTGGTGGTGGGAAGGTGAGGGAGGGAAAGGGAGGGAGCTGGCAGGAAGCTGGCGGGGTGTAGCGGCCGCGCGCTCTGGTTGCCTTACCCGAGAGGCCGCGCCTGGGCCAGGTGGTGGGAAGGTGAGGGAGAGCGCGGGAGGAAGCTGGCAGGTACCGGCTGGTGGGGTACGTGCGAAGCGCCAGTGGACACTTTACGCGTTGGAAGCTGGTGGGTTGTAGCAGCCGTACGCTCTGCCTGCTGGCCTCATTCAACTGCCCGCGGTGTGTAGTATTTGTGCACTTCCATGTGCGCCCGCACCCTGCGCATGAGGACTACCGTATGTGGCACCGGGGACCCTGGCCTCCACGTCCACGGCAACGAGGTGTAGCGCATCATGCGCATGCGATACATGCAACTGCCACGGTTTGCGGTGGGCATGATGATATTCGTGCATATAAGATCTTAAGCACCACGTTTGTGTGTGCCTGCAGGTACCTGTCCTGCGGCCAGGTGGTGACCCCCCTGGAGGCGTCGCAGCGCGAGGACCTCATGCCGCCGCCCTTCCGCCGCCTCCTGGACTGGGCCTCGGGTGGGTGGGGGGAGCAAGACCTGAGCGGGACCCTCGCGTCTGGGCAGGGTGTCTGGTGAGGCGACAGGCAGGAGGAAGCGGGTGCTGCGACGCGGGTTGGTGCAGCCTGCAAGCACCCCCTGCTGCGGTGCGTCCGTCCGCCGCCTGGTCAGTCACTTGGCACCGGCTGGGTTTAGGATTGGGCGAAGCCCGAATTGTTGCCGCAGCCGGGGCATGGGTTACGGAGCACGGCATGCCCCACCACCGCACTACTAAGGGAAACATTACGGTACTGTGTTTCACCGCCGCCCCACCTCATCCGCAATGCCCTCGCCATCCTCTCCAGGTGCGGGCACCCACCGGCGGCAGCGGGCCGTGATGTCGTACGGCAGCTCTCTGGGGGCGGTGCTGCAGGCGGTGGCGGTGGCGCGGGGCGTCGACATGCAGGTGGTCTTGTGCATACCGCAGTGTGGTGTGTGCATTGCTGGCTGGTGGTGTGTGGTTGATGGACTCCGGGCGGCCCTGCCCTACTCGCCAATGCCTGTGCTTCATACCCTTGCGGGCGAAGCTGCATTCCGCTGTAACGCTTTACGGTGCGCTTTACACCTCAGCCCTGCGTCACGCGCTGTAAGCATACCGGTACCTATTGGGGGCAGTGGTGGGTCACGGTCCTTACGTCTGGCCCTGCTGTAGCCCTGCGTCACGTGTTGTGAGCATACCGGTACCGGCCGGTACCTATTGCAGTGGTGGGTCGCGGTCCTGGACACGCTGTGTGCTTCGGTGCGTTTCTCCTGCCTCTGCCCTGTGTCACATACAGCGCGTTCCCTTCCCGCCGCCAACTTGCCCTGCAGGCAGCTGCCAAGCAGCTGCTGACCAAGTACGGCAACCAGCGCTACATGGTGGTGGCGGTACCGGCGGCGGTACAGGCTGCTGGCCGGCCGGGACCGTCCCACGGGTCAGCTGGCCAGCGGACGGCAGGCGGCACGAGCAGCAGTACCAGTACGGCGAGTACGGCAGCTCCAGCGGGGTCGGCGGCGGAGGCAGATCCGTGCGTCGTACACGTGGTGCTGCACAGGAACGCCGCCGCAGCGGACTGCCTGCACGCGTTCGTGCACGCGCAGTGCTTGTTGTGGGAGCTCAACGGTGCAGCACCGGCCGCAGGGCCTAGCAAAGGCGCCAGCGGCAAGCAGCAGCCACACAGCATCAGCAGCATCAGCAGAAGGGATGGTGGTGCTGGTAGCAGCGGCGTGGGGCTGAGGGAGGCGGAGGCGGAGGCGGACAGGTGGATGGCGGCGCGGTTTGACGGCATGGTTTCAGAGCTGCGTGCAGCCAGTTGGCACGTGGAGCGTGTCACGCTGCCGCGGCCGGTGTGGTCGGCGGAGTGGGAGGGGCCGGCTCCGCACCAGGACTGATGCCAAAATACCGGTAATCTGTCGTTTTGCAACGGCATGCACTGCCGCACAAGGCTCGTGGTTCAAGGCACCGGACATCCAGAGTAGTTGGAAGATGGCAGGAGCCCGCGGGATCCATGCCTCATCTGACACTTTATGTCTCTCATGAGAAAGCGGAACAGGAGGAATCCAGGTTCCAATGTGCGTTCGAGGTCTGGTGAGCTGAGGACCAATGGTTGCATGGCACCTTGTCCCCTGCTTGTACCACTCAGGCAACGCACATGCTGTGGCCTGGGGCCGATGGGACACTGCTCCCGAATAAACGCTGTTGCAAAGGTAGAATCGCGGAATGGCCGACAGACATTGGCTGTCTCGGATGTCAGGCTGGCAGGTTAGTGAATGAGGGAGGTCCTCATGAGCGAGGACCAGGGGAGGACCCACCATACATGTAAGCTGGCCCGCGCCCCCTGTGCACATGCACCTATCGTCAGGTGCCGGAACCGGGAACCGGGAACGGCGGCTGCGCCAGGTGGCTCTGATGGTGACATCTGCAGTTGCGAGACTTACAGACGGTGCTTGGGTGTAGCTTCTTGCAACACTGGATTGGATGCTTGCTGGGTCAAGCTTCTGTACTACGTGGCATTACCTACGCACCGGTTGTCGTCATGAATGTTCTTTACTTGTTTTACTTAATCCTACCTCCTTTAATTGCGAAGAGGACTGGACTGGAGGTTTTGGAGCGGGCCATCAAAATTGTACAGGCAGCCGCTTAGCGGATTGTCTTTAATAGTACACTTGCAGAGATTCATAGCATTGCTTTCCCAGGGCAACCGTCCCACGCCGGAAGCGGTGCCTCAGTTCCGTCCATCTTCGCCAGTCTTCGCCATCTTCCCCTCCGCTGCTCCTCCCTTTCTATCTGGGCTGCGCTTTTCACACATCCAGGTGAGCGACGGCACGTGCACGTCATTCGCAGGGCTGGTGACGAGGCGAGGTTCTTAGAGAGGTACTTCTCAGCCGGAGTCCGGAGGGGGCGTTGGGCGTTGGAGTGGCTGCGTGCCGGCTGTCGCCTGCTGGTGGCAAAACACGACAAGCCTCTTGCACGCCACCAATAACCCTTATCATGGCGTGCGTATCCGCCCTTGCTACCTTCACTACCCAGCGCCAACCCCCCTGAGCCCGCTGTGCCTGGCTCCCCCTGCCAACTCGACATCGGGTCATAGAGCCCGACAGCCCGTCCACCACCTCGCACGCCACCTGAGGGAGCACCTCTGCTCGCCAACGCCGTGCCGAGACCGGATGCACGTATGACACTTACGGACTTGCCAAGTAACTAACTGCTAGCACGCTGTGTGCTTATTTGCCCGTGCAGGAGCTGGCGGCCTAACCTGGTCCGACACGACTTTGTCACAGATAGAACCGTGTCGTTTGAAGCTGAGGTGGGCCTGGGCTGGTGGGCCTTGGATGGGTACAGGTCTGTGACTTGCTTGTTCTGCTTTTGGCCCCAAGCATGGGGCGGACCCGTGTGCACCCCAGGTAGGCGTGAACATGCTTGCTGGACTTCCCATAAAAACGTTTGCCTGCCCTGGGAAACTGTTTGTGGAGCCTGAGGCCCTGGGTGGAGGGCTTTTGCACGGTACCAAAAAACATGACAGGCGTCACACATTGCCCCTCGCTACCGTATTGTGCGTTGCTTGCAGTAATGGATATCGTGCTTTGGGCGCCATACCACCAGGTGGGGATACCCGTGCCTGCGGGGCTGGGCGGTTTGTTCACTTCTGCGGACATCAGCCACGCCACCAAGCAGCGTGGCCAGCAGTTGTTGGAGAATTTGCATTTGCGGCTTGTAAAGATCTACCGATACAGCCGGGACGGCGAGCCAGCGGGCGAGTTCTCAGGCTTCCTTTGCGGCACCTCAAAGGCCATCGTTACAACTTGTCGGCTCCAGTGGCGATCCACCGGCTGAGGTGTTCAAGGCGTGCTACTCTGACGGCCTTGAGGAGGAGGTTGAGCTGCTGAACTGCGCAGCTAACCACCTGCCGGACCTCGCCATCCTGCGTGGCACCCGGTGCGCACCCCGCACCCTGATCGGGACGGTGACCAGCATGGGGGCGATTGTCTATGCACTCGGCTACCCGACCCACTCTAAAACCCCCAGCATCCGCTCGGGCAATGTATCTTGTAAGAATCTCGGTGACAACGCCATCACCGCCGCCGATGTCGACGGTGGCTATTGCGGAGGGCCGGTGGTGAACCTGTGCGGGGAGCTGGTGGGCACCGTCAACGGGGGCCCTGGCATGCCGAACATGCAGGTCCGCATGGCCTCGCCCTTTAACCTGCACACGTTTCTGCTGCAGTCGGGCCTGCCGGGGCTGGACCACTGATGCATGCACATATGACAGGATACCCAACACGTTGCTGCGGAGGTTGGGCAAGCCGGGGATCGCCGGGTAGGCAACCAACATGCATGCTGCGGTACGCACGCACCTGGTGGTGCTGATGGGCGTACCGGTACGCACATGGGCAGCGCAACACATGGTGGGAGTACTAAGCCCCCGGATACGGAGCATTGCATGATGTACAGGGTGCAAGTGCAGACATGCCGTATGATGTTGCTGGGCCAGGTGGCTTTGCGCGCCTTTATGTGGGTACACGCTGTGGTACTGTTGCAGCTGGGCTTGTTGGGCGGCACACAATCCACACATGCCAGCCTGTGCACAGCAAGTTAGACGGCGGGTCCTATTGTGGCCGGTGCTGGGCGCCGCGCATCGTACGAACCAGACTGCGTACGGTGCACGCAAGGGCTGCTTTTGACCGACCGGTAACCCTAGGTTGCGCATGGAGAGGTGGAGGGCGGGTGGGAGGGGGCGGGCTAGGGCCGCTGGTTGGGCTAGCTGGAGCTGCTGGCACCGCCGTGCGACGCGGGCAAGGTGCTGCCCTGCTGCAGCAACCCACGCTGTATATTGTCATTTTATGTTACAATCCACCAGGTGGTGTGGCCACACGATCGTTACTGTGCTGTGCGGAGCTGGCGGGGCACAGCGAGGCGGGCGTGGTGCTGAGGCGGTGCGGCGGGGCGTGCGGCGGGGCGGCGGCCTACTGCTGCGCGGCGTGCCAGAGGGCGCACTGGGCGGC
>VFQN01002662.1_pt1 | contig 27035 bp, 22 predicted proteins | sample 3512371 | NCBI WGS metagenome assembly VFQN01 (sample SAMN10412370, study PRJNA504923) | tailings metagenome | isolation source: Replicate 2 from Balatoc abandoned mine | place: Philippines: Itogon, Benguet | collected 2017-08-28
TCTCGCAGGACATGCACGGCAACAACCGGCTCCACATGGAGGTCCGCGCCGCGACCGAGATCGCGTGCACCGACTGCCACGGCACGATCACCAAACACGCCACGCTGAAGACCAGCGGCCCGGCGTCGTACACCTCGTCGCCGGACGGGACGGGGCGGAACCTGCTCGCGATGAAGACGCCGTTCGGCCGCCCGCGGTTCGAGGTGCAGGACGGCCCGGACGGGCGGAAGCGCGTCTTCCAGAACTCGTGCGTCGAGCCCGGTTTGCGGTGGGAGGTGGTGCAGACCAAGGACACCATCACGAAGGGCCACCCGCGCTACAACGAGAAGGCCGCGCTCGCGAAGACGGTCCGGCTGAACAAGACGACCGGGCAGATGGAGTGGGGCGACCTGTCCCAGCTCGAGGGCGGGGCCGAGTGCGCCGCCCACGGCAACGACAACATGAGCTGCATCGCCTGCCACTCGGCCTGGAACCCGAGCTGCTTCGGGTGCCACCTGCCGCAGCGGGCGAACATCAAGGCGCCGAACCTCCACGCCGAGGGCGACGTGCAGCGGAACTACACCGCGTACAACTTCCAGACCCTCCGCGACGACGTGTACATGCTCGCCCGCGACGGCAGCGTGACGGGCAACAAGATCAACCCGAGCCGGTCGAGCTGCGCCATCCACGTGACGTCGCAGAACGGCATCCGGGAGACGATCTACACCCAGCAGCAGACCGTCTCGGCGGAGGGCTTCAGCGGGCAGGCGTTCAGCACGAACGTGCCGCACACCGTCCGCGGGGCCGGGGTGCGCGAGACGAAGCAGTGCACCGACTGCCACCTGTCGCGGCGGAACGACAACAACGCCTGGATGGCCCAGCTGCTGATGCACGGGACCGGGTTCGTGAACTTCGTCGGCAAGTGGGCGTGGGCCGCGGCCGGCGAGGAGGGGCTGTTCGGGATCGAGGTGACCGAGTCGAGCGAGCCGCAGGCGGTGTTCGGCACCGACCTGCACCGCCTCGCCTTCCCCGACAACTTCAAGAAGCACGTCGCCCGCGGCGGGCTGCTCGAGCACGTCCACGAGCACCCCGGCCGGGACATCCTGACCGGCCTGACCCGGCCGTTCAAGAAGTCCGAGGTGCTGATGGTGCAGAACCGCGGCGAGTTCCTGTACGCCGCGTGCGGCGACGCCGGGGTCCGGCTGTTCGACATCGCGTTCATCGACAACAAGGGCTTCGCCGAGCGGATCACCACCGCCCCGGTGTCGCCCGCCGGCCAGCGGTTCTACCTGCCGACCCGGTACGCCACCTACATCGCCGCCCCCTGCACCCCGATCGTCGAGCCGACCCGCAAGCAGAACCCGGCGAACCAGGAGCAGAAGATCCACCCGCTGTTCGGGTACGTCTACATCTGCGACAAGTACGAGGGGCTGATCGTCGCCGGGGCGACGCGGAGCATGGACGGCAACCCGGTGAACAACTTCATGAGCCGCGAGGTGACGTTCAACCCGGACGGCATCCTCTGCGGCGCCCGCCACGCCCACGTCCACGGCACCCACCTGTACGTGTCGTGCGACGCCGGGCTGGTCGTCATCGACATCGACAAGCCGTGCGAGCCGCGGATCGTGTCGGTGGTCGGCGAGCCGTTCCTGAAGAAGGCCCGGATGTGCGCGACGCAGCTCCGCTACTGCTACGTGTGCGACGAGGAGGGCATGAAGGTACTGGACATCACCGACCCGGCCAACCCGCGCCCGGTGTCGATGGTCCGCATGGCCGAGGCGCACAGCGTCTACCTCGCCCGCACCTACGCCTACGTGGCGGGCGGGTCGCGCGGCCTGGTCATCTTCGACATCACGAACGCGGCGGAGCCGAAGTTCGAGACGGCGTTCAACCCGAACGGGTGCATGAACGACGTGCGCGACGTGAAGCTCGGGATCACGTACACGAGCCTAATCGCCTACGTCGCCGACGGGAAGAACGGGATGCGGATCGTGCAGCTGACGTCGCCCGAGACGCCGGGGTACGAGGGCTTCAGCCCGAAGCCGACACCCCGGCTGGTGGCGACCTACAAGCCGCACGAGGGCCGCATCCTGTCGATCGCCCGCGGCCTCGACCGCGACCGGGCGGTGGACGAGGCGGGCAACCAGATCGGCGTGTTCGGCCGGGTCGGCGCCCGCCCGCTGAACGGCCCCGAGCAGCGGAAGATGTACCTCCGCCCGAACGGGACGCCGTGGTACGTCACCGACAACCCCGGCGACGCCGAGTTGTACCGCTACGTCGGCCCGCGGCCGCGGTAGGCACCGCCGCTATGGACGGATTTAGCGCGGCCGCATCGGGTTGACTGTGACCGGACTCAGCCCCAGATCCGCGGCCGGCGGCACCACCGGTTTCACCTGCGCCGCCAGCTCGAACGGGTCGGGTAGTGTCAGCCGCAGGAACTCGGCCTTCTCGTAAGCCGGATTCACGGACCGGTTCACGATCACCGCACCCGCCGGCTCGGCGGACGGGTCTTCGAGACTCGCGCGGTCGGGCACCTGCTTGCCGAGCGTTGTCAGCGGCGGCGGGATCGTCACGTCTTTTGCAATCACCGGCTCGGACTTAGCGACCGCGAGCGCCGGGCGGGCCGGCACCCCTGCGGCGCCGACACCGAAGTCGAACGGCACCCGCTCAGCCGGCGCGTGCGGTGTGAAGCCCTTCGGTCGCGGTGGCAGCACGGCCGATGGCGTGTAGGTCAGTTTCCCGAGCGAGTCGGGATGTAAGACCCGAACCGGCGGCGTGCGGTCCCGCGGCGCCGCGCCGAACTTCTCGACCGGCAACGGCGCCGGAGCCTGTGGCGCGACGACCTTCGGCAGTTCCTTCCCCGACAGGTCGGGCGGGAACGGGAACACCGGTGGCGGGGGGGGCGGTTGAGGCGGGGCTTGCGGTTGCGCGACAGCGACCGGCGTGGGAGCGGGCGTCGGTGCAGGTGCCTCGGGCTTCGGCTCCGCGGCGGCGACCGTGACCGCGGGCGGCGGGGTTTCGCGGCTGCATCCCGTGACTGCGAGGAAGCCGGCGACGACGCCGGAGCCGACCATGACGCGAGGACGGGCCAAAGCCATCACGCTCCCCCCCCGGAACACGCAACCGACACATCTTAATCGCGTCGGGAGGGTGCGTGCCAGGGGTCGGCACTACGGAATGCCGCGGACGATCGCGGGACCGAGGAGCTTCGTCAGGCCGACGGGGAGGCGCTGCCACACGCGGATCGCCCGCTGGTAGCGCGGGTTGTCCGGCCGGAGTTCGCGGGCCTCGCCGTCGTTCACCGCGTACTGCCACACCGCCGGGTGCGGCACCGCACCCCACTGCTTCTTGAACCGGAACGTCGGCCCGTCGGCGGTCGAACGGCCGAAGTCGAACTCGGCCTGCCCGCGCTCCACGGCGCGCTTCAGCAGGTGCCAGTACATCAGCATGTTCACGCAGGTCGGGTTCAGCTCCTTCAGCGCCGACGCCGTCGGCACCTCGGTCGTCCCCCAGCCGTGCAGCAGCAGCGCCGCCGCGGCCGGCTTGCCGCCGGTCGAAAGGACGCACACCTCGGCGTCACCCGGGAACGTCGCCAGGACTTCGCGGAACAGGCCGATGCTGTACACCGGCGTGCCGAGGTCGCGCATGTTCTCGGTGAGCACGGCGTAGAACTGGTCGAGCAACTCAGCCCCGCCCCACGCCACGGCGAACCCGTTCTTCTCGCCCTTCCGCACCTGGTTGCGAACTTTCGGGTCGAACCTCTTCCACAGGGCGTCGGTAGACTTCGGGAGGGCGAGCCGCATGTGGACCTTGCTCGTCACCGCCACGTCGAGGTCGGCGTGGTCGAGCGGCGCTTCCTGGCGCAACTCCAGGTAGCGGACGTTGAGCTCGTCGGCGAGCGTGACCGCCCGCGAGACGAGGTGCGACTGCACGTCCGGGGACGCGGCGACGATGCCGTTCGAGTTGAGGTAGGGCAGGCTGACGAGGAACCGCCCGAACAGCGGACCACTGACGTGCGCGAGCGGGAGAAAGCCGTGCGTCTGCCCGTCGATGACCGCTTCGAGCGCGAAGACCTCATGCCCGAGTGCGGCGTTCAACACGCTGAGCCATGCCGGGTGCTTTCCGAGCGGCACCACCGGCGCCGACCGGCGCACGAAATCCGCCAGCGCGGGCAGCCGAGCAGGCAGCGCGGCGCGCGGATGCACGACGACGGCCAACTCGTTCCCGGCTATCTGCTTCAGGCGGATCATGCCGACGAAACCCCGGTGACGACCGGATCACACGCAACTGTAGCACTCAGACGGGGCGACCGGCCGAGGAGTTCCTCGTACACCGCCGCCAACTTGCGGATGCGCTCCGCGAAGCTGAACCGCCCCTCGACGGTCTCGCGCCCCGCCGCGCGGAACCGCGCCTGCAGCGCGGCGTCGCCGAGCAGCTGGTCGAGCGCTGCGGCGAGCGGGGCGGGGTCGCCGGCGTCCACGAGCAGCCCGTTCTCGCCGTCCTGTACCAACCGCGGCACGCCGTTCACGCGCGTGGCGACGACCGGCACCTCGAGCGCCATTGCCTCCAGGAGCACGTTCGGCAGCCCCTCGCGGAGGCTGCTCAGCGCGAACACGTCCATCGCCTCGAAGTACCCGCGCACGTCCGCCTGCCAGCCGGCGAGCGTCACGCGGTCGCCGACATCCAGATCCACAATCTGGCGCTCCATCGCCGCGCGCTCCGCCCCCTCACCGACGATGACGAGACGCACGTCCCGCCCGCTCTTGAGCAGCGCGTGGACCGAACGGGTCAGTACGTCGAACGCCTTCTCCCCCGAGAGCCGGCCGACGGCGCCGATCAGTTGCGACTCCGGCGGGATGCCGAGTGCCGCCTTCGCTTCCGCGACCGTCCGGCGGCGCGTGTAGTCGGCCGCGTCGATGCCGTTGTCGAGCAGCACCAGCCGCGACTCCGGCACGCCCGCGGCCGCGCAGGCGTCGTACAGATCGGTCGAGACGCACACCACGCGCTCGTAGCGTGGCAGGCACCAGCGGTCAATCCGGTAGTACAGCGGCGTGCGGCTCGTCTGCTGCACCCAGCCGTGGGCCGTCGTCACCAGCCGCATCGGGTGGAAGCGAGCCAGCAGCAGCCCGAGCGCGTTCGTCTTGTAGTCGTGGCCGTGCCAGATCGTGACCTTGTGCTCCCGACACGCCCGCAGTAGCTCGCGCACCACGCGCCAGTCCCAGAACCCGCGGTCGGGGATCGACACCAGCGGCGCCCGCGCCTGCTCCGCCTTCTTGCGGATCACCTCGTACCCCGGGTCGCCGGGCGGGTGGAGGTAGCCGCACACCATCCGGTAGCCGTGCGGCTCCAGGAACCGCGGCGAGTTCAGGATCGTCTTCTCCGGCCCGCCCCCGGCACCCGTCACGACCCGGGTGTCGAAGACGACCGGGTTGTCAGGGCTGGGCATTGGCGGGGACGATCCTGCGGAGGAACGGGTCGAGACACGTTTCCCAGTGGTGGTGCGCCTCGACGTAGCGGCGGCCGGCGGCACCAAGTTCGTTCCCCCGCGTCGGGTCGGCGAGCAAACCACAACACGCTTCCACCCACTCGGCCGGCGGCGCGGCGCGGAGCAGGTGTTCGCCGGGCACCGTGCCGAGCGCGGCCAGTGCCGGCGGCGCCGCGACGACCGGGCGGGCCATCGCCAGCGCTTCGAGCACCTTGTTCTGGATGCCGCGGGCCAGCCGCAGCGGCACCACCGCCGCCGCGGCCGACGCCACGAACGGTCGCACGTCCGGCACCGTGCCGAGCACCTTCACGCCGGGCAACTCCGCGAGCCGCTGCACCTCGGGTGCCGGCTTGCGGCCCACGACACGGAACTCCGCCGTCGGGTGCTTCGCCCGGATCGCCGGCCACACCTCGCGGGCGAACCACCTCGCTCCGTCCACGTTCGGCAGGTAGTCCATTGCCCCGACGAACACCAGCGCCGGCTCGACCGGCACACTCCGCGGCGCGAAGTAGTCGAGGTCGACGCCGTTCGCGGCAACGGTCGCGGCGCCGGTGCGGGTGAACGAGTCGAACACGTCCGCCTCCGCCCGACTCACCACCGCCACCGCCTCCGTCCACGCGGGCAGGCGGCGTTCGAGCTTCCGCACCCGCGCCGATTCGAGCCGGTACAGCCACCGCTTCGGGCCACGCGCCGCGTCCGCGAAGTCCTGCCACTTCTGGCTGTCGACATCGACCAGGTCGACGAACCGCGGCACGCCGTCGAGCACCGGGTCGGCGAGGTACGGCGCCAGGCTCGACGCCGACACCACCACTCCCGCGAGCCCCGCCTCCTTCGCCCACCCGCGGACCGCGTCGGTCAGCCCGGGCTCGGCGAACGCACCTTCCGAAACACTGCCGCCGGTCAGCACGCTCCAGCCAGCCCGCAGCCAGCGTCGCCTGCCGCTCACCGGCACGACCGCGACGCGCTCGCACAGCCGGTCGAGTTCCGCCCGCACCTCCGCACTCACCGGCTCGTCCGCGAGGCAGCCGAGCCACACCCGGGCGCGGCGGGCGAGCCCGCGGAGCAGGTGGTAGTTCCGAATCCGGTCGCCCTTGTCGGGCGGGTACGGGACGCGGTGGGTGATGTAAAGCACCCGCGGCGGGGTCGTCATGCCGGCTGGAACACAGGGGCGGCGTAGGCCGGGGAGAGGGTATGGCGGAACTCGGCGGCCACGGCATTGCGACCGGGCAGCAGGCAAACCCGGCGGATCAGCTGGGGGCCGGTCCCAAGCGCCTTAAGGACCGTCGCCACGCACAGCCGGGCGTCAAAGAGTAACCCCTGCTGGCGGACGTAGTACAGGTCGTAAACGACCTTGTGGCGCACACTCGTGATATCCGAGTCGGCCGGCAGTTGAACCTGTGCGAGGCCGGTCACGCCCGGCTTCACCAGCAGCCGCGCCGGGTAGCCGGGGACGAGCCGCTCCAGCCCCTTCGCGGCGATCACCTCCGGGCGTTCGGGGCGCGGGCCGACCAGGCTCATGTCGCCGAGCAGGACGTTGAACAACTGCGGCAGCTCGTCCACGTGCGTGCGGCGGAGGATGCGGCCGATGCGGGTGACGCGGTCGTCGTCCGCCTTCGCCCACTTGATCCCGGACTTCAGTTCGACGTTGTGGTGCATGGTCCGGATCTTGACGATCCGGTAGCGCCGCCCGCCGAGCCCGAGGCGGACTTGCGTGTAGAACACCGGACCGGGCGAGGTCAGCTTCACCGCCGCCGCCGCGACCGCGATCACGACCAGCACCGCCGGCAGGGCGGCGAGCGCCACCGCGTAGTCGAACACCACCTTCCCGGCGTTGTACCACGTCGGGCACAGTGCTACGTCCACGCCGATGTCGGCGCCGAGCCGGTCGATCTCTGGCCAAGGGTCGCGGGCGGTGGGCGGCGGGTTCGTCGTCATAAGCGTCGCGTGATCCGTGGCGCTGTGGGTTGGGGCGTGGCGGCCGGCGGCGTCAGCCGGGGCCGGGGTCGAGCGCGGTGCGCAGGACCGGGAGGAACTCCGTCAGGAAGTCGTGGGCCGGGTCAGGTTCGGTCGACCCGGCCCGCGCGGCGGCTGTGCTAGCGAGGCCGCGGCTCACGTACAGCTTGTAGAGGACGGTGTGAAGCACGAACTCGCGGCGCGGCGCGTCGGACGCCGACCACGTGCCGTCCGCCCCCCACGCCCAGCACACCTCCTGCCCCGGGTCGGCCGCGTCCTTGGCGAACCGCGCCGACCAGTACGTCGCCGGCCCGGCGGGCGGCTCCAGGGTCCGCCGCGCCTCGCCGCCGATCATCTGGTAGCCGAGGCCGGCGTAGCAGATGTCCGGCGTGTGCGACCCGATCGGCCCGGCGGGGCCGCACAGGAGCAGCACGCTCACCACCGCGCCCGACCGCTTGTTCTTGTAAACCCGCGAGACCGACCCAACGGCCTCGGCTCGATCAAGGATTTTCTGCTCGATCGGCACCTCGGTACCCGTCCAGTCGCCGAAGGCGGCGGGGACGCGGTCGAGCCGGGCGGCGGCCGCCTTCAGGTCGTCCGGGACGCCCCAGCGGTTCGAGCGCACGCCCTCGACCACGGCGGCCGCGACCAGCGCGCCGAGTCCGAGCACTACGAGCGCGACGCGCCCGGCCATCGCGCCCCGGGATACGGGCGCGGTCGGTGCGAGCGGCGGCGGGCGATTGGCGGGCGGCATGGGCAGCCGTCGGTTCGGGGTCGGGGTTACGCCGGCAACTGTTTCACGTAGTTGTAACCGTAGGCGTAGTACGCACTCCCCATGTGGACACCGTTCACCACCGCGCCGAGCAGGTTGATGCTCAGCTGGTGGAGCTTCTCGGAGGCGACCATCACCTTCGGGAGCTGGCTCACGTCCTGCATGATCGAGAACACCACGCCGTCCACGTGCTGCCCGATGAGCAGCGCGTCGGCGACGGGCAGCACCGGACAACTGTCCACGACCACGAAGTCGAACTGCCCGCGGAGGCGGTTGAACAACGTCTCCAGCGGGTGCCCCTGGGCCAGTGCGGCGATCACGCGCGTCGAGCACTGCCCGGCCGGGATCACCCACAGGTTCGGCACAGCCGTCGGTTGTACAGCGTCGCTCGGGTCGGCATCCTGACACAGCACCTCGCTCACGCCCGGTGTCAGTGTCAGGTCGAACAGCTTGTGGATCGACGGGTTCCGCAGGTCGCAGTCCACGATGAGCGTCCGCATCCCGGCCGTCGCCATGCTGCTGCCGAGCTGACTGGCGAGCGAGGTCTTCCCCTCGCCCTGCGTCGCGCTGGTCACCATCACCACCTGCATCGACTGGCTGCGGGCCGTGTGCAGGAGCATCGTGCGCGTCGAGTTGATCGACTCGTTGAGGATGAACCGCCAGTTGGCGTTCCCGGCGAGTTCGGCCGCCTTCAGGCTGGCCCGGTTGGGGAACGCCGGCACCGTGCCGATGACGCGCATCCCGAGGTCCGTCACCACCTGGTCCACGCCGTCCACCCGGCGGTTCCGCCACTCGACCATGGCGATCAGGCCGAGCACCCCGAGGAACCCGGCCACGCCGACGGCGCCGCCCATCATCATCTTCTGCTTGAAGTTCTGGTTCATGATGAGGACGGCCGGCTCTCGGACGCTCACGCGCGCCTCCATCCCCTTCTCGATGGCGATCTGGATGCGCTGGTCCTCGAGCTGGTGGAGCCGGTTCCGCATCGGGTCCAGCCCCTTCATCAGGCTGGCGATGTCGAACGCCGCCTTCGCCTTCGAGCCGACGTTCTTCTGGAGCTCGGCCAGCATCTCCTCCTTGTGCCGGAGGATCGCCCGGTCGCCGGTGAGGCGCTCTTCCAGGTCGGACAGCTGGCCGCGCACCACCTGCAGGGCGAACTCGGCGATGAGATCCTTCACGCCGGGCGTCACCTCGGTGCGGGCGATCGCCAGATCCTTCACGGTCTGCTTCAGCTCGGTCTCCAGCGCCACGACGACCGGGGCGTCGGTGACGCCGCCCGCCCGGGCCTTGGCACTCGACAGCTGGACCTCGGTGACCGCCTTCTTGGCCAGGAGCTGCGCGACCCGGGGGTGCTGGTCGACCTGATCGCGGAGGATGGACAGGTCGGAGGCCACCTTCGCCGGGTCCGTCTCGGCGAGCTTGAGCTTCTCCTTCAACAGCCCGATCTTCACATCCTTCTCGCCGTTCGCCAGCTTCAGCGAGGTCACGTCCGCGGTGAGCTGCGTGGTCATCAGGGTGAGGGCGTTCTCCTTGCCGTTCGCGTCCTCGGCGCCGATCGTCCCGTTGGCCTCGGCCATCCGGCGGATGGCGATCTCCTGCGAGTTGACCTGCGCCTTGAGTTCGTCGGACAGTTTGCGGAGGCGCTCCTCGCGGTCGAGGTGCCCGTTCCGGACGGCGAGGACCGCGTCGTCCACGTACCGGGCGACCACCCCGTTCACCAGCTTCAATAAGTCCTCCTTGTTGTCGCCGCTGAAGCTGACGACCATCAGGTCCGGGGCGACCGAGCCGTCCACGCGGATGCCGTCCTCCAACAGCCGGACGGGGTCTTCCGCCTCCCGGACCGTCGGGAGGCTGGCGATCTTCGGGTCGGCGAGGGTGCGGTTGATGAGGTCGCGGGAGCGGACCAGGAACATCTGCGACCGGCGGAACGACTCGAAGTCCTCGACCTGCCGGTTCGCCGCCTCGACCGAGCTCGGGCGGAGTTGGACGATCGACCGGGCCGTGTGCTTGCCGCTGGGCAGCGCGAGCCACACGCCCACGCCCAACGCCGACCCGACGAGCAGGCCGAGGAAGGTGGCGAGCACCCAGCGCCGGCGAAGGGCGTTGAGCAAACCGAGCGGGGTCGGAGGAACCTTCGCCGAGGTGCCACCCGGGACGTTCACCGGCGGGCCGTAGGGTCCGGCCGGCGGCGCCAGCATGCCACCCGGCTGGGCTTGATAGGGAGCAAGCGGCCCCGTCGGGAGATTGTCACCGGAATTCGGGCGGGCCATGAGGCGGTCTCCCGGCAGGGTCGGCAGTGGTGGGGTGGAGGGCGATCCGGCCCACGGTTCCGGCCCCGGAATTCCGGGGAGGTTTCGCGCTCGGCTGGGGAGGCGCAGTAGTCCCCTCGCAGCATAGCACCCGGAATACCGGAACGGGAAGGCCGGTGTGCTAGTCAGTCCACACGCAGCTCCGGCGGCGGAACACGTCATCCTGACTAGCGTTACGTCCGAGAAATCGCGGATTGCGGTCCGAATGGTCGCATTTCGCCCGGAACGAAATCCGCCACGACTTACGCCCGTGCAAATCCCGGTTAACGTCCGTGTTCCAGCCGTTACGTTCCCACCAATCGGCTCACTGTACTGAATCAACCACAGGATACGAAAGCCCACCTGTCAAGGAGCCCGCTGGTCGCCGCATGACGACCTTCAACCTGTCACTGGTTAATCCGGGGAGCAGGCGGACAAGCAGCGACAGTTTTTCATAGCTTGCTCCGACGAACCCAAGATCTGCGCGCAACTCGTTTCCTTCACTGTGGTTACACTGCTTCCGACTTATTCCAACAGAGTAACTATCAGCTGGGCCATGAATTCTGGGGAGAGGTATTTCCGTCCCGTGAAACCAGTGACCGCTGCACTGTTGACCCAATCTGCACGACCCGATTTCTGCCCCGGTCAACGATGTTGGGTGGAATTCGGACAGACGGGCAGTCCGGGCATGTCGGGGGGATTTGGTTGCAGCGGGAATCCGGGTAGGCCGATGAAAGTGACTAGCACGGGTGGGCCGGGCGTGCCGGATGGGCGGCGCCACCTGCGGGCTTCACGCGCTCTGACTCGGAGGAGAGAACCGATGATCCGCCAAGGCGTCACGAGGAGGCTGGTGGCCGCGGCGGTCCTCGCCGTGCTGGCGGCCGGCGGGGGCGGCTGCCACAGCCTGCCGATGGGGAATAAGTGCTGCAAGCCGCCGAAGTTCGACCCGTGCTGCATCCCCGAGCTGCCGGTCCCCCGCGAACTCAACAAGGTCAGCCTGCCGCCGTACGTCATCGAGACGCCGGACATCCTCATCATCGAGGCGACCCGGCTGATCCCGCTCCCGCCGTACCGCGTCGAGCCGCTCGACGTGCTCTACGTCAGCGCCCGCAACGTGTTCGAGACCGACCCGATCAACGGCCTGTACCCGGTCGACCCGGACGGGACGATCAACCTCGGCCCGGCCTACGGGGGCACGGTCCGCGTCGTGGACCTGACCACGGAAGAGATTCAGCGTGCCGTCCAGGCGAAGGTGCGCGGCGTCGCCCCGGCGGCGACGGTGACGGTGTCACTCGCGCAGTCGCGCGGCGCCCAGCAGGTGTCCGGCCAGCACATCGTGCGGCCCGACGGCACCGTCGGCCTCGGCAGCTACGGCAGCGTCTACGTCGCGGGCATGACGATCGCCCAGGCCAAGCAGGCGGTGGAGGCGCACCTGTCGCGCTACCTGTACCGGCCGGAGGTGAACGTCGACGTGTACGCGTTCAACAGCAAGTTCTACTACGTCATCACCGACTTCGCCGGCGCCGGCGAGCAGGTCGTGCGCCTGCCGCACACCGGGAACGAGACGGTGCTCGACGCGGTCGCCAACATCGGCGGGCTGTCGGCGGTGTCGAGCCGGAAGATCTGGGTCGCCCGCCCGGCCCCGACCGACTGCGCCGCCGACCAGATTCTGCCGGTGGACTGGTGCGGGATCACGCAGCGCGGGCAGATCAAGACCAACTACCAGTTGCTCCCCGGCGACCGGGTGTTCATCCTGAGCCAGCCGCTGACCAAGTTCGACACGTACCTGGCCCGGGTCTACGCCCCGATCCAGCGGACGATGAGCTTCGGCATCTACGGGGCGACGACGTACAGCGTGTTCCGCAACATCGGCCAGAACAACGGCAACGGCAACGGGGTCCAGCCGTTCATCCCGATCCTGCCGTAACGGTTGTGTCGGACCTGCCCGGGGCGCGGCCGCCGCCCCCGGGCGAAACGGAATCGGCGGCGGCGGGTCTGCGGCGGCAGACCCGCCGCCGCCGATTCTCGTTTCCGGGCGGCCCGTGCCCGCACGAGGCCGGATAGCATGGGGGTAGGCCGACTCGCCCCCACCCCCCGGAGCCGACACCGATGTTCCGCCGCACCGCCGCCCTCGTGGGGCTCCTCGCCCTCGCCGGCGAGGGCGCCGCCCAGCCGATCGCACCGCCGCGCCGGCCGACGTTCAACTCGTACTCCAGCCTGTACGCCCCCGGCGGCGGGTACTTCGGGTACGGCTACGGCGGCCAGGGGTACGGGTTCAACCCCTACGGCTTCGGGTTCGGCGCCGGCGGCGCCCAGCAGGCGCTGGTACTCCAGCAGTTGAATCAGACGAACCAGGCGGTCGCCAACCTGCAACAGTTCCTGGCCTACGGGGTGAACCCGACGCTCGCCCCGACCGGCCGCGGGGCGACGTTCAACAACCTCGGCCACTGGTATCCGACCTACCGCGGGCAGGGCGTGGCGTTCGGCGGTGCCGGCGGCGGGGGCGGGTTTGGGCCGATCGCCCCCACCGGTCAGGGGCTCGGCGCGACCGGAATGATGGGCGCGGCGATGACCGGTGCCGCCACGGTGGGTGCCTTCGGCGGCGGTGGTGGTGGCGGCGGAGCCGCCGCCCCGCGGACCTCCGGGAGTGGCATTCCGCTCGGCCAGCCGCGGCGATGACGGACCATGCGGATCACGGAAGACCTGTCCCCAAAGGAGTGTGGGCAATGACCATCGGACGTTTCCTCGGACGGCTGGCGGCTCGCGCCGCGGTCCTCGTAATGGCAGTCGGGTACGTCGGGATCGCGGTCGCGGCTGATGAACCGATCCGGATTGCCCCGACCGCGCCGGTCGCCGAAGTGTGCCCCACCTGCACCGACGGCGCCGCCGGCGCCCCGTGCGGCAAGACCGGGTGTCGGACCTGCGGCGGGAAGCTGTTCGGCCACCGCGCCGGTTGCAACCCGCCCAAGCCGATCGCCGGCCAGCTCCGCGCGGGCGCCTGCTTCGGCTACTTCCAGACACAGTGGCACCGCTGGGAAGACGTGTGCCCGCTCCCGTACCAGGGCGTCGGACTGAACGACGCCCCGCGGCGCCTGCCCACGGCAGCCGTCCCGGGCGCCCTTCCGGCCCCCACGCCGCAGCCGAAGTCCGACGCGCCGGCCCCGGCTGCGAACCCGATGCCGAAGGGGACCGGCACGCCCGGCACCATCCCGCAGTTACCCGTCCCGCCGATGCCGGAGAGCAAGTTCGGGAAGTGACGGCGGAGTCGGTACAACAGCAGAGCCCCGGGGCGTCCCGGGGCTCGTTTCGTTGGAGGGCGGTATGGCCGGCGTTCACTTGGTCACCGGCGGCGCGGGGTTCATCGGCTCACACCTCGTCGAGGCGCTGACCGCCGCCGGCCGCCGCGTTCGCGTCTTCGACGACCTCAGCACCGGGCTCCGCTCCAACCTCGCGCCGGACGTCGAGTTCATCGAAGGCACACTCACCGACCCGGCGGCGGTGGCGAAGGCCGTCGCGGGCTGTGAGGTCGTGTTCCACCTCGCGGCACTGGCGTCGGTGGCAAAGAGTGTCGAAGACCCGCTGCTGAACCACGCGATCAACGCCACCGGCACGCTGCACGTCCTCGACGCGGCGCGGAAGGCCGGCGTGCGGCGCCTCGTCTACGCCGGCAGCGCCAGCGCCTACGGCGGCGCCGACGACCCCGCCGGCCAGGGCGAGGACACGCCGCTGTGCGCCCTGTCGCCGTACGCGGCGGCGAAACTGGCGGGCGAGTTCTACTGCCAGTCGTTCGCGGCAAGCTACGGCTTCGAGACCGTACGGCTGCGGTTCTTCAACGTCTTCGGCCCGCGGCAGCGGCCGGACAGCCCGTACTCCGGCGTCATCGCCATCTTCACGTCCATGCTCGCCGCCGGCCGCACGCCCACCGTCCACGGCGACGGCCTCCAGTCGCGCGACTTCGTGGCGGTCGAGGACGTGGCCCGGGCGTTGATCCTGGCTGCCGACACCCCAGGCGTTTCGGGACGGGTGTACAACGTCGGCACCGGCGGCAGCGTGACCCTACTCCAACTCCTCGACGGCCTGAACAAGCTCCTCGGGACGAACGTCGTGCCGGCGCACGGCCCGGCCCGCGCCGGCGATATTCGGCACTCGCGGGCGAAAATCGACCGCATCACCGCCGATCTCGGCTTCACCCCGAAGGTGAGTTTCGAGGAGGGGTTGCGGCGGACGCTGGCGTGGTCCCGTGACTGAGGGAAGGCAATTTTTGACAGGATGAACAGGATCAAACAGGACTTGCTTTCATCCTGTTTGATCCTGTTCATCCTGTCAAAAATTGCCTTCCCTCGGTGTCGTCTGTGACTATGTGGTTGACCTACAACCGGCCTTCCCTGTCCCATCCAGCGCTGGCAGAATCCCCTCATGTCTATCGCGTCGATCCTCGGCCCCGGCGGGCTGGTGGCCGAGCATTATCCCGGCTTCGAGTCGCGCCCACAACAACTCGACATGGCCGAGGCGGTTGCCGACGCCATCGCGCACGAGCAGAAGCTCCTCGTCGAGGCCGGCACCGGCGTCGGCAAGAGCTTCGCATACCTCGTCCCGGCCATCGTCGCGGCGGCGAAGAAGGATTTGAAGGTTGTCGTCTCGACGCACACCATCAGCCTCCAGGAACAGCTCATCCGCAAGGACTTGCCGTTTCTCCAGAAGGCGCTGCCGTTCGACTTCCGCCCGGTACTGGTGAAGGGCCGCGGCAACTACCTCAGCCTCCGCCGCCTCCACACGGCGCAGACGAAGGCGAACACGCTGCTCGACACGCCGGGCGCGATCGACCAGCTCGTGCAGATCGGCCGCTGGTCGCGGCAGACGCGGGACGGGAGCAAGAGCGACCTGCCGCTCCAGCCGTTCGAGAGCGTGTGGGACCTGGTGCAGAGCGACGGCGGGAACTGCCTCGGCCGCAAGTGCCCGAGCCACGGGAACTGCTTCTACTACGCGGCCCGCAAGCAGGTGTTCAGCGCGAACGTGTTGGTCGTGAACCACGCACTCTTCTTCGCCGACCTGGCGCTACGGCGGTCGGGCGGTGGGCTGCTACCGGACTACCAGGTCGTCATCTTCGACGAGGCGCACACGCTCGAAGACGTGGCCGCCGACCACCTCGGGCTGTCGGTGTCGCAGGGCGGCGTCGAGTACGTCCTGAACCAACTCCTCGCGCCGCGCAGCCACAAGGGCATCCTCACCACGTTCGGCACGCCGGAGACCATCGCGCAGGTCGAAGTGACGCGGCAGGCGGCGGACAAGTTCTTCCTCGCCGTCCACCAGTGGCACCAGGTTCAGCCGAAGGGGACTGGCCGCGTCCGCGAGAAGAATGTGGTGCCCGACCACCTCTCTGAGGAACTCGACAAGCTGGCGACCGGGCTGACGGTCGCAGCCGAGAAGCTGAAGTCGGACGAGGAAAAGATCGAGCTGACCAGCCGGGCCGACCGCCTCCTCGGGATGGCGTCGAGCGTGCGCGAGTGGCTCGGGCAGGAGTTGCCGGGGCAGGTGTACTGGGTCGAGGTGCGGGCCGGGCGCGTGCCGCGGGTGGCGCTCGCTAGTGCCCCGATCGAGGTCGGTCCGGCGCTGAAGGCGCAGCTCTACGACCGCGTGCCGACGGTCGTCATGGCGAGTGCGACGCTCTCGGCCGGCGGGAGCGACGGGTTCGCGCACTTCCAGCGCCGGCTCGGGCTCGACGAGGCCGAGTCGAAGCAACTCGGCAGCCCGTTCAACTTCCGCGAGCAGGTCGAGCTCCACCTATTCCGCTCCATGCCCGACCCCTCGGCGATGGCGGCGAAGTACGAAGACGAGGTGCTGGCGAAGATCCCCGACTACGTGACGAAGACACACGGCCGGGCGTTCGTGCTGTTCACGAGCTACTCGTTCCTGAACCGCGCCGCCGAGCGCCTCGGTCCTTGGTTCGCGCGTAACGGCTACACGCTGCTCGTGCAAGGCTCGGGCCTGCCGGCGCCGCGGCTCCTGGAGCAGTTCCGCACATCACCGCGGGCGGTGCTGTTCGGGGTCGATAGCTTCTGGCAGGGCGTGGACGTGCGCGGCGAGGCGCTGTCGAACGTGATCATCACGAAGCTGCCGTTCGCCGTCCCCGACCGCCCGCTGACCGAGGCCCGGCTGGAGAAGATCGCGGCCGACGGCGGCAACCCGTTCATGGAGTACCAGGTGCCGCAGGCGGCGATCAAGTTGAAGCAGGGCTTCGGCCGCCTCATCCGTACCGCGACCGACCGCGGCATGGTGGTGCTGTTCGACCCGCGCGTACTGACGAAGCCCTACGGCCGGGTGTTCCTGGACGCGCTGCCCGAGTGCAAGCGGTTCGTGGACGGCGAGCCGGCACCAATGCCGGCGGGCCGGGTGAAGGCGGGGTAGCGGTTTCGTTGCGACACTGAGGGCAGTCGGGGATAATGACGCTGCGCGAAAGGAGGGTTCGATGTCAGCCGTCGTCGAGACACCGGTCGAGTTGGTCGAAACCGTAGCGGCGATGCGGTTCCCGCCGAAGGCCGATGCCCGCCTCCGCTGGCTCATGGACCGGAACACCAACGGCCAGTTGACACCGGCCGAGGGCGAAGAGCTTGAGAGCTGGGTCGAACTGAGCGAGTCGATGGCGCTGGTCCGGGCGCAAGCCCTAAGGCTCCTCGGGCGGAAGCCGACGTGACGCCGTCCTGGGCGGAAACGACACGCCGCGTCACATCCCGCGCGGGCGGCCGGTGCGAATACTGTGGGATGCACCAGGCACTACAGGGCGCGACGTTTCACGTCGAACACGTCGTCCCGCGAGCCGCGGGTGGGTCGGACGACGAAGCCAATCTGGCGCTAGCGTGCCCCGGTTGCAACCTCAAGAAGTCGGACCGTGTTTCGGCCACAGATCCGGATTCCGGCACCGAGGTATCGCTCTTCCACCCGCGGTATGACCACCGGGACGACCACTTCGCCTGGGATGGTTTCATCGTCACCGGACGAACCGCAACCGGACGTGCGACGGTCACCGCGTTCGACCTGAACCACACCCGCCGGTTGCTAATCCGCAAAGCCGAAGAACACTTCGGACTATTTCCACCCGGTTGACCATTCACACCGGCGGCAGGAACACCGTCCCCTCCACCGGCGTCGGCGCGCTCGCCGACACCGCCGGCCGGGTCCGCATAACCACCACCGTCACGTTGTCGCTGCCGCCGGCATCGTTCGCGGCGGCGACCAGCGCCCGGGCCGTCGCCTCGGCCGGCTCGGTCTTCGACAGGGCGGCGGCGATGGCGTCGGGGTCGAGGTACTTGCTCAGCCCGTCGGTGCAGAACAGGAGTACGTCGCCGGTCTGGAGCCGGACCTTCAGCACGTCCGCCTCGGCCTCGGGCGATCCGGCACCGACGCAGCGGATGAGGGCGTGGCCCCACCGCGACTCGGCCGCCTGCTCGGGGGTCATCAGCCCCTTCTCGACCATCCGCTGCGCGACCGTGTGGTCGGTCGTCAACTGGCGGGCCTCACCGCCGCGGCACAGGTACGCCCGGCTGTCGCCGACGTGGACGACGTACAGCCGCGGCCACATCAGGTAGCCGAGGGTGAGGGTCGTCCCCATCTCGGTGAGCCCGCTCGCCTTCGCCACCGACCCGACCTCCGCGCGGCAGGCGTGGAGGGCAGCGCGGAGCTGTTGCTCCAGGTCGTCCTCGCCGCCGGCGTCGAGGCGGAAGAACCACGGCATGGTGTGGAGGACGTAGCGGGCGAGCGTCTCGACGACGACGCTGCTGGCGATGTCCCCGCCGGCCTGCCCGCCCATCCCGTCGGCGACGAGGAACAGCTTGCCGTGCTCCCTCCCGCCGAGGGAGCCGTACAGGTCTTCGGGAATCGACGTGGAGCGGACGCGGAGCGCCTTATCGAGGTCGGCGAGGAGGAACTGGTCCTCGTTCCGCGAGCGGACGCGGCCGCGGTCGGTGAGCCCGAAGCAGTCGAAGACGACGGCCACGTCGCGGCCCTCCCCGGGATGTTCGCGCAGCAGAATAGCAACTCGGGTGCCGCTCACCCGATCACGAGCGCGTCCGGGAACCGTGCCCGCAGCGCGGCGAGGAGCGGCGGCGAGAGCCCGTTGTCGGACACGTCCAGATGGTACAGGTTCAAGTGCCGCGACTCCAGCAGCCACTCCGCGCCCGCCGACCCCAGGTGGTTCCGGGCCAGGCCGAGCCAGCGGAGCCCGGCGGCCGCGCGCTCCCGGGTGATCTCCTTCACGCCGTCCGGCCCGAGCTGCTGGCCGGTGAGATCGAGAAGGCGGAGCCGAGCCCACGGCATCACCCACCCGAGTTCGAGCATGGTGACCGGTCCCGGGCCGGGGAACGACCACCCGAGCCGGAGTTCCTCGACGCCGCCCAGGGCACGACTGGAAAGAACGCCCTTCAAGTCGTTCGACAGGAGGCGGACGCCGGTGAGGTTCAGTTTCGTGAACCGCCGATTCCCGCCCTCCATCAGCCCGCGAGCGAGCGCGGGGCCGAGGTTTGGGATGTTCGACAGATCGAGCGCGACGAGGGCCGGGAGGTGTGGACCCGCCAGGAATCGCATCAGCCAATCGGGTGGGACGCGCAGCCCGGCGAGGGACAAGTCGGTGAGGCCCGCCAGTTGGTCGTGCTCGGTCACGAACTCGAACTCGACCGATGCGGTGAGGGTAGCCTCGTGGAGGTCGAAGGCGTGGAGTTGCGACAGGTGCGGGCTGGTCAGAACCTCTTCGAGCGGCGAGTCGTTGACCTGAGCAAGCCCGCGGATGAGCTGAGCCCGCCTCACAGGTTCAGCCCGGCACGCCTCGTCGAGCCCGCGGGCGAAGCGGTGGGCGTACAGCCCGACCTGCTCGATGAACCCGCGCTCGAACCCGTGCCACTCAACGGCCTCGCTGACGTGGGCCGTCCACTCCTCGGCATACACGGCGAGCAGGGCGTTCGCCCGCCGCATAGCCTCGCGGTCGGCGGCGCCCCACGGCTCGGCCCGGGCGGCGTCGATCTGGGCGCGGATGAACGCCGCCCGGTCGGCGTGGCCGGCGTCGTCGCACCAGTCGGCGTAGACGAGGCGCGGGGTGTCGTCGTACGGGTGGGCGAGGACGGCCGCCCGCAGCGCCTCCTCGTCGGTCACGGCTGGTCCTCCGGGAGAAGAACCAATCGGATCGGGTGCTCGGTGTCGTCCGTCAGGAACTTCGTCTCCGGGCACGCCTCGCGGAGCGGGCCGAGGTCTTCGGCCTTGATGTCGTTGGAGCGGAAATCGATCTCGCGCAGCGAGCGGAGGTGCGGGTTAGCCGCGAACGCCGGGATCGACGACGCGGGGATGCCGTTCGAGCGCAACCCGAGCCGCTTCAGCCGCGGCCAAGCGTAGGCCGTGAAGAACGCTTCGGCGCCGCGCTTGCGGAGCTCTTGACCGTACAGGTCGAGTTCGGTCAGCCCACGGAGGTGCGGCGACTCGGCGAGCGCGACCGCGCCCGGCCCGCGGAGGGGCGTGCCCGCCGCGTTCGCTCCGTAACCCAACCACAGAACTTCGAGGCCGGCCAGCGCCCGCGCGCCCGCTAGTGCGATAGCGACCCGTGGGCCGAACGTAATGTTTGAGAGGTCGAGCAGCCGTAGTCCGTCGATCTCCGCGACCAGATGCGCCACCTCCGCCTCGCCGATCGCACGGTGTTCGTCGAGTTCAAGTTCGCGTAGCCCTGAGCGAGTGAGGGACGCCAGCCGGCCGAGCCCAGCGATCGAGAGCGCCGAGCGCACAACGCGAAGGCACCGCAAACCGCCGATGTGGGGCGACGCTGCCAGTCTTTCCGCGGCGGCGTCATCAACGTGCTCACCGGGAGCGTGGAGCGTGTGAAGGCGGGCCAACGATGGCGACGCGGCCAGCGTGGGATACGCACCGTGGGCACGGGCGGTCGTGAACTTCACGGCCCGAACCGGGTGCCGGTCAAACACGCGCGTGCTGTCTGACAAGAACCGCGAAAGGTCACACGTGACCTGCGCGACGAACCCGCGGGAGAAATGGATCCCCCGCCCGAATCCGCCTTCCAGATCCGCCGCCCATTCCTTCTTGTAGTGGTCTTCGACCGGCGCCGTCGCCCGCCGCAGTCGGTCGTACTCGGCCGACCACGGCTCGGCCCGCGCCAGCGCGACCTGGTTGCGGATGAAGCGCGCCCGGATGGCGTCGGCGCGTGCCCCGGTGTCGTCGAGATAGTCGGCGTACACCAGGCGCGGCGTGTCATCGTCCGGCGCCGCCAGAACCGCGGCGTACAGCGCGTCGCGGTCGGTCACGGGGCGGGCTCCACGGGCAGCACGTAGATGTCGCTCCCGCCGTGGCGCGTCGAGACGAACGCCAGCCGCCGGCCGTCCGGGCTCCACGCCGGGCTCGTGTCCTGTGCCGGGTGTGCCGTCAGGTTCCGCAGGCCGGTGCCGTCGGCGTTGATCAGATAGATGTCGTTATTACCGCCGCGGTGCGACGCGAAGGCAATCCGCTTCCCGTCCGGGCTCCACGCCGGCCAGGCGTCGAGGCCGTCGCCGTCGGTGATCCGACGGGTGCCGCTGCCGTCGGCGTTCATCACGTACAGTTTCTGCCGCCCACTACGGCCGCTCACGAACGCAATCCGCTTGCCGTCCGGGCTCCACGCGGGGTGGAGGTCGTAGGCGACCTCGGTCGTGAGGCGTGTGACGTCCTTGCCGTCGAGCGCCACGGTGTACAGTTCCGGGTTCTTATCGCGTGTCGAGACCCACAGGATGCGCTCGCCGTCCGGGCGCCAGCGCGGCGACTCCTCGAACGCCTTGTGCGGCACCAGCACCTTGTCGTCCGACCCGTCGGCGGCACAGTGGTTGATCTGGAGCTTGCCGTCGGTCCCTTCGAGGCGGTCGTAGACGTAGACGACGCGCTTGCCGTCCGGCGACCAGTGGCCGTCGAAGTGCGGCTCCTTGTGCTGCGGCAGCAGGCGCTTCGCGTCGGTGCCGTCGGCCGCGCACGTCCACAGCGCCATCTTCCCCTGGTGGATGCGAGTGAAGAGGAAGCGCGTGCCGTCCGGCGACCACTGGAGGTTCTGGCGGAAGCTGCCGTCGGTCGTAAGGCGTACCGGTTCGGCGGCCGCGGCAGGGGCGGCGAGCAGAACGAAGACACCGACGGCGAGGCGGGGACGCATGGCCGCTCCGGCGTGAGCTATTTCGCGGGCATCCGCAATGCTACCATAGAAGAGGGCGGCAAAACCGGGTGACCCGCGCAAGTCGGGCCGGCTCGGGCGCCCAAATATGGAGCCGTTCGCCGGCGGTATGTCGATCGCCGGGTCGGCCCCGCAGGAGGTCAACCCCATGATTCGCTTCGCAGCGTGCGTCCTTGCACTCGTCGGAACGGCGGTCGCCGCCCGCGCCGGCGAGCTGGACCGCGAGGTGCCGAAGACCGCCCCCGCGCCGGCCGTCGCCGCCGCCCCGGGCGGCACCGAGCTCGACCAGGAGTCGCCGACCGAGGCCCACCGCTACTACGGCGGCTGGGGCTATGGTCACCACCACGGGTACGGCTACCGGCCGTACTACGGCGGGTTCTCGGTCGGCTACTACGGCGGCTACCGGCCGTACTACGGCGGGTTCTACGGCTACCGCCCGTACTACGGCGGGTTCTACGGCTACCGCCCGGTCTCGTTCGGCTTCAGCGTCGGCTATCCGGCGTACTACGGCGGGTTCGGGTACGGGTACAACCCGGGCTTCTGCTTCTGACGGTTGTTGCACGGGCTGGGCGCACCGGCGCCCGGCCGCCCCTACCCTTCGCCCGCGGCACCCCATGACGCGCACCTTCGCCCTTCTTGTTGCCGTGGTCGCTGGTGGGGTCGCGGTCGCCGACCCGCCGGCCGTGTCGCGCCCCGCCAACGCGAACGAGACGCGCAAGACCCTCGGGCTTCTCCCCGACTACGCCGCGCCGGCCAACCTCGCCAACATCACTGTCGCCGTGCTCGACACCGGGTTCGCTGGGATCGACGGCAAGCGACCGTACCTGCCGGCGAACACGACCGTCGTCGAGCACTACCCGGCCGACTTCATTCAACGAAACAACCTCGGCGACCCGGCGTTCCAACGGCCGTTCACCCCCGGCGACACCCACGGGCGGCTCATGGCTCAGCTCGTCTGGGCGACCGCCGGCAACCGCCCCGAGGGGCCGAAGTTCCTGCTCCTGAACGCGAACGGGCCGACGCTGTTCCGGCGCGCCGTCAAGTACGCCGTCGAGCAGAAGGCGGATGTGATCCTGTTCAGCGGCATCTTCGAGGCGGCCGGCAACTTCGACGGCCGCGGGCCGATCAACGCCGCGGTCGATGAGGCGGTCGCCGCCGGCATCCTGTGGGTGAACGCGGCCGGCAACGGCGGCGGGAAGGTGTACAACGGGCCGGTCGACGTCGGCGCCGACGGGTACGTGAAGTTCCGCGGCGCGAAGCAGCAAACCGCCCTCCGCTTCACCAACCGGTTCGACGAGAACGCGGTCACGGTCACGCTCACCTGGAACGACTACAAGGACACCGAGGACGCCGGCACCGACAAGGATCTCGACCTGGTCGTCGAGGACGCCGCCGGGAAGGTCGTGGGCGAGAGCCAACTGGTGCAGGTGGCCGCGGCGAAGGCGGCGGGCGCGGGTGAAACACGCAACCCGCGCGAGAAGCTGGTGCTCACCGACCTCCCCGGTGTGGCCGCCGGGCAGGAGTACCGCATCCGCGTGAAGGCGAAGGCGGGCATGTTCGGCCCGCGCGACCGGCTCCGCGTGCTGGTGTCACCGGCGAAGGACGCGCCGTTTACCGACCCGGCCACGGGCAAGACGGCGTTCCCGGTCGAACTGCTCGACGCCAGTGTCGGCGGCGAGATCTACCCGCCGGCCGACCACTCCGGCGTGCTGACGGTTGGTGACACGTCGGCGTCGAGCGCGGTCGGCCCGACTGCGGACGGCCGGGTGAAACCGGACGTAATCCTCCCGGCCGGCGTCGCCCGCTTCACCGGCGGCGACGAGACGGCCGGCTCCTCGAACGCCGCCGCGTACTTCGCCGGCGTGCTGGCGGTGCTGCGGGCACAAGACCCCGCGCTGACCGCCGGCCACGTCCGACTGTGGGTCCGCCGGCTGGACGTGATCGCCGCGGCGAAGGCCGCCGCGAACCCGGCGGCGAACCCCGGCGTGCTGCCGCCGCCGTTCCCGGTCGGGAAGGCGGTGCCGCCTTCACCGCTGATGCCGGGCCAGCCGATCCCGACGAACCTCCGGGTGCTGGGTGCCGGCCCGAACGCGCCATTGTCGCCGAACTCGGAGCGGGCACTGCGGTTCGCGGACCAAACCCTGCAAGACCCGCGGCGCCCGCCGAACGCGGGGGGCGTGATCGTCTCGACGCCGGCGGGGACGTTCACGGTGCAGCGCGGCAGCCGTCCGGCGTTCACCTACACCCCGCCGCAGACGCCGCTCAACCCGGCCCCGCAGCCGCCGGTGGTGATAAACCCGCTCCCCGCCCCCCAACCGCTCGCCCGGGCGCAGGCGCCCGACGAGCCCGCCGCGTCGCGCCGCCCCGTCCCGCCGCACGCGAACTGGGTGACGCCGACGCCGCGCCAGCTCGCGGACCTGACGCGCACGCCGTGACCGCGGCGCTGCCCCTCATGCCGGCTGCCACGGAGGCGGATAGTCGATGACCTCCGACGGGGGCGGGGAGACCGGTGGCGGAGGGGCCGCGTCGAGAATGTCGATGATCCCGTCCGTCGAGACCAGGACACTGACCTTGTAGCCGGAACTCAGGGAGTCGAGCGTTACGGGCACGCGACCCTCCCGCGAGGTCGCAGTAGCTCGTACCGGCAACACCCGCGGCTCCGAATCCCCAACCCGAATCGTGACCGATCGAGCCGCCGCATCCACCGCCGTGAGCGTGCCGAGCAGCCGCATGCTACCCGGCGGGAGCGTCCAGTAGACCGACCCGGCCGACCACGACCCGCCCGCCAGCGACGGCCCCGACGGCGTCGGCGTCGGCGTCGCGGTGACAACCCCGTACCGGTTGCCAGTCACCGTTACCCCCACCCGGCTCGATTCGTCGCCGCGGTAGAACGAGAAGTATTCCTCACCAGTGGTCCCCGAGAAAACCTTGACGTGCGGCGCGCCGCCGGCGCCCGGGCCGGTCACGACCTTCGCTCCCGTGCCGCTGGTCAGCGACGCCGACGCGAAGGACGACCAGGCGCCGGCGGTCGCAACGAACACGCCGGACCGCAGCGCCGGGTCGTAGGCCATGAAGGAGGTGAGTTCGACGGCCGGCAGCGCGTTGAACACTCGCACCCGCGGGGCGCCGCCGACTCCGGCCCCGGCCACGAGGTCCGCGTCACCGTCGCCGTCTACGTCCCCCACCGCCACCCGCACGCCGCCGCGGAACGACTCCTCGAACGCGAAGAACTGCGTGAACATCCCCGGCGGGTTGCGGCCGTTGAACACCCGCACCACCGGCCCACCGCCCTCCCCCGCCCCGACGATGATGTCGGCGAACCCGTCGCCGTTCACGTCGCCCGCCGCGACGTAAACGCCCCCGCGGAAATCCGGCTCGAACGTGAGGAAGTCGGCGATCACCTGCCCCGACTTCCCGTCGTACACCACGACCCGCGGGGCACCGCCCGGACCGGCGCCGACCACGAGGTCGGTCACGCCGTCGTTCGTCACGTCCCCCGACGCCGCCCGCACCTCGCCGGTGTACCCGGGACCGAACGGCTGGACGGTTCCGAGGTCGGAGCCGTCGGACGGGCTGATGATCCGGAACTCTCCAGTTCCGCCCGCAGCCGGGATGAGGACCGCGCCGTCGATCACGGCAGCGAACGCGGGGGTGAGACGGGCTTCGACGGGTTCAACGGTCGGGCGAAAACGGCGCGGCATGAGTCTCATCCTGAGGGGGTCGGACATCCTAGCTGGCGAACGCACCAAGTGAGCTAGTCTGCGCTGCGGGTGGGGCATCGGGCCGATCCGCGGGCACGAGCCCCGGAGGGCACGATGCGCCGAGTAACACCGGATGCCCAGCCGGGGGCAACCGGCGTTCATTCGACCGGCGGCAGCCGGTAACCGGCGGGGCGGGCGCTCAGCGACAGGATGTGCCCGTCGGCGGATGCCCGGAAATCGAGCTCGTCCCGCAGAAACTCATCCGCCCGCAGGTCGGACAATTGGGCCGGCGCCCCGTCCCGCGTGATGGTCGTGCCGGGGCCGAGTGCGATCGTACGGTCCGTGCCCGCCGGCAGGCGGAACGTTGACGTCGCCGGGTCGTAGGCCAGCGCGAGGTCGCCGGGTTCGTCGGGTACGCGGATCGTCACCGTTCGCGCGGCCAGGTCCACGCCCAGGATCAGCCCGCGGACCCGGCTCTGACCGGCGGGCAAGCTCCAGTCGCTTTGCCCCGTGGTGGAGTAGACGGCGAGGTCGGTTCCGCCGGCGCCGGGAGTTGCGGCGAAGAACCAGCCCGAGCGGTCCGCGGTGATGAGCCGACCGCCCCGGTCGTCCGGGTCGCCGGCAACGAACGACCGCGACTCGCCGCCGGTCGTCCCGTCGAAGACCTTGACCAACGGCCCGCCCCCCGCACCCGGCGCGGTCAGCACTACGTCCTGGCCGCCGTCCAGCGTACTCCCGCCGGTAATCGCCACCGACACGCCGGACCGCAGGCCGGGTTCGTAGGCGAAGAACGAGGTCACGGGCGTGCCGTCGGCCCGGGCGACCGACACCCGCGGCGCCCCACCCGGCCCAGCGCCGGCCACGACCTCGGCCGCCCCGTACCCGTACCCGCCCGGGTCCACATCCCCGGCGGCCACCCGCACTCCACCGCGGAACGACGGCTCGAACGCGAAATAGTGCGTGAGCACGGCACCCGGGTTGTGGCCGTCGAACACCTTCACGACCGGCCCGCCACCCTCCCCCGCCCCGACCACGATGTCCGCGTGGCCGTCCCGGTTCACGTCACCCGCCGCCACGTACACGCCGCCGCGGAACGTCGGCTCGAACGCGAAGAAGTCGGCAACCGGGGCGAGCGTCACCCCGTCGAATACCCGGACCCGCGACCCACCGCCCGGCCCGGCGGCGACGATCAGGTCCGGGCGAAAATCTCCGGTCACGTCCCCGACCGCGGTGCGAACTTCACCCGAGAATCCGTCAGAAAACGGGGTGATGTCGCCCAAGTCGGTGCCGTCCACGCCGATCACGCGGTACTGCCCGGCCTCCGCGGTCGGGAGGAGCACGACCAGACCGGTCACCGGTCCGGTCCAGGCAGGGGTGAGGCGGTCTTCAATTCGTTCGACGACGGGTCGGAAGCGACGGGTCATGACGTTCATCCCTGAACGGGGAAGTGATCCCGGCGGGCGAACGCACGGGGCGGCTGGGTTTGCGCCCCGGCCGGGCATTATACCCGCCCGACCGGCGGGCGCCGGTTTGCTATAATTCCTCACTCAGCCCGCCCCGCCCCGAGCCGCCGGCCCCCATGAAGATCGTCAAGTACCCGCACCCCGCCCTGCGGACCGCCGCGCAGCCGGTGACCGCCATCGACAAGGACGTGCAGCTCGCCGCCGGGCGGATGCTCGAC
>VFQN01002663.1_pt1 | contig 27034 bp, 28 predicted proteins | sample 3512371 | NCBI WGS metagenome assembly VFQN01 (sample SAMN10412370, study PRJNA504923) | tailings metagenome | isolation source: Replicate 2 from Balatoc abandoned mine | place: Philippines: Itogon, Benguet | collected 2017-08-28
GCGCCCACCGGGTCAGAACTGCTTCTTCGTGCCCGGCTCGGCGTCGATCACTTCGATCGAGGTCTGACCCAGCGCCGCCTTGTATTCGGCGGGCGTGCCCCTGAGGAACGGGTTGCTGGCATAGTGCATCGGCCACGCCATCCTGGGCTTGATCAGCTCCCTGGTGGCATAGGCGGCGGCCTTTGGGTCCATTACGTAGTGGCCGCCGATCGGGACCAGTATCAGGTCGGGCTTGTAGTATTCACCGATCAGCTTCATGTCGCCGAACAGGCCGGTGTCGCCCATGTGGTAGATCTTGAAGCCGTTCTCGAGCTCGATGATGAAACCGCAGGGCTCGCCGGCGGCGAAACTCGTGTCCTTGCCGGTGACCGGGTCCTTCAGGATCATCTCCGAGGAATGGTCGGCATGGACCATGGTGATCTTCACGCCGGGGAAAGGTTCGATCGTGCCGCCCTTGCTCATGCGCGGCACGAGGTTGGCGGGCATCAGGCCGAGCGTCGCCAGGGTCTGGTTGAGGCCGGCCGGCGCCCAGATCGGCGCATTGTTCCGCTTCGAAATCTCCATCGCGTCGCCGAGATGGTCGCCATGGCCGTGGGTCACGAGGATCAGGTCGACCTTGCCGATCTTGTCGAGGTCCTTCAGTTCCGGCGGGATCCTGGTGGCGCCCATGATCCAGGGATCGATCATGATGACCTTGCCGCTCTGGGTCGTAAGCTTGAAGGCGGCCTGGCTGTACCAGAGAAGCTCCGCCTTGCCTTGCGCGCTGGCCCCGCTTGCGAAGGTCAGGCATGCCGCGGCGATGACGGAAAGAAGACGAAAGATCATGTGGCGCGGCTCCCGGTCCGTTTCGCAGAGCCTAGCATCGTTCTTCGCAGCGAAAGAGCGCACTTTCCTGTGAGGCTCCGATCCCCCACCATGTGCGCTGCACAATGACCAAGGGGGATGGCTCGCCGATGAGCATCAAAGGCAAGGCCTATATCGCGGGAATCTATGAGCATCCGACGCGGCTCGCGAAGGATATCTCGCTGGCCCAGATCCATGCCCAGTGCGCCAAGGGCGCGCTGGAAGATGCGGGTCTCACGAAGGACGATGTCGACGGCTATTTCTGCGCTGGCGACGCGCCGGGCCTCGGCCCGATGTCCATGGTCGAATACATGGGGCTGAAGCCGCGCCATGTCGATTCGACGGACACGGGCGGCTCCTCCTACGTGCTGCATGTCGGCCACGCCGCCGAGGCGATCGCCGCCGGCAAGTGCAAGGTGGCGCTGATCACGCTCGCCGGCCGGCCGCGCGCAGAGGGCATGGCGACGGGCACCGTGCCGCGCAGCCGCGGCGGCACGCCGACGCCGGACGAGCCGTTCGAGTTCCCCTACGGCCCGACCGTCGTGAACATGTACGCGATGTGCGCCATGCGCCACATGTACGAGTTCGGCACGACCTCCGAGCAGCTCGCCTGGATCAAGGTCGCCGCCTCGCACCACGCGCAATACAATCCGCACGCGCTCTTGAAGGACGTGGTCACGGTCGAGGACGTCGTGAACTCGCCGATGATCTCCGATCCGCTGCACCGGCTCGACTGCTGCGTCATTACCGACGGCGGCGGCGCGATCGTGGTCGTGGCGCCGGAAATCGCGGCCAAGCTCAAGCGGCCGAAGATCAAGCTGCTGGGCGCGTCGGAGTTCATCAAGACGCAGATGGGCGGCAAGGTCGATCTCACTTACTCGGGCGCGCGCTTCACCGGCGCGGCGGCCTTTGCCGAGGCCGGCGTGAAGCCTGCCGACATCAAGTACGCCTCGATCTACGACAGCTTCACCATCACGGTGCTGATGCAGCTCGAGGATCTCGGCTTCTGCGAGAAGGGCAAGGGCGGCGCCTTCGTCGCCGATGGCAACCTGATCGCGGGCACCGGCAAGCTGCCGTTCAACACCGACGGCGGCGGCCTGTGCAGCAACCACCCGGGCAACCGCGGCGGCCTCACCAAGGTTCTCGAGGCGGTGCGCCAGCTCCGCGGCGAGGCGCATCCCAGGGTGCAGGTGCCGAACTGCAATCTGGCGATCGCGCATGGCACGGGCGGCTCGCTCGGGCTGAGGCACGGCAGCGCCACCGTCATTCTGGAAAGGGAGTAGACCATGGCCGCCAAGGAACGCAAGCTGCCCGCGCCCGCCATAAGCGACGAGACGCAGGCCTATTGGGACGCCGCCGGCAAGGGCAAGCTGCTGGTGCGCAAGTGCAAGAGCTGCGGTCAGGCGCACCACTATCCGCGCACGATCTGCCCGTTCTGCTTCAGCGACGACACCGAATGGGTCGAGGCCTCGGGCAAGGGCACGATCTACTCGTTCAGCGTGATGCGCCGCGCGCCGGTGCCCTACGCCATGGCGTACGTGACCCTGGCGGAGGGGCCGCGCATGGTGACAAACATCGTGGACTGCGACTTCGACGCGCTGAAGTGCGAGCAGGCGGTGAAGCTGGTCTTCAAGCCGACCGACGGCGGCCCGCCGCTGCCGATGTTCACGCCGGCCTGACGCTCCGTGGCGGGAGGCTCCGGAAAGCCTCCCGCTCTCCCTTCCAGTTCATGGCGGATCGAAGGTGGGTCTCCAGATCCGCGCGATCATCGGCGAGAGCGAAAACGTAGCGATCCGGGCGCAAGATCACGGCGCGTGAACCGTGATGCGCCAGCCAGTCGGCCGCAACACCGGGCAGCAGGGCGGCCGGGGTTTCAAGGCCCGCGAGCATCTCGGCGTCGCCCACGATAGCGAAGCGCTGGCCGATGACCTCGTCCATCAGCCGTCCGTCGGCTAGGCGCGGCTGCGGGAAGATCGTGCCGACGGGCGGAGGCGCCTCGGTGCGGAAGCCCGGCCCGAGTTGCGGCTGCGGGAAGTCGAACATCTGCACACCGGCAGCGAAGCGCGCGTCACGCACCGCGGCGGCGGTGGGATCGGTCTCCTGCAGCACGGCGCCGAGCTTCACCGCGAGCTCGATGAAGGCACGGACATGCGGCAGGCGCTCGCTCTCGTAGGTGTCGAGCAGCGGCTCGGGCGCACCCTCGCGCAGCACGGCGACGAGCTTCCAGGCGAGGTTGTTGGCGTCGCGCATCCCCGCGCACATGCCCTGGCCGAGGAAGGGCGGTGTCTGGTGACAGGCATCCCCCGCCAGCAGCAGGTTTCCCCGGCGCCAGCCCTCCTGCACGACCGAATGGAAGGTGTAGACGGCGGCGCGCTCGATCCGCGCGTCGTCGGGTCCGACCCAGCGCGCCATCATCGGCCAGAATATGTCCGGGTCGGCCAGTCGCTCCGGATCGTCGCCTGGCATCAGCATGATCTCCCAGCGCCGCCGCGCCCCGCCGACATGCACGACAGTCATCGGCCGCGCCGGATCGCAGAGCTGGACGGTATGGTCGGGCAGCGCCTTCACCCGCGGTGAGTCGGGATTGCACAGCAGGTCGACCACCAGCCACGGCTGGTGCAGGCCGAGGTCGCTTTGCCGGCTGCCGACCGCGCGGCGCACCAGCGAGCGCGCGCCGTCACATCCGACGATGTAGCGGGCCTCGATCTCGCCCACGTCGGCGATCTCGCGGCCGAGATGGACCGTCACGTTCGGGAAGCGCGCGACGCCGGCGCGCAGGATCTCTTCGAGCTCCGGTTGATGGAAATACCAGTTGCCCGCCCAGCCGTGCGGCCCGGGTCCGTCGATGCCGCGCCGAACCATCAGGGTCTGGCTGTCGGCATTGACGAAATGCATGCCCTTCGACGAGGCCCGCGTCGTCGCGGCGATCTTCTCCGCCAGCCCGACCGATTGGAAGATCCGCATCACCTCGCCGTCGAAATGCACCGCGCGCGGCAGCGGATGGATCGCTGAGGCCCGCTCGTGCACGGCGACCGACAGCCCGGCCTGGCCCAGCAGGTTTGCCAGCAACGCGCCAACCGGGCCGTAGCCCAGGATGGCGACGTCGGGAGATGTCGCGGAAGTCACCGTGCCGGGTTAGCGCAGCAACTTCAGCCTGTCGAGGCGTTGGGCCTCGTTCCGCTTTTGGCTGAAGGCTCTAACGAGCCTCCCGCATCTGCCCGAGCGCTGCCGCGAGGCGCTTGGCGGCGATTTCTGTGCCGAGCTCTGTCCAGTGGCCGTCGGACACCCGATAGGTGTTCGGCACGCCTTTGAAATCGTCCTCGAGGTCGACGACCTTGATTCCCTGCGCCTCCAGCTCCTTGCGCAGGATGCGGTGCATCAGCGCGCGCTGCTTCGGATAGCTCATGTACTTCGGCCAGGGCGCCCAGAACTCGGCATAGCTGGGATCGACAATCCCGACCGGAGCGAGGGCGACCACGAACTCGATGCCGCGTTCGCGCGCGAGGTCCCGGGCGCCCAGCAGCCAGGTCATGGTCGCGGCGATCGCCTTCCTGTCCACGGACGTCTCGAGTTCGGCTTCGGTCAGTGGGATCGTCCAGGTCGCGGTTTCCCAATCGACCATGCTGGCAAGCCACCAGGCCTGAATGTATTCCTCGTCGCGGTCGCGCGGTTCGAGCCGATCCCAGAACGTGTCGCCTCCGCGCGACAGGATCTCGCGAATGACCTTCTCGTCCTTGTCGGGGTAGTAGTAGGTCTTGACCAGCCGGACCATGGCATCGAGGCGATCGGCCCGCGGCAGCTTGATGATCTTCTGCGCTTCGTCGGGCGGGGCCTTGTTGGCACGCCCGAATTCGGACAGGCCCAGCCGGTTGACCAGCAACCAGGTGAGGCGGGGCGCCACCGCGCCGAGCCACGAAGGCTGCGGCCGCTCGGCAATGGGGGGCGGAATGCGCCACGGCGACAAGGCATCCGAAACGAAGTCGTTGCCCGAGAAGAACATGAGGACCAGCGCATCGGGCTGCAGCGACAGCGCGATGTTACGGATGCGGTAGTAGTACTGAGGCGGCCCCGTCGCCGAGATGCCGAGGCTGGTCACCTCCCAGTCGCGATGGCCTTCCGATTGCCACAGCTCCTCCAGCCTCATGCCGACCGATTTCTCGACAAACGCGCCTTCGAGGAAGCTGTCGCCGACCAGCACGGTGCGGAAGCTTCCGGCCGGCTTCTCCAAAGGATGCTCGCGGTCGCGCATGCCCCAGCTGTTGTAGGTCGGAACCGGCTGCGAGCCGGTGAGCGTACTCGCGACCGACGCGTTGGAGACCTCGATGGGCCGCAGCTCCCGCGACGGCCACGGCGGCACGACGAAGGAGCTGAGGAGTTCGAGCCCGGCCACCGTGACCGCCACGAGCAGGGCGGCGAAGATGCCCGAGAACCAGAGACGCTTGTGCTTCATCGGGCCTGCTCATAGCCGATCAGTAGCGTCTCTCCAACGGGACGCTGTTGTCGCGTCCTTAGCCGTTGAGTGCCGCCCACACCCGTTCCGGCGTGGCCGGCATGTTGATGTGCCTGCCGCCCAGCGCATCGGAGATGGCGTTCATCACCGATGGCAGGGAGCCCGCGCAACCGGCCTCGCCGCAGCCCTTGGCGCCCAGCACGTTCGTCCTGGCCGGCACCGAGTGATAGTCGATCTTGAAGGACGGGGCGTCGCCCGCCCGCGGGATCGCATAGTCGGTGAAGCTGCCGGTCAGCGGCTGGCCTTCCTCGCTGTATACGACATGTTCGAAGATCGCCTGGCTGATGCCCTGGACCACACCGCCATGGCTCTGGCCCTCGACCAGCAGCGGATTGATGACCGTGCCGAAGTCGCCGACCATCGTATATTTCACGACCTCGACTTGGCCTGTGTCGGGATCGATCTCGACCTCGGCCACATGGGTGCCGTTGGGATAGGCCGACGGCGCCGCCTCGTGGACGTGGCTTACGTCGAGCGTCGTGGGTACGCCCTCGGGCAGCTTCATGCCGCTGCGCAGTTTGCTGGCCAGCTCCAGGATGCCGATGCCGCGGTCGGTGCCGACGATCTTGAAGCGGCCCAGCTTGAACTCGATGTCGGCGGCGGAGGCTTCGAGCACGACGCCCGCGATCTCCTTGCCCTTCTCGATCACCTTGTCGGAGGCTTCCATGATCGCCGCGCCGGAGGCCATGATCGACTTCGAGCCACCGGTGCCGCCGCCGGCGATCAGCAGGTCGCTGTCGCCCTGCTTGAGCTTGATGCGGTGGAACGGGATGCCGAGCTTGGTCGTCAGGACCTGGGCGAAGGCCGACCAGTGCCCCTGGCCGTAGTCGAGCGTGCCGGTGATGATCGTGACGTCGCCGTTCTCCTCGAAGCGAAGGCCGCCCATCTCGTTCGTCGGCGGCGCCGTCACTTCCAGATAGTCACCGATGCCGAGGCCCCGCAGCTTGCCGCGACGGGCGCTCTCTTCCTTGCGCGCCTCGAAGCCGCCCACGTCGGCCAGTTCCAGCGCCTTGTCGAGCAGCACCGTGAACTCGCCACTGTCGTAGGTCGTGCCCGACGCCGTCTTGTAGGGCATCTCCTCGGGTTTGATGTGGTTGCGCCGGCGCATCTCCGCCTGGTCGATGCCCATCTCGCGCGCGGCGGTGGTGATCAGGCGTTCCATGAAATAGTTGGCTTCGGGGCGGCCGGCGCCGCGATAGGCGCCAATCGGTGACGTATGGGTGAACGCAACCTTGGTCTGCACCTCGATCAGCGGCGTGCGATAGACCGCGGCGAGATTGCGCGAGACGCCCAGCGCACCCATGGCCGCGCCGACGTTCGAGAGATAGGCGCCCAGGTTGGCGTAGCCCTTGAGGCGCACGGCGAGGAAGGTGCCGTCCTTGTCGAGCGCCAGCTCGGCGTCGAAATCGTGATCGCGCCCGTGCTGGTCGCTGAGGAAGCTGCCGGAACGGTCGTCGGTCCACTTCACCGGACGGCCGAGGATCTTCGAGGCATGGAAGAGGCCGGCATATTCGGGATAGGGCGAGCCCTTCATGCCGAACGAGCCGCCGACATTGCCGGTGGCCACGCGCATCTGCGCCGGCTTGATGCCGAGCAGCGCGGCCATCTGATTCTTGAGTCCGAACACGCCCTGGCAGCCGGCATAGAGCGTCGAGCGGTCCGTCTCCTTGTCGTAGTGGCCGATCGCCGTGCGTGGTTCCATGGCGCAGACGACGATGCGGTTGCTGACGAGATGCAGCTTCGTCACGTGCGCGGCCCTGGCGAAGGCTTCGGCGACCTTGGCGCTGTCGCCGAACTGGAAGTCCGCGCAGACATTGTCCGGCACGTCGTCGAACACGGTCGGCGCGCCCGGCTGGGCGGCCGCGCGCGCCTCGGTCACGGCGGGCAGCGCTTCGATATCGAGCACGACCGCTTCCGCTGCATCGCGCGCCTGCGCCTGGGTCTCGGCGACGACGAAGGCCACCGGGTCGCCGACGAAGCGCACCTTGTCGGTGGCCAGCGAATAGCGCGTCGGCGTCTTCATCTGCGAGCCGTCGCGGTTGGGTACCATCATCACCGTCTTCAGCGCGCCGTAACCGGCGGCGTTGAGATCGGCTCCGGTCCAGATCCCGAGCACGCCGGGCATACCGCGCGCCTCCTCGGCGTCGATGCCCTTGAGGAGACCGTGCGCCACCTGGCTGCGCACCATCACGGCATAGGCCTGGCCGGGGAGGTTGATGTCGTCGGTATAGCGGCCCTGGCCCCTGAGCAGGGTCGGATCCTCCTGGCGCGGCACCGGCTGGCCGACGCCGAATTTCATCAGATCGAGATTGTCCGCATCGAGTGGCGCGTTCATGGGGATTCCGCTTCGAATAGTGGGGGATTTGGCCGCCATCATAGCGCAGCGAGGCGCGGGCTGTGCTAGTGATTCGGACATGTCGAACCTCGATCCCGTCACTCTGACAGTCATCCAGAACGGCCTCGTCCAGGTCTGCAACGAGATGGACCTGGCCTTCGTGCGTGCGGCTTTCTCGCCGGTGATCTCGGAGGGCATGGACCGCTCCGACGGCATTTACGACACCATCGACGGCTCCCTGATCGCCCAGGGCGAGCTGGGCCTGCCGGTATTCGTCGGCACCATGCAGTTTTCCACCCGCGCCGTGATCCAGCGGGTGAAGACGCACTATGCCGGCAAGGTCGATCCGGGCGACGTGTTCATCGTCAACGATCCCTATCTCGGCGGCACGCACCTGATGGACGTGCGCTTCGTGAAGCCGTTCTTCTACAAGGGCGAACTGTTCGCCTGGCTGGCCAATACCGGCCACTGGCCGGACGTCGGCGGCATGGTGCCGGGCGGCTTCTCCGCCAGCGCGACCGAGGTGGAACAGGAGGGCCTGCGGCTGCCGCCGGTGAAATTCTTCAAGAAGGGCGAGATGGACCAGGAGATCCTGTCCATCATCATGTCCAACATCCGCATCGCCGATCAGCGCATTGGCGACATCAAGGCGCAGGCGGCCGCGCTCGCCACGGGCGAGGTGCGGCTCACCGAGCTGATCGACCGCTACGGCGCCGACGTGGTCCGGGCGGCGATCGCCGAGATGCGCCACCGCGCCGAACGGCAGATGCGCGCGAAGATCTCCGACATTCCCGACGGTGTGTACGAAGGCACCTCGCAGGTCGACAGCGACGGCGTGGTCGACGAGCCGCTCACCATCCGGATGAAGATCACGAAGAAGGGCGACGAGCTCACCTTCGACATGACCGGATCGAGCCCGCCCTGCCGCGGCCCGATGAACAGCGTGATCGCCACGACCAAATCCGCGATCTATCTCGCGGTGAAGCACGTCTTCCCCGATGTGCCGATCAATGCCGGCACCTTCGAGCCGCTGCGCATCGTCGAGCCCGAGGGCACCTTCCTGTATGCGAAGTATCCGCGGCCGGTATCGGGTTGTGCGGCCGAGGTAAGCCAGCGCATTGCCGAGGCGGTGTTCGTGGCGCTTACCAAGGCGATTCCCGACCTGCTGTTCGCCGCGCCGGCCGGTACGTCCGGCAATCTGGGCATCGGCGGCTACGACCCGGAGCGCAACCGCAACTACATCATGTATCTCTTCACCGGCGGCGGCTATGGCGGCTTCCAGGGCGGCGACGGCCTGAGCAACGGCTGCTCGACGATCGGCATCTCGAAGATGCCGCCGATCGAGGTGCTGGAGCAGTTCTACCCCGTGCTGTTCGAGGAATTCTCCCTGCGCGAGGGGTCGGGCGGCGCCGGCGAGTTCCGCGGCGGCTTCGGGATCAATTACGCCATCAAGCTGCGGCGCGGCGAGGCGCGGGTCTCGATGGTGATGGATCATGGCCGCACCGGCCCGCAGGGCGTCCTGGGCGGGAAGGATGGCGGCACCAACACGGTGCTGATCGAGCAGGGTGGCGCGAGCTATCGGCCGCCGCATCTCTCCAAGGATCAGGACATCGAAATCGGCGTCGGCGACGTTGTGCGCGTCTCCACGCCTGGAGGCGGCGGTTTCGGCGATCCTACGAAGCGCAGCGCCGAGGCGGTCGCGCGCGACGTGGCGCGTGGTTACTACGGCGCGGTGGAAGCGCGCGAGAAGTTTGGCCGGGCGCAGGCTGCCGAATGAGCGCCCGTCGACGTTCGCTCCTCGCCCTGCCGCTGGCTCTGCTGGCGGCCGATGCCGCAGCGCAGTCGGCGTCGTGGTTTCCGGTCGAGGGGGCCGACAAATCCTTCTTCGTCGAGATGCCCGGCGCACCAGTCTACAAGGTGCTCGACACGGTGTCCGCCGGCGGCACGCCGTTCGTCTATCACTCCTACAGCCTCGAGTATCGCCGCCTGTCCTTCGTGGCTCAGAGTGCGCTCTATCCGGCCGACGTCGACGTTCGGCAGCCAAAATTGAATCTTCAGTCGGCAATCGACGATCGCGCGCAGCGTCTCGCCGGCGGCAAATGGACCAGCGTAGACTGGAAGATGGTGCAGGGCGCACCGGCCATCGAATCGGTCGGTCCGCTCGCGGGCGGCAATGCGCTGCGCCAGCTCGTCCTGCTGAAGGGGCGCCGCTACGTCTCGCTTGGTTACCTCGCGCCGGCCGATGCGATGCGCGCGCCGGAGGCCGAGCGCTTCTTCCGTTCCCTGAGGCTCCTGTCATGACTCGTCCGCGTATCCAGATCCTGGCCCTCGGCGGCACCATCGCGACGGCACCGGACGCCTCGGGCGCCATGCAGATGGGCCTGGGCGCCGACGATCTCGTCGCCGCGGTGCCTCTGCTTGCCACGCTTGCCGACATTCGCGCGGAGACGGTGTCGCGGGTCGGCAGCCATTCGTTGTCCTTCGACCAGATCCATGCGCTCGCGCAGAAGATCATGAGTCTTGACGTCGACGGCGTGGTGGTGACCCAGGGCACCGACACGCTGGAAGAAACGAGCTTCCTGCTCGACCTGCTGGTCGAGCGCGAGATCCCGGTCATCGTGACGGCGGCGATGCGCAATCCCGCACTCACTTCGCCGGACGGTCCGGGCAATCTGCTCGCCGCGGTGCGCGTGGCCTGCGATCCCTGGGTGAAGGAACATGCGAAGGCGCTGGGCGTCGTCGTGGTGATGCTGGATGAGATCTACGCGGCGTCCGACGTGCTGAAGATCCATCCGACACGACTCAATGCCTTTGCCTCGCCGCAGACCGGGCCGCTGGCGGCGCTGGTCGAGGACAGGGTCGTGCCGCTGTCGCTGCCTGTGCGCGGGCCGGTCGAAGCGGCCCGCAAGCGGTTGGGAGCGGCGGGGGAGAGCCGGGAGCATCCGGTGGCGCTGTTGTGGCTGGGACTGGACGAGCCCGGTTACATCCTGGAGGCGATGGTCGATCATCGCGACCAGTTGGGCTATCGCGGTGTCGTCGTGGGCGCGATGGGCGGCGGGCATGTTCCCGAGCGCGTCACGTCGCTTGTCGGACAACTGGCCGAGATCATCCCGACCGTCGTGTCACCGCGCGCCGGCGGCGGCCCGTTGCTGCGCCAGACTTATGGCGGTCCGAGCTCCGAAATCGCGCTGCGCAAGGCCGGCCTCATCTGGGGCGGGCGCCTCAATCCGCTGAAGGCGCGCGTCCTGCTGCAGGCCTGCCTGCGCGAAGGACTCGACAAGGCCGCAATTGCCGAGGTCTTCGAGGCTTTCGGCTAACAGGCCTCGGCACGTTCCTGCTTGGCCGCGGCGAAGCCGTGCATGCCCATGTGCCACTGCAGCGCGACGATCAGGCCCTTGATCGGCTGAAGCAGGCCGATCGAGAGGATGATCACCAATGGCGCCCATAGGAAAGTGTGGAGCCAGTAGGACGGTTGGTAGGCGATCTCGACATACATCGCGATCGGCACGACCAGATGGCCGACGAGGAAGATCGTGAGATAGGCCGGGAAGTCGTCGGCGCGATGATGATGCAGGTCCTCGCCGCAGGCCGGGCAACGATCGGCGACCTTTACGAACGCGCGGAACAACTTGCCCTCGCCGCAGGCCGGGCAACGTCCGAGCATGCCTCGCCAGAGATAAAGACCGCCCTTCCCAGCCATCACGTCCTCCATCGATTGTGGGCTTGTATATCCATACGGTGAGCCATACAAACAAGGACAAGGAGCCAAATTGTATGGATTGGAACCCTACACTCGATGACGGCGGGCCGGTCTACGAAGGCATCGTCGAGGCGCTCGAGCGCGACATCGCCTCGGGTCGCCTCCATCGCGGCCAGCGGCTGCCGACCCATCGGGCCCTCGCCAGAGCCCTGAATGTCGACCTGACGACGGTGACCCGCGCCTACAACGAGGCGCGCCGCCGCGGCCTGACGGATGCACGGGTGGGACAGGGCACCTTTGTTGCCGAAAACCGCGCGCGGCCGGCGGGCCGCGCCGCCGCCGGAATCGCGGTCGACCTCTCGATGAACCTGCCGCCGTCGCCCATCGAAGCCGACCTCGAAGGCCGCATCTTGCGGGGGCTGGCAGCCCTGCAGCGCGCCCATGGTTTCTCCGATCTTCTGAGCTACCAGCAGGCGGGCGGCAGCGCAGTCGACCGTGGCATTGCGGCCGAATGGCTGCGGCGGCGCGTGCCCATGATCGAGGCGGACAGGCTCGTCATCTCTCCCGGCACGCAGAACGCGCTGATGGCGCTGCTGCTGGTGGTGACCCGGCCGGGTGACGTCGTACTGACCGACCGGCTGACCTATCCGGGCTTCAGGTCGGCGGCCGCATCGCTTGGCGTGCGTCTCGTCGGCGTGGCGTCGGACGGCGAGGGCATGGATCCCCGAGAGCTTGCCGAGGCCTGCCGGCTCCACGCGCCCAGGGCCGTCTACCTCCTGCCGACGATTCACAATCCGACGACCGCGACGATCGGGTCACAACGTCGCGAAGAGCTTGCGGCAGCCATCCGTCGTCACGATTTGATCCTGATCGAGGACGACGCCTATGGAAGTTTCGAGCCGAAGGCCCTGCCGATCACGACGCTCATTCCCGAGCGCAGCTATCTCGCCATGACGCTGTCGAAGTGCATGACGCCGGGATTGCGCGTGGCCCACGTGCTGACGCCCGATCGCGCGGCCGCGTCGAGCGTCGCCAATGCCTTGCGTACGGTATCGCAGATGCCGGCTCCGCTGATGGTGGCGCTGGTCTCACGCTGGCTTGCCGACGGCAGCGCCGACGCCATCGTCTCGGCCGTGGCGGCTGAGGCTGCGGCAAGACAGGGTCTGGCGACGAAGGCGCTTTCCGGCCAGAGTTACGCGGCTCACCCTAAGGGACTTCACGTGTGGCTGAACCTGCCGGCGACGTGGACCCGCGCAGAATTTGCGGCGCACGTTCAGCGACAGGGGCTTGCCGTGGTCACCAGCGACAGTTTCGGCGTCGACAGCGAGCCGGAGCACGCCATTCGCATCGCGCTCGGCGCGGCGCGCAGCCGCGCGGATCTCGTTGCGGCGCTGGACGTCCTGGTCGTCGCCTTGAAGTCGCCCGCTTACGCGTCGCGCATCGTCTAGGGAGGACGTGATGTTCGAGGGACTGGACGCCATCTTCCTCGCCAGACTGCAATTCGCCTTCACCGTATCCTTCCACTTCATCTTTCCGTCCTTCTCGATCGGCCTGGCAAGCTATCTCGCCGTGCTCGAGGCCCTGTGGCTCTGGACGGGACGGCAAGTCTATCTCGATCTGTTCAAGTACTGGCTGAAGATCTTCGCGCTCGCCTTCGGCATGGGCGTCGTGTCGGGCATCGTGATGTCCTACCAGTTCGGCACCAACTGGTCGGTCTTCTCCGACAAGGCCGGGCCGGTGATCGGCCCGCTGATGGCTTACGAGGTGCTGACGGCGTTCTTCCTCGAAGCGGGCTTCCTCGGCGTCATGCTGTTCGGCATGAACCGGGTCGGCAAGGGCCTGCATTTCGCGGCGACCCTCGCCGTTGCGGTCGGCACCTTCTTCTCGGCCTTCTGGATCCTAAGCGCCAACAGCTGGATGCAGACGCCGGCCGGCTACGCGATCAATGCCGGCGGCCAGTTCGTGCCGGCCGACTGGTGGGCGATCATCTTCAACCCGTCCTTTCCGTACCGGCTCGTGCACACGGTGTTCGGCGCGTACCTGACTACCGCCCTGGTCGTCGGTGCGGTCGGGGCGTGGCACTTGTTGCGAGAACGCGGCAACGAGGGTGCGCGCGTGATGTTCTCCATGGCGATGGGGATGATCACCGTCGTGGCGCCGCTGCAGATATTCGCCGGCGACCAGCACGGGCTGAACACGCTGGAGCACCAGCCGGTGAAGGTCATGGCCATGGAGGGCCACTTCAAGAGCTATCCCGACGGGGCGCCGCTGGTCCTCTTCGGCTGGCCGGACGAGGCCGCGGGCAAGAACCTCTACGCCGTCGAGATCCCGAAAGCCTCGTCGCTGATCCTGAAGCATTCGTGGGACGCGCCGCTGAAGGGCCTCGATACGGTCGACCGCAAGGACTGGCCGCCGGTGCCGATCGTCTTCTGGGCCTTCCGGATCATGGTCGGCATGGGCATGCTGATGCTGGCCCTGGCGGCGTTCAGCCTGTTCGCGCGCGTGCGCAAGCGCCTCTACGACTGGCCGCTTCTGCATCGCTTCGCCTTGGCGATGGGGCCGGCGGGCTTCGTCGCCGTCATCGCGGGATGGGTGACGACCGAGGTCGGCCGCCAGCCCTATACGGTGTACGGAATGCTGCGAACGGTTGATTCGGCCTCTGCGCTCGACGCACCCGCCGTAGGGGCGTCGCTCATGGCCTTCGTCGTCGTCTATTTCTTCGCTTTCGGCGCCGGCACCTACTACATCCTGAAGCTGATGTCCCATCCGCCGCATCGCGGCGAGGAGGGGCCGCGGCGCGACCAGCCGGTGCGGGCGGCAGGTATCACACCCGCTCCGGCGGTGGCCGAATCGCTCGCGTCGGGGAAGGAGGCCTGATCATGCCGTTCGACCTTCCGATGTTCTTCGCCTTCATCATCGCCTTCGCCATCCTGGCCTATGTCGTGATGGACGGGTTCGACCTGGGTGTCGGCATCCTCTTCCCCTTGCTGCCGGTCGGCCGTGAGCGCGACAGTGCGATGAATTCGGTGGCGCCGGTCTGGGACGGCAATGAGACTTGGCTGGTGATGGGCGGCGGCGGCCTGCTGGCCGCCTTCCCTCTGGCCTACGGTATGATCCTGTCGGCGCTCTACGCGCCGATCATCGCGATGCTGCTGGCGCTGGTCTTCCGCGGCGTGGCCTTCGAGTTCCGCTGGCGCGATCCACGCCATCGGCCGCTGTGGGACGTGGCGTTCAGCGGCGGTTCGATCGTGGCGGCGCTCTCCCAGGGAATCACGCTGGGTGCGCTGCTGCAGGGAATCGCCGTGCAGAACCGCACCTATGCCGGCGGGTGGTTCGACTGGTTGACCCCGTTCAGCCTCCTCGTGGGTGTCAGTCTCGTCTGCGGCTATGCGTTGCTGGGCTCGACCTGGCTGGTGATGAAGAGCGAAGGCTCGCTGCAGGAGCGTTGCTACCGGCTCGCCTTTCGCCTGGGAATCGCGACGATCGTGGCGATGGCGGCGGTCAGTGCGGCCACGCCCTTCCTTCGCGAGGCCTACTGGCTGCGCTGGTTCGCGTGGCCGCAGGTGCTGTTCACCGCGCAGGTGCCGCTGCTGGTGGCGATCGTCACGTTCGTGCTGTTCTGGAGCCTGCGCCGTGGACACCACTACACGCCGTTCCTGATGGCGCTCGCGCTGTTCGGCCTGGGACTGGCCGGCCTCGGCGTCAGCCTCTACCCGTTCGTGGTGCCGCCCTCGGTGTCGATCTGGGATGCCGCCGCGCCGCACGACAGCCTGAAGTTCATGCTGCCGGGCGTGCTGGTGATGGTCCCCATCATCCTCGCCTACACCGGCTACTCCTACTGGGTGTTCCGCGGCAAGACCGGGCATGAGGGTTATCACTGATGCCCAAGGCACGGCAGTGGCTGTGGTTCTTCGGCCTGTGGGCCGGCGGCGTCGGCGTCACGGCGCTGGTCGGCTACGCGATCAAGCTCTGGCTTGGGTAGCCGCAGGAGACATTCCGCTTGACGTGACATCCGGCGGCCGACAGTTTGAAGAGCATGATCCGGACTCATAGCCTTTGTAATCGACGCCGACGTCGTTGCACCCAAGCGGCGGCTCTTTGGCTGCGCGTCGATCTGCGTCCGTCGGTGTGGTGACTGTGTCTCCCTAGATCCTGCCCGCCGGAACCATCCGGCCCGCGTTCCGAACCCCCGCAGCCCCCCGGCTCCGGGGGTTTTGTTTTGCCCAAGCTCCAGAGGACATCATCATGAGCATTCGCATCGGTATTGTCGGCATCAGCGGTTTTGGCGGCGGCGAGGCATTGCGCCTGGTCGCGAGCCATCCATCTTTCGAACTGATCTACGCCGCGGGCGAGGGCAGTGCGGGCAGCCGCTTGATGGACCGTTTCTCCGGCGTGCCCGCCCAACTCGCCGATCTCATGATCGAGAAGTGGGATCCCGCGACCCTGCCTGAGCTCGACCTGCTGTTCGCGTCCCTGCCCACGGGCGCCTCGGCTGAAGCGTTGGCGCGTGTTCCGAAGGACGTGAAGATCGTCGATATCGGTGGCGACCATCGCTATGTCGATGGATGGGCCTATGGCCTGGCCGATGTCTGGCCGACCGAGATCGTGGGGAAGAGCCGGGTGGCCAATCCCGGCTGCTTTCCCGCAGCGACCCTGACCGCGCTGGCGCCGCTGCTGGCCCATGGGTTGATCGAGCCCGGCAACATCGTGATCGACGCAAAGACCGGCATTTCCGGAGCCGGCCGCGGCGGCGCCGACAGCCGGTTCGGCTATGCCGAGAGCAACGAGAACCTGGTGCCCTATGGTCTGCTCAGGCACACCCACATGCCGGAGATGGCCAGGACGATCGAGCGGCTGGGCGGCGGCAGCGCCGCCGGGCTCGTGTTCACGCCCCACCTGGTGCCGATGACCCGCGGCGTGCTCGCCACCATCTACTGTCGCGGCGGCGCCACGACGGAACAGTGCCTCGACGCGGCCCGGCGCTTCTACGCCAGGCGTTCGTTCGTGCGTGTCACCGACAAGCCGCCGCAGACCAAATGGGCGACCGGCTCCAACCTCGCATTCGTCAGCTATGCGGCAGATCCGGAGCGCAACCTGGTGATCGCGCTGGGCGTCGTCGACAATCTCGGCAAGGGTGCCGCCGGCCAAGCGGTGCAGAACGCAAATCTGATATGCGGCCTGCCGGAAACCGCCGGACTGGACGGTATGCCGGTCTGGCCGTGACCTAGGTCGTGCGGCGTAGCGGCTGGCAGTTGGTGGCCAGCGGTGCGCCGCCGCTCAGCGCCTTGAGCGTGCCGGCATTGCCAGGACCGGCCCATTCGGTTGAGGAATCGGCATAGCGGAAGCCTTGGCCGCTCCCCTGGTATTCCAGGCGCCATGTCCTGTCGCCCAGCGTCACCGAGGCGCGATTCTTGGCGTAGACGACAGACACTTCCTTGCGGCCCTCGCAGAGATAGGCAATGCCGGTCGGCGTCGCCTCCTCTGGTGACGGACGCGGAATGTTGTTCGTGACCACTTGTTCCTTGGGCCCGCAGCCGCTCATCAGGATCAACGCAACAATCGACAGGCGCTTCATGGTGCGCTTTCCTCCCGGGGCGAACATAGCAAATCGCATAGGAGACGGAATGGCCCTGTTCAAGCTGCGCGACGGCGCGGAACTCCACTACGAGGTCCATGGCAGGGGGCCCACGCTGTTTCTCGTCGCTGGACTCGGGGGTGACGGCCGCTGGTGGGGCGACAACGTGTCCGAGCTGGCGAAGAATTTCACCGTCGTCGTTCACGACCACCGCGGCACGGCGCGCAGCAGCCTGTCCAGGATCGAATACAGCGTAGGACAGATGGCCGACGATGCGCTTCAGCTTATCGAGGGGCTGGGCTACGAGAAGGTTCACTGGTGCGGACATTCGACCGGTGGCGCGATGGGGCAGATCCTCGCGATCGAACACCCCAGACGAATCGACCGGCTGGTGCTCAGCGCCACCTGGGCGAAGACCGACGCCTTCTTCCGACGGCTGTTCGGGGTACGCTCTCTGATGCTGCGTGAACTCGGGCCCGGGGCCTATCTGAAGTCGAGCGCGCTGGCGCTCAATTCGCCCGCCTGGGTGCGCGACCATGACGCCGCTCTCGCGGCCGCCGAGGCGAAGGCGATCGAGACCATTCCCGTTCCCGAGATCGTCCTGTCGCGCATCGCTGCAATCGTGGCTCACGACAGGCGCGAGCAGCTGCAGAAGGTGATGGCGCGCACCTTGGCCATCTGCGCCCGAGACGACACGGTTACGCCGCTGTATTTCACCGAGGAGTTGGTGCGCCTGATCCCGGGGGCGCGCGCCTATGTGCTGCCGGACGGCGGCCATGCATATCCGAACGTGCACGGCGCGGAGTTTCGTCGTGTAATGACCGACTTCCTTTTGGAGTCATGACCGCCATGAAGATCGAACCGCTGATCGCCGCCGCCGCCGCCGAATTGACCGCCATCCGGCGCGACATCCATGCGCACCCGGAACTGGGATTCGAGGAGGAGCGGACCAGCACGATCGTCGCGCAGAAGCTGAGGGAGTGGGGTTGCGAGGTAACGACGGGCATCGGCAAGACCGGCGTGGTCGGTACCATCCGCGTCGGCAACAACCCGCGCGCCATCGGCCTGCGCGCGGACATGGACGCGCTGCCGATGGACGAGCTCAACACCTTCGATCACCGCAGCACGCACAAGGGCCGCATGCATGCGTGCGGGCATGACGGCCATACCGCCATGTTGCTGGGTGCCGCCAAGTACCTCGCGGCGACCCGCAACTTCGACGGCACGGTCCACCTCATCTTCCAGCCGGCCGAAGAAGGTCGCGGCGGCGCCGAGGCCATGGTCAAGGACGGGCTGTTCCAGAAGTTCCCCTGTGAGATCATCTTCGGCATGCACAACAGGCCGAAGCTCGACGTCGGCAAGTTCGCCATCCGCTCGGGCCCGCAGATGGCGGGCGGCGGCCTGTTCGACATCCACATCACCGGCAAGGGCGCGCATGGCGCACGTCCGGAGACCGGCATCGACCCGGTCATCATCGCGACGCAGATCATCTCGGCACTCCAGAGCGTCGTGTCCCGCAACGTGGCGCCGCTCGATTCGGCGGTGATATCGGTCACGCAGATGCACTCGGGCGACGCCTACAACGTGATCCCGCAGGAGGCCGTGCTGCGCGGCACGATTCGCGCCTTCCGGAAGGAGACGATGGCGCTGATCAAGGATCGCATCGAGACGATTTCCAGCGGCATCGCGCAAACTTTGGGCGGCAGCGCCAAGGCCGATGTGCGCATCGCGTTCCCGCCCCTCGTGAACGACAAGGATGCCGTGAAGTTCATCGCCGACGTGGCGGCCGAGATCGTGGGGCCCGAGAACATGAACCGCGAGGGTCCGTTCGTGATGGCCTCCGAGGATTTCTCCTACATGCTCGAGCAGGTCCCGGGCGCCTTCATCAACATCGGCAACGGCGGTGGCGAAGGCGGTTGCGAAGTCCACAATCCCAGCTACGACTTCAACGACGAGGCGCTGACCCTGGGCTCGACCCTGTGGGCACGCGTGGTCGAGAAGCGGCTGGCGAAGGATCCGCGGTGAGCACCGCCGGCGACGGCGCCAGCCGGCACTGGCTGGTGCGGGAACTGCCTTACGTGGCAATGCTGGCCCTGGCGGTCGGAGGCATCATCCTGACCGGGTTTCGCGGACCCGCGACCTACGCCTACTGGATGGTGCTGGCGCCCATCTACGGCCTCGCCTGTGTGATGTCGGGGTGGCGGGAGGTCGACAAGACGGCCGATCACCTGCGGCTCATCGTGACGCAGGCACTCCACTGGCTCGCCTTCCTGGCCGCGATGTGGCTGATGTTCCTGCCCGAGGTGCGCGGCGTGGTGAACGACAATGCGACCAGCCTTGCGCTTCTGATCCTGCTGGCGCTCGGTACTTTCGTGGCGGGCGTCCATGCGCGGGTCTGGCGCATCTGCCTGGTCGGCCTGTTTCTCGCCCTGTCGGTGCCCGCGGTTGCGTGGATCCAGGATTCGGCCATGCTGCTCATGGTCGGGACGCTGATGGTCGTCGCGGTCGGCGGCGCCTTCTGGTGGCTGTGGCGGCGGGAGCGAGGCGCGCCGTGACCGAGCGCGCGAAGGTCGTCCTCTGGAGCGACTATGTCAGCCCCTACGCCTTCGTCGCGAAGGCGTGGGCGTACCAACTGGAGGCGGATTACGAGATCGACCTCGACTGGCGGCCCTACACGCTCGACATCGCCTCGTTCCAGGGTTCGGTCGAGCAGCGCGACCCACATCACTGGCGTCGCGTGCGTTACGCCTACATGGATGCAAGGCGGTTCGCCAACAAGCAGGGCCTGACCCTGATGGGACCGAAGAAGATTTATTACGCGCGCGCGATCAATGCCGGGATGCTTTACGCGCAGCACCATGGCGTATTCTGTGCCTACAACGACCTGGCGTTCGAGCGATTCTGGCGGCGCGATCTCGATCCCGAGAATGTCGAGCAGGTCGCTGGCGCTCTGCTGGAAGCCGGGGCTCCCGCCGGCTTCGCCGCGTTCCTCGAGGGTGAAGGGGGAGCCAGACATGACACGCTCAGAGCCGAGGCCGAGGCCTCGGGAATCTTCGGCGTGCCGAGCTTCGTTCTCGACGGCGAGATATTCTGGGGCGGCGATCGAGTCTTTCTCCTGAGAGAAAGACTCGACGAAAAAGGCGTGCCGCGCCGCCGTTAGGGTTCCGGTCGATCCAGGGTGCGGTCGACACGCTCGTGCAGGTTCTTCACCTCGCCGCGCTGCTTGCGCGCCCGTTCCTTGATCTGGCGCTTGGCGCGCCGGAAGGCGTCGTTAACCGCGAAGGTCGGGTCGGCGAACCGCTCATCGTCGTGCGACATGTGATCGATGTTCACGTCGATGTGGCCCGGCAGGGCGATGTGAATGTTGACGCTGAAGAGATTGCTGGTGCGGTGATGGCGGTCGGGAACCCGAACGACCACCTGGCAGGAGGTGAGGCGGCCATGGAGTTTCTCCAGCGTGTCGACATGCTCGGAGATGAGCGTGTTCAAGGCTTCGCTCGGCGTGCCGCCCTGGTAGCTGATCCGTACCGGTGTTTCCATTACTGCCTCCGCTTCTGTTCGCTCCCCCGCTTTGAAAAAACGTAACACATCGGGAAGGGGTTGCGATTTGATTGGGGCGTCCCGGCCGCCTCAATGCATGACATGGGGCTCCCTTGCCGCGCACCACAGGGGCGGAGCGGAAATTTTTCGACACCCGTTCGGGTCGGGTGATGGCGAATGCTCGTGGACGGTTCCGGAGGCCCCGGCAGCTTGGCACGGCGCGGTCCCGTGCTTCAGCCGGACGCACGACCGCGATCAGGCAAGAAAAGCCGAAAGGCCTGGTCAGTCGCCCGCCGCGACGGCGGTGGCCTGGTCCTTTGCCGGGCGCACAACGCGATGGCTCACCATGCGGTGATGAAGCGTGCGGACGGTGTCGCTTCCGCGGGTGAGGCATACCCATGGGAAGATACCGTGCACGAAACAGGCGAGCGCGCCAATCAGCATCCTGGTGCCGAACCCGAAGGCCATGCCCATGTGCTGAAAGTAGGTCTCGTTGACCGAGGCGGGGTGTTCGGTGAAGCGGCGGATCATGGCGAAGATTGTACCGGGCGGGGTCGGAAACGGCTTGCTACCTTTGCGCCGGTGCCGCCAAAGTTGAGCATGTCATTCCTCGGGAAGTTCGATGGCTGGAAAATTCACACTCGATTCCTTCGACAAGAAGATTCTCGATTGCCTTCAGGACAATGCCGACATGCCGCTTGCGGAGGTCGCGAAGCGCGTTGGCCTGTCGACGACACCCTGCTGGCGGCGCATCAACCGGCTGCAGGAGGAGGGCATCGTGCGGTCGCGCGTGGCGCTGCTCGACCGCAAAGCGGTCAACGCCCACGTCACCGTCTTCGTGGCGGTGCGTACGGCCCAGCACAGCGCCCCGTGGCTGACCCGCTTCGCCAAGGCCATCGCCTCGTTCCCGGAGGTCATGGACTGCTATCGCATGAGTGGTGAAATCGATTACCTGATCCGGCTCGCGCTGCCCGACATCGAGGCCTACGACGCCTTCTACAAGCGCCTCATCGCCAAGATCGAATTGTCCGACGTGACCTCCATGTTCGCGATGGAGGAGATCAAGTCGACCACGCGGCTGCCGCTGAACTACCTGCCCTGATTGCCGGCTCTGGTTTCCCGCCTCGGTGGGCCTTAGGATCGCGCCCGTTCGAATGGCAAGACTTCAGGGGAAACGATGAACACGGGCCCGAATACAGGCAAGAACCGCAAGAAAGTACTGATCGTCGGCCGCATGCCGGAGGCGGGGATCGCCGTCCTGAAGGCACGCGACGACGTCGACTACGAGATCTTGGCCGACGACAGGGTGCCGTCCCTGCATCCCAAGCTCGCGGACGCCAACGCCGTCACTCTCGGCGCGACGCCGTTTCGCCAGGCCGAGCTCGACGCGGCCCCCGGCATGATGGTGGTGGCGCGCCTCGGCGTCGGCTTCGATGCGGTCGAAATCCCGGCGCTGAACAAGCGCAAGATCCCGCTGATGACGACCGGTACCGCAAACTCGGTGTCGGTGGCCGAGCATGCCATGTACATGCTGCTGGCTTCGGCGCGACTGGTGAAGAAGTACGACCGTTTCGTGCGTGAGCAGGGCTGGCTGCAGCGCCTCACCGACCTGCCGGCCGATCTCGCGGGCAAGAGCATCCTGGTCGTCGGCATGGGCCGCATCGGTTCGCGCACGGTGAAGCGCTGCGTCGCCTTCGACATGGACGTCTTCGTCCTCGATCCGAACATCTCCGAGGCCGATATCCAGAAGGCCGGCGCCACCAAGGTCACCGACCTCAAGGCGATCCTGCCCAAGGTCGATTTCGTGTCGATCCATTGCCCGAAGGCGCCCGAGACCATCGACCTCTTCAACCGGGAGACGCTTGGGCTGATGAAGCCGGAGGCGTTCCTGGTGAACACCGCGCGTGGCGGCATCGTGAACGAGGAGGCGCTGTACGAGGCGCTGAGCACCGGCAAGCTGCGCGGCGCCGGCCTCGATGTGCTCGACAAGGAGCCGCCGGATCCGGCCAACAAGCTCTTCACCCTGGAGAACGTGATCTTCAGTCCGCACATGGCCGGCGTCACCAAGGAGGCGAGCGACCGCATGGCCGTGACGGCCGTGGAGAACATCCTGAGCGTGTTCGACGGGCGGCCCAACGCCGCGAACGTCGTGAACAAGGAAGTGCTCGGCTGAGGGCCTGAACGGGATTGAACATGGATCTGCGGCATCGGTCGATGGCGACCGGTGCCGCAGCTTTTTGGGGGGATGTCGATGAAGTATGGACCGCTCGGCCGCTCGGGCCTGATCGTCAGCCGGATCTGCCTGGGCGGAAACTCCTGGGGCGCCAAGGGCCGGCGGGGCTGGGGCAAGTTCGACGAGTCCGAGGCGCCGGCCTATTTCAAGCGCGCCCTCGACATCGGCATCACCTTCTTCGACACCGCCGACACCTACAATTTCGGGCGCTCCGAGGAGATCATGGGCGCCACCCTCGTGAAGATGGCCCGGCGCGAGGATTTCGTGCTGTCGACCAAGGTCGGCATCCGAATGAGCGAGAATCAGAACGATGTCGGCACTGGCCGCAAGCACCTGATGGCCTCGGTCGACGCGCAGCTCAAGCGTCTGCAGACCGACTACATCGACGTCTACCAGGTCCATCGCCTCGACCCGCATACGCCGGTCGAGGAGACCATGTACTCGCTCGACCAGATCGTGCGGTCCGGCAAGGTTCGCTACATCGGCGGCTCGAGCATGCCGGCCTACAAGTTCGCCCAGATGGTGATGATCGCCGACTGGAAGGGCTACGCCCGGCCGATTGCCATGCAGAACCTCTACAACCTGATCCAGCGCGAGGAAGAGCCTGAAATGAACCGGCTCTGCCACGAGCAGGGTGTCGGTCTCATCCCTTATTCGCCGCTGGCGCGCGGCTTCCTTGCGGGCAACCGCAGCAAGGAGGGTGGCGGCACCACCGAGCGGGCGAAGAACGACACGGTCGTGAAGGACGGGACCTACCGCGACTGCGACTGGGAGATCGTCGAACGGCTGAAGAAGATCGCTGGCGGCAAGGGCTGCACGCCGGCGCAGGCGGCGCTCGCCTGGCTGCTGCACAAGCCCTACATGGGCTCGCCGATCATCGGCGCCACCGATCTCGACCAGTTGACCTCGGCTGCGAAGGCAACGGAGGTCATGCTGACCGAAGAGGAATGCAAGGAGCTCGAGGCGCCCTATCAGTTCCGGGTTTCGCCGGTCAACTGAGCGCGCCGTCCGATCGCGGCGGAGAACCAGAAGGCCAGCAGCGGCAGCACGATGGCCGCCGCCCAGAAGACGGGCGGTGCGCCCCAGCGGTCGACGATGGGGGCAGCAATGGGAACCCCGATCGCCTGGCCCACGAACAGGCAGAGCGCGAACAACGCCATGCCGGCGCCGCGGGCCTCCGGCGCCATCTGGGTGCCATTGGTCTGTAGCGTGTTGTGAAGCATGTAGAACGACACGCCGGACAGGACGATGGCGGCGAACTCGACCTCGGCGGTCGGCGCCAGGGCCATGGCCGCGAAGGCGATGCCCAGCCCCGTACCGCCCCAGGTGCAGAGGCCGCGCTCACCCAGGATACGCACGAGGTGGTGCGCCACCATCACATAGAGGAAGCCGCCGGCTCCAAAAGCCGCGACGGCGAGGCCAATGGCCGCAAAACCAAGGTCGAAGCGCTGATGCAGGTCTGCACCGACGAAGGTGAAGGCCCCCCAGAAGACGCCGCCCTCCAGCGCCACGACCAGGATGACCGTCATGGCCCAGGGCCTCTTGAGGACGCCGATCATCTGGCCGATCATCGAGCCGGCCGCGCGTTCGCCAGAGCGGGCGATGTCGGGCCGGGCGCGCATGACCACGAACAACGCGCTGCCAGCCAGGACATAGATTCCCGCCAGCACCCAGAAGACCGAGCGCCAGCCCAGCCAGTCGCCAATGGCGCCGCCCAGAGCCGATCCCGTCATCAGACCCAGCGTCTGGCCCGTGAGGAAACGGGCCAGGGTCGCCTGCCGCTTTTCGTAGCTCACATTGTCGCCGACCCAGGCGATCGCGAGCGGGATGATCGCCGAACCGGTCACGCCGGTCAGGAAGCGCGCCAGGGTGAGCATGCCCAGCGATACCGACACGGCGCTCAGCATGCAGCAGAGGGCGGCGCCGACACAGGCGATGGCCACGACCGGCATCTTGCCGTAGCGGTCGCCGAACGGGCCGTGCACCAGCACGAAGACGCCGTTCGCGAACAGGAAGGCGGTGGCGGCGATCGAGGCCGCGCCGACGGTGACCCCGAAGGCGGCGGATAGCTGCACCAGCAACGGATCGATCACCCGCATGTTGGCGGCCGACGCGAAAGCGGCGACCGACAGCAGCACGATGGCGATCGTGGGGGCGGCAGGGGGAAGACTGTCGGGAATGGGCCGCGACGAAACGGCGGGCGATGGCATCGGTTGCCGGCTTACTGGCTCGGACGTGTAAAATAAAGGTCTCTTGGCGGGACCCAGCAATGACCTATGGTGGTGGGATGATGGACGAACTGCTCATTCTCGCCGGCGACCCGCAGGCCTGGGCCGCGCTGGCGACGTTGGTGGTCATGGAAGTCGTCCTGGGCATCGACAACCTGATTTTCATCTCCATCCTGACCAACAAGCTGCCGGAGGAGAAGCGGTCCAGTGCCCGGCGCATCGGCATTGGACTGGCGGTGTTCCTGCGGCTTGCCCTGCTGGGCGGGGTTGCCTTCATCGTCCAGCTCACGGCGCCGCTATTTTCACTGTTCGGGCATGGATTTTCCTGGCGCGACCTCATCCTGATCGGCGGCGGCCTGTTCCTGATCTACAAGGCGACCAGCGAGATCCACGACCACGTTGTGGCGGACCATGAGGAAAAGGAAGCGTCGGTCGGCGGCGCCGCGGGCATCACGGTCGTGGGCGTGATCGGCCAGATCCTGATCCTCGACCTCGTATTTTCGCTCGACAGCATCATCACCGCCGTGGGCATGACCGACCACATCCCGATCATGGTGATCGCGGTGATCGTGGCGGTCGGCCTGATGCTCGCCGCGGCTGACGGGTTGGCGCGGTTCATCGGCAGCAATCCCACCATCGTCATGCTGGCGCTGGGCTTCCTGCTGATGATCGGCATGACCCTGATCGCCGACGGCATGGGCATGCATGTTCCCAAGGGCTACATCTATGCCGCGATGGCGTTCTCCGGGCTGGTCGAGGGCCTGAACATGCTGGCGCGTCGCGCGCAGAGCAAACGTCCGTTGCGCAAGCGACCGCGCTGACGCGCTGACAAATGATGGCATGGCGGGCTAGTCTTCGCGCCATGAAGCTCAAGGATCAGGTGGCCGTCGTCACCGGTGCGGCGTCGGGAATCGGCGCGGCGACAGCCCGGCTGTTCGCGGCCGAAGGGGCCAGGCTCGTGCTGGTCGACCTCGACGAAGCGGGCCTGGCCAAGGTGGCGGCCGAGATCGGCGACGAGACCCTGACCATAGCAGCCGACGTCAGCAGCGACGCCCAGGCCCGCGCCGGCGTGGCGCAGGTGCTGGACAAGTGGGCCCGGATCGACGTGCTGGTGACGGCGGCGGGCGCCTCGATGGGCGGTACGGTCGACAAGATCGACGAGGCGACCTGGGACCGCACCTTCGCGATCAACGTGAAGGGCACCTTCCTCTGGGTCCATCACGCCATCAAGCCGATGATCGCCGCCGGATCGGGCGCCATCGTGACCTTGGGCTCTCAACTGGCGCAGTCGAGCCTTGGTACCAACGTGGCCTATATCGCCTCCAAGGGCGCGATCGTGTCGTTCACCAAGACGGTGGCGGTCGATCATGCGGCCCAGGGCATCCGCATCAACGCGCTGATGCCCGGCGTGATCGACACGCCGATGCCGGCGCGCTCGCTGAAGCGCCAGCCCGACCCCGAGGCGGCCCGCGCCTTCTGGAAGGTGCGTCATCCGATGGGCCGTATCGGCCAGCCGGAAGAGGTTGCCAAGGCAGCGCTGTTCCTCGCCTCATCCGATTCCTCCTTCACCACGGGCTCGCTGCTGTTCGTCGACGGCGGCTGGACGGCGCACTGACATGCCGAAGAAGCTTACCCCCGAGCAGGTCGCCGGCTATGAGCGCGACGGTTACGTCTGTCCGGTCGACGCGTTCTCGACCGAGCGGACGCGGGCCTGGCGCGAGCGGCTCGAGGCGTTCGAGCGCGCACAGGGCCAGAAGCTGACACGCGGCCATAATTTCAAGCCGCATCTTCTCTTTCCCTGGGTCGACGAGATCGTGCATTCCCCCGAAGTGCTCGATGCAGTCGAAGACCTGATCGGACCGGACATCCGCCTGTTCCATCTCAGCGTCTGGCCGAAGGATGCCGGATCCGGCGCCTATGTCAGCTGGCACCAGGATGCGACCTACTTCGCGCTCGAGCCTGCCTGCCACGTCACCGCCTGGGTTGCCCTGACCGACGCGCCGGTCGAGGCGGGTTGCATGGAGGTGGTGCCGGGCTCGCACAAGCTCGGCCAGCTGCCGCACGCCGAGA
>VFQN01002664.1_pt1 | contig 27028 bp, 23 predicted proteins | sample 3512371 | NCBI WGS metagenome assembly VFQN01 (sample SAMN10412370, study PRJNA504923) | tailings metagenome | isolation source: Replicate 2 from Balatoc abandoned mine | place: Philippines: Itogon, Benguet | collected 2017-08-28
GCTAACATCATTGCAGGACTATTCACATCTGCTAAGATTGCATTCTCTTCTTCTTTATAAAATCTACTTTGATCATCTCTAACAGGTTGGACTGCACCGCCCACCGATGATGACGAGTGAGTCACATCCTTTTTATTATCTCCAGTAGAAGCAGCAGTGTTAGTATTATTCTTCGAAGAAGAGGAAGCACTTGAATGATGTAATTTAGAATGTTGTATTAATGCTTCTAATCTTTTTTGATTTTCTTTAAAATTATTCACTTCATATCTATTCATTAGATTGGCATACTTCTGTCCATCACCTTCTCCGAGTAATAAACGTCTCCAGAGGTTTAAACCAGTCCATTGAGGTGGTGGTAAATCAATTATACAGATATTACAACCACGTGTACCATCAAAATGTTGTAACCAAACTTCAAAAGCTTCCGGGCGATTTAAGAATTCTGGTTCTAATTGTATAGCACGTGGCATAATGCCACCACCTGATAAAACACTTTCTTCATATGATCGTATATCAATAATCACATACTGTTGTGTCATGTGAATACTATCAATACCATTATTATTGATAGAATCAGAAGAAGAGTTTGAATGAGAATCATTTGTGTTGTTATAAAGGTGTGATGGTGTAAGCATTGATTCAATTAACTCTTGTGAAGTTAATGCAAAACAATTCCTAACAGATTGAATAGATAAAAGTTGATCATATTCATCAACATTCACCTTCATTAAAGGAGCATTAGCGATTGGTATTGGTGTTAATTCAACGGTTGAGACACAACATAAACGTAATTGCCTTAATAAGCAACGTGGTGTTGTACGATATAAGAACCATGCATCATGCACGGTCTGGTCGATCTCTTCTTCGTTCTGAAAGGAGATGTTATGACTGTTAATAATCTCTGGTATATTACTAATATCAGATAATAGTATAGAATCTCTTCGTTTGATTAATAATGTTAAGCCAATGAAGAACATGAAGGCAGGATCATCAACGGAGATCATCATATCCCATAGTCGTAGGACATGTTGTAATGGCAGTGCACGTGCATATAATGTTAAGAACCATTGTGGAGCATAGAACTCTGGTGTAAAGTCTAGGTCGTTTAGATGGTATCCTAGTTGTGGGTCGTGGTAGACAAGTAATAGATGGAATAATCGAAAGGATTTATAGAGGAAAGAAGAATCATCGACACAGAAGAATCGTTCTAAATAACGAAATAAGAAAGCTTTAAACAATAAATAAAACAGGAAAGAAGAAGAATCATCTCCTTCTATCTCATTGTTGTTGGTATTGGAGTGTAGGGAGAGGAATGGAGCGAGTACTTCATTCATACCTTGTTTGTATTGGATGCAATGATCGACACAAAACTTTTGTAAAATATTTTTAATAAAGGATCTTGTCTTTGGTGATCTAAAATATTCATTTTCTGCACGGGTTCGGTGGACATCTGCTTCGAGGACATGTTGTTCTTCACATTCTATTGTTGGTGGAAGGAACTTCTTCTTTGTCTGTGTTTGATAATCAGGACCTAGTAATAATGTTGCCCATGTTTGTAATCGTAAACCAGCTGAGGCAATTAATCCAGGATGATTACGACATAAAGATCGAATGACTAAAACATTCACAGGTTTCTTTGATAATACTTCAATTAACTGCTTGGTTAAATCACCTAAATTACTTCCTTGACTTGAATCTGAAGAACTATCGTTTGTTGAGCTCATTTCCCTCTGAATTTCTTGTGTGAATTTGTTTCTTTTGATTCCTTGATTGGGTTGTTTGAGTTGTTTTAGTTGTTGGGTGAGTTGAGAGAGGATTTCAAATAAAATAACAGCATTACCAATACCCGGTATTAATAGTGCGGTCATTAGTCATCCCCGCGAGAATATATCATTGATTTGATTTACTGCTTACGTTGTTGAACTACTACTACTCGTCTATGATTCATTTTAAATTATATTAAAATTGATTCAACTGTTGTGCAGATATCGGAATTCTGAATTGATACTTTCAATAAATCTGAACGAAAGCTAACCTCGACAAAATCACTTCATTTGCTTTCGACGCTGAAGTCTTAAGAATCTTAAGATTACGAAATGCATATACGTTAAACTATGTTATAATTACAAAAGAAATATTACAAACTCGAAGGCATGCGAGATTATATCTCAAACTCTCTTCTACACAACAGATTTCACATGCACAATAATATCAACAGTTTTACAACCAGCGCAAGATCGCTGGTACAGTATCAGTAGGATCATTGTTAAAGCATACTTTCGCCTTTGTGCCAGTTTCCAAGATCTGATTGATGAATCGTTCGAATAGGTGCAAGAGATCTGGCGACTTTCTCATTCCCGCTCCGACTTCAATCACATGGATAGTATTATTCTTTAACTCTTCCAACACTGCATCAGCCGTTGACCAATCATTAGGGTCGAACAAATATAGCACTGCATCATGGCCTAACGATTTCAACTGCTCAATGCTCGCGTCTAATCCACCTCGAATCTTTTCTGGGGTAGCACCTAATCCATCATTAAATTAACTTCATAAAAGAGGATGTGAAGGCTATTACCTGGAAATCCCGACAGGTCAATGGCTTCTGGTGCAAATCCGACAACAGCAACTCTCTTTCTGTCGATTTTTGTTGACATGCTTTTCAAGTTACTTCCTTAGTGATGATGCTGACTTTTTCACTAATTCTATAGTATTTCAATTAAATTATGAGTTCTTTCTTCTTCTTACCTGAAAGAAGGAAGATGGTTGAAGCATCTAGAAGTCTGGCCCATCTGAAAGATATGTTATAAAAGAATTCTGAGGAGTGTTGGCGTGAAAAAGATGTGATTTGAAGTGGCGAAAATACGAAGCGTAAAAAGAGGGAAAAGTATGATTTACCGAAGGTAAGTTTTCGGTAAAATTTATACTATTCGATACAATAGATTTAGTCCTTCTTTTGTTTTTTTTTCATGGAAATGGACCATACAAGACGAAGTTTGATTCTTGGTACTTTCAACCCCCCTCGTTTATGTCTTATTTTGATGTATTTCATGCCTAGGTGATGGAAATTTCAGCTTTAGTTATGCATATTATGAACAGATTTCAGTTTTGACAGAAGGCTTAAGCTCTACATTCAAGATTTACTGTACTTCTTTTGATTCTGACATTGAAATTGCTCAAAAGTATCCAGAATCTGAGAAATATCTGAAATACCTCAGGAGAGATCCGTCTCGAGTTATTGTTCTTCACAATATTGATGCAACGAAGCTTGAGTCTTATACTTTTCCAGAGAGTGAAATGAGCTCCTTAAAAATTTCCTCTTCACCTGCGTTTGATGAGGTGATTTTCAACTTTCCTCATTTAGGGTACGAAGATTTAATGATGCATCAAAGTATGATTGCCCATATCCTTCACTCTGTTAAGCAAGTATTGGCACCCTCGGCTGTTATGATAATCTCATTAGCTCAATCGCAGCAAATAGGATGGAAACTGTAAGTGTTTGTGGAATATATTGATTTTTATTTTCTGAATGAATGACTTTAGGAATGAAACAGCGGAGAGACTAGGTTTTCAGTTCTTAGAAAAGATACCATTAGATCTAAACTGTTGGCCGGGCTATGAACTGAAACGACATCATACTGGTAAATCATTCAAGAATCGAGTACAAGATTGCTACCATTATCTCTTTCAGTAAGAAATCTCTTCCCATTGTAATATTTATTCTTGACTCCTCCTAATCAAACAGGCTGACGGATGTTTCGATTTCTTCCCCTTCCACGTGGTTTAAAACAATCTATGAAAATTATGCCCAAAAGAAATCAGTGGTTGCCAATGAAGTGAGTACTTCAAATCAATCCATTGAAACAAATATGCCAAATGAGAATATTAAAAATTGTGGGAAAAATAAAAAAAGGAAAGTTCATCAACTCGTTGAAGGACACTATGAAGAAATTATAAACGATTCAAGCATTACCACGAATTCTCTTAAATCTTTTCGATGTAAATTTTGTGATAAGATCTTCCCTTCAGATCAGGTATATTCTTCTTCTTCTCTTTAGCTTCTCATTTATTACATTTTCGTTAGGGAATCCGCACACATGTATACACTGTACACATACTTCCCAATAACCTAAAAATCCCAAAAGAAGATTGTGTAGAAGCTGAGAAGTCTCAAAAGATTGCGTGTGAGTACTGTGAGAAGGAGTTCTCCAATGAAGACTCTCATTATCAGCATCTATTAAGCAAGCATCGTGCACAATTTGATGTTCGCAATCAACCAACGGATTCATCTGTATCAACTGAGAATCCAGAGATACAAACATTACCAGGCAATTTAGAACAACTGTCCTTTGAGTGTTTGATATGTCAGAGGCGGTTTATCTCTGCAGATGATTTAAATCATCATCTAGAACACGGTTTCGAACCTAAGAATGCTGAATATCAGTTCAACTGTCAAAGTTGTAACAAAGCATTTACTAACGATAGAGCGTGGAGACAACACGCCAATTTTTGTGTGTCAAAGTATCAACCAGTTTCCTTACTAAAAGATCAAACGGTTTCAGTGTAGGCTGTAGGAAAGGTTGCTGTCATCGCATATTAATTCCATTAGCTTCGTGAGGTATCGAATATTCTTGATTGAGCGAAACCATCATGAAGCATTTACTAATTTAGAAGTTTAAATTTAAACATGAAAGGAATTCTGGTCTTTGAGACCCTGAAATAAGACTTAGTCGAAAATGAATGTGAAATGAAGAATTTAAACAAACAAAAAAAATTCCTTGGTTTCGTTGGATAGAACACGACTACTCTCCTCGAATAACACTATCATAAATAATAATAATAGTTCTATCTAAATAATATAGTTAGTTCAATTTGCTGATCAGATATGCACACATATAAATTGCATATAGAATGGATTTAAACATTTCACGATTATATTCAAATCATTTATTATTCCCTAAACTATCTCTTGACAAAGAATTTGCTATGGTTTTAATATGTGTGTTGAGATCTATGAACTCCATTGACCTGTCTTCAGGATAGTTTCCCCTAAAATATATTTGGAAAGATCTCAACAAAAGTACGTTAATAAAGGAAATGAACGAAAGTAAAGCAATAAGAACAAAGAAAAATGAGCAAAAAAACAAAGATAAAATTCATATCAAAAATGACCGAGTGTCCCAAACCTTCCACTTAGCAAGCTGTAGAAGTTCTCCACCCCAGCAGCAATAAGAGACCGAATCAAACATCAACAACCATCTGTGGGGCGATTAATATATATTCTAATCGAAAAGAATGTAAGAATTGATTTTATTGATTCAAAGTTCCAAGTAACAGACATCACGTTGTGTATGAGTGAGTAAGTAATATTTGTTTGAGTTCAGGTATGTACAAATTTAACTATGACAATAGTAACATTATCTGAACTTCCTAATCGAATAGATAAATCACATAATTCTTCAGAAACTTGATTAGGAGTTTTATCCATTCGAAACGCTTCCCTAATGAGAGTGAACAAAAACGATCTTAGATTATAGGCTTGTCAAGGCAGAATTGAGTACTTACTGGACATGCTTGACTGCTTCTGCTGGTGAAACAACATCCCACAAACCATCTGAAGCGAGAATTAAAAATTCATCTTCTTCTGTGAGTGTTTTTGATTTAAATTCTGGGTCGGGAATTATTAAATCAGCATGAAAGATTTGATTGTGGCCATCGGGCCATAGAAAGAAAGCGTCAGTTCGTTCTCCTGGAGTAAATCCTTTATAATCAGGGTCGCCAATAGATCTGGTGAGCGCTAGTTCGCCACAAACACGATAGATTGTAACCCAATTAATATTTTTCGCTTTATTCACAGCCATTGGATCATCATAATCAATGCGATGCAATCGCCCCATATACAATTCCCTAAAAGACCAAGAAGTAAAACAAAGGTACCGAAAAAGTAATTTTCCTTACTTTTCTTCTGTGATCCAACCATTGGCTCGCAAAATTCTATCGCTTTCATCTTTTCGACTTGGTTTATGAGAGTCAGACATTTCCACCTACACAACAACCACATCACAATAACAAAGAGCAAAAAGGGTATAAAAGGCTTACCGCTTCACCATTGGTACACAATACAGCCATACTATCTCCAACATTATACACAGTCAGTTGTGAGCCAATTATAAAGGCTCCTAATGCCGTCGTTCCTGCGTACATCTTTCTGCGCTGACAGATGTCCTAGAAAGTCACGAATTGAGAAGAAATCCCTCCAACTACCTATCAAATTGCTTACCAGAAATTCTCGATCAATTTCAATAAAGGTCTCGTAAATAGCTAGTTCTACTTCGCTTGGGAAAAGATTGTGCCTAAATTCGACATGTTCAGATAAATTAGATACTTTCACAAATATATTTACCTGCAAATGCGATCGTGCAAATTCTCTTGCAGGTAAGTTGCAGCAAGGTCACCAGCGTGACCATCATATACAGCAAAGTAAGCACAGCTATATTCACTACCTCCACCGGGAAGATAAGAACCTTTCTGAGCAGCAGCCTCAATAGACGTCGACAGGAGACTCTTTGTAATACCACTTGTGTAACTTCCAACGTTAAACCGATTTGGCGGCGGATTTCCATCAAAGAAAGAGGAAGGGCTTTGGTTAAAATGAGAAAGATGGGGTAAAGATATAAAACGGTCTTCATTCTTTTCTCTAGCTCCTACTTTGGTGCAATATCCACTATCCCATTTCAATGATGATCGTGATTGCAATAAGCTAACATTGGGTGTTCCAGCAGAGAAAGAACTCCGTGGGGTCATTTGTCTTGGTGTAGTGGAAGCCGATTGAGGAGTGTGACTTCGACTCTGTCGAAGTAATTCTGCTACACCCGTGGAGGAGTTATTATTGGCTTGAGGTGTGCCTTTACTTCGATCATTTGTTCTTTTACTATTCTTCTCTTCTATGTGCTCATCCATATCAAACATCATACCATCTTCATCCTCATCAAAAGAATTTCTTGGTGATGAATTGTCATCATCGTCATCATTATTTGGATTTCTTAAACTTGGCTGTTGACGCATAACTTCTGTGAGAGGCGAGAACTCTTCAGTGCGATAGCTTGAAGCAACACGATCTCTAACAAAAGATCCCTCTTCCTTTCCCTTGAAGCTAGTCGGAACAATGATTGGAATGGCAGGAGAAACAGCCAATAGTTTGGGTGCCGGACTTCCACTTCCTTCCTCATTCAAACCTATTCTTGATGGATTACGTCCAAATCCACTATCACGAGGCATATGAAAAGATCGTTCGTTGACATCCTCCATTGTATAAGCACGTAAATTCACCATATTCTTTCGATGGCCACGATCACGATGACCATGTCCGTTACCAAGATCTTTTAACCAAACTTTCTCATCTTCATTATATTCTTCTTTCTTTCTACCTTCCACAATGTGTGATATCACTAACGCTACAGATTTTTGAAAGCAAAATAACCATTTTCTCATCTTTTTGAAGTCAATACACATAGCACGTCAAGAAATTAGCGGAGGAAACAGCCTGAGAACTCTTACCTCGTCTATATTAGATAAGCGAAGTTTAAACTTCTTATCTGTTGTAACAATACTAATAAGAGGGTGTTCACCATTAACGTTCTATCAAAGAGATATTAGAAGAAATGTTATAATTCTCTTCAGGGACTTACATCAGCACGAAAGGAGATAACTTTATCCATCGGAATACGAAAAGAATCTTGATCTTTTGTCAAAGGATCTTTATAGAAATATAAAACACTTTCATCATATGACATCCATTTTTTCGTCCATTGTCCTGAGTTATTGTCTGAAACCTCAACAAAGCCATTTTCATTTGTAGAATTTTGTCTAATCCCCATTTACATGAATGAAAAGAGCAAAAATAATGAATAGAATAGCTTCTTTACCTGAAAAAGTGTTGATAAGTTGATAATGAGCTTGGTGTAATCAAGCTGTGAGAAAACTGCTTTGTAAGCGGTTCTCCTAAATACAGTTGATGAGACAAACAGGTTAAGAGCAGAGAATGAATACAATTACCGTTTAAATTATTAATCATGATCTTTCAAATGTTCTACTATCAAATGGGAATAATTCCTAAAAATTACTACAAATCCAAGAACCTTCTAAACCTATGCTTAACACCAAAATCTCTCTCTGTATCTGGATGTATTTGAGAACTATCGATCTGAAACTACCTTAACCAGCTTTCTATCCACAATTAAACCTAAATGTCTCTCAGAATCTTGTCTTGAATAACTGAATCTCTCTCTTTTTCACAGATAAATGACAACTCAAAACGCCTTCCACACCACAGCCACAACAAGCCCACCCAGAGCATTTCTCTCTCTTCTGCCCACCCACAATCTCGCCAAAAGCCAATAGGGGCGATTGCCCAACCACAAGTTTGGGTTTCCCTAGCTTCCCCAGTTTCCCATTGTCTTCTCTGTGTTGACTCACTTCGTTTTCGATACACACAGACTTTGAGGTTGCTCACAATCTATCTTTGCAATATCCAAAGTGCCAAAGATGCGACTGATCAATCATGTTATCGTCTTGCTTTGTTCCGTTCTTGGAGGTTAGTATTTTTTCGATTTTCTGGATTGAATTATAACTTGTGTGTTTCCAGTTCAAAGTTTCTTCGTTTCATCGTCACTGAATCTGTTTAAACGATTGGACAAAAAAATTGCCGTGAATAGATTAGATGCAACAAGGTATTGTTCACCCATTTTTGTTCACTGATCATCATCTGAATCGATTTTTAGTAGTCGTCTTGCAAACAATTTCCAAAAAGACAAGGCTGAATTGGTCACCTACATTACAGCTGGGTATCCAAACGCGCAGGAAACAGTTGATCTGTTGTTAGCTATGGAAGCTGGTGGAGCTACAATTTTGGAACTTGGTGTTCCTTTTACGGATCCTCAGGCAGATGGAGCCACTATTCAGAAGGCAAATGAAGTTGCCTTAAGTCAGAAGGTGAATCTGAAGTCCTGCCTTTCTATGGTCAACCAAGCGAGAGAGAAAGGATTAAAAGCTCCAGTTGTTTTGATGGGTTACTATAATCCTTTCTTTATTTACGGTTTGGACACTCTTATGAAGGAAGCTAAACAATCTGGAGTCGATGGCTTCATTGTCGTTGATCTCCCTCCTGAAGAAGGTGCGGGTTTTGTGAAAAAGGCAAACGAACATGGTCTAAGCTATATTCCGCTTGTCTCACCAACTTCGACGGATGATCGCATTCAGTTGCTTGATCAAAGTGCTTCTTCTTTCATGTACTGCGTTTCTATTGCAGGCGTTACTGGGGCAAGAACCTCTTTACCAAGTGATTTAAAAGATTTTATTCATAGAATTAGAGCTAATTCACACTCTCCTCTCGCGGTTGGTTTTGGTATTTCCACCCCTGAACAAGTTGCTGAAGTTTCACGCAGCGCTGATGGTGTTGTAATTGGTTCCGCAATTATTAACACGATTGACGGCGCCAGCCATGCCACACCAGCTGAAAGATCCGAAAAGCTGAAAAATTTTGTACATTCTCTATCGAGTGCTATCGTTCCAAAGAAAATTGAAAAGGTTCCAACAACTACATTTTCAGTCAAATCAAGCGAAATTTCTACTACTAACTTTGGCGACTATGGTGGAAGATATATCCCAGAGACTTTAATTGAAGCTCATCGAGAATTAGAAAACGCATATGCAGAAGCTTTGAAAGACCCCAAGTTTCATGAAGATATTGCTTTCTATCGTAGAGAATTTACTGGAGGTCCTACTCCTGTCTACTTTGCAGAAAATTTAACAAAGAAATTAGGCGGAGCAAGAATCTGGATTAAGCGAGAAGATTTATGCCACACTGGAGCTCATAAAGTAAATAATGCAGTTGGTCAAGCTCTTTTGGCCAAGCGATTAGGAAAGCATCGCATTATTGCAGAGACTGGCGCTGGGCAACATGGAGTGGCAACGGCAGCTGTGTGTGCACATTTTGGTCTTGACTGTACAGTCTATATGGGCGCTGTCGATTGTGAAAGACAAAAGCTAAATGTGTTCCGAATGAATGTGCTCGGAGCAAAAGTTGTTCCTGTCGAACAGGGATCAAAAACCTTAAAAGATGCCATTAATGAGGCAATGAGAGATTGGGTAACTAATGTTCGAACTACTCATTACTTGATTGGATCTGCGATCGGTCCACATCCTTTCCCTACTATTGTTAGAGACTTTCAATCTGTGATTGGAACTGAAGCAAGAAAACAGATGTTAGAGCGTGCCGGGAAACTTCCTGACGTTGTCGTTGCTTGTGTTGGTGGAGGATCTAATGCAATTGGAATGTTTTACCCTTTCAAAGACGATGCAAGTGTTCGATTAGTTGGAGCCGAAGCTGGTGGAGAGGGACCTGAGGGTTTGAGCTCTGCAACTCTTTCATTTGGCCAACCTGGAGTTTTGCATGGTACAAAGACTTATTTACTTCAAGATTCAGATGGACAAGTAGCGAAGACGAAGTCAATTTCGGCTGGTCTGGACTATCCTGGTGTGGGGCCAGAGCATGCCTATTTTAAAGATATTGGTCGTGCTGAATACGTTCCAGTAACTGACAAGCAAGCCATGGAGGCATTCTTCGAATTCTCCAAGGCGGAGGGAATTATTCCGGCCTTAGAACCATCCCATGCTCTCTACGAAGGAATGAAAATTGCCGCTACTTTGTCCAAGGACCAAGATGTTTTGATTAACCTGTCTGGTCGTGGAGATAAAGATATGATCACTGTTGCTAAATATATGGGCGTGCAAGTCATTTAGAAGAACAATAATCCCACACTACAGCATTTTAGATGTGAATTAAAAGCAATCGTTATTGCTTTCTCTTAGATAAGTTAGAATAGTAAAATTTAAAAAAAAATCCCTGAACATGTCTGCGTAAGCTATAAGATTTGACAGATGAGCAGATATAATCACTTGGATATCACACTCGTTTGTTCTGAATTTTCAGTGTAATCTCACATACTGTGGAAACTTCCTTCTTTTCGATTTATACAGGAAGGTGTTTTAAGGAAATGCTTATACAACTTGGGCAAGGTGTGTTGGCGGAAGGGTTGGTTATGAATTTATTTTAAATCCTTTCTTTCTTTCCTTTCAAAAAGGATGATTTAGATTATTATATTCGATCGTCTAATACTTGAAGTACACTACAATGACGCATGTTCATCCTGTTCATCCTGAGGGAGAAGAAAACCCAAGCGTGAAGGAAGAGGAAAAGGATGAATTATTCCAATGGCTTGTATCCTCAAAAATTAGACATCTAGACTTATTCCTGATTGGGGTTACCATTGTGATAGGAGGTCAAATTGCAGGGTTTAATCAGTCCTTTGAAGCAGGTTATGCAGTCTCGATCTCCAACACTCTCTTCACTGGATTCGGTTATCTGTGTTTAAGCTTTTGCTTGGCAGAAATGTCTTCCGCTTTACCCTTTTCTGGTGGAATATATGGGTTTGTTCGAGCATTTATTCATCCGTGGTTAGGCTTTTTAGTTTCCATGTTTGAATTAGGTCTTAATCTCATGTATGTAGCAGGATCAGTATATTCTCTTTCTTTGATTCCTTTATCAATATTAAACCATGAAGATGATCAAGTTACACGTGATGATGAAATAGTTGGAATTATAATTAATTCTATAATTATTTATATTATTATAATTGTTACATGTATTCTTGGTGGTAAAGTATTTTGGGTGTTTAATATGATACTTTCTTTCCTTGTTTTAGCCTTATTATTTATTTATATGTTTGGTTCATTACCAAATGTAAATTATGATAGATATGCAATTTCTGATCAAGTTGTAACTACTCATACAATATTTGCTTATTTAGCTCCTTCTTCAGGGAATTATCTTGGTATTCAATATTTACCTCTTTTAAGCAAGGATGTGGAACATCCACGAAAAATCATTCCACAAGTAATGATATGGAGTATGATATTCTTTATATTAACATCAATAGGACTTATTACGATAAGCTGTTCTCAAGCCCCTGGGATAGTTAATCTCGCTCAAAGCCCTTACCCGCTCTCATATGGATTTCAAAAGATTTTTAATATTAGCTTAGAGAGCGCGAAATGGCTATCCATACCTGGTCTGTTTTCAATTGCCTTCGGATTTACTTTTAGTTATGCTCGTCAGTCTCTAAGCATGGCAGAATCTGGTTTTTTACCGAAACATTTTACGTATAAAACTCCTTATACTGGAACCCCCTACTTCGGGTTAATCTTTGCTGCTGTGCTCTGCTTGACAATCGAAATCTTTGGACATTACGATACTAACTTTTATCAATTAATGTATAAATTAAGCTTATTAGCGGCCTATTTCGTGTTTATTTCAGCATGTATAGCTTATATAATCTTTTACTTTACTTATTCGAGTGTTGCCAGAGAGTTTAGAAGTCCATTAGGTATTTATGGCGCTATTTGTGCCATCTTAATTTTCATGTTTTGCACTGCTGGGATCGTAGGATTTGATGTAGAAGCGTTAGTACTGGTTGGAATTGATGTCGTCGTTGGTTCTATCATTTATTTTACCTGGGTTGCTCAACATCAAAAGTTCTCAAAAGAAGAACAAGATAATTTATTTAAAGCATATGTAATCAATGGTAAGAGACTTAAGATTTTTTTTCTGACGTTTTTTTACTAGCTTATGATTTTGATTCATAGCAAATATCGCAAAGAAAAATCAAAAGAAGGCTACAGCTCATCGAAGCCAAGTACAAACGCACCAGCATCAAGATACCCGAAAGAATGAAAAAGATAAGCTTCACGAAGGAAATGCAGCAAGTATTGTAGCTACTCAAACCGCATAATTATGGCAATTCTTGATTACAAATAGAATTCGCGGTAGATTCGCTATGCTCTTGGTTTGTATGTTACAGATCGTCCAATTGATTTTTGGTTTAGTTGTGAAAAAACGAAAACAAGAAGCGAGTTTAATCGTTCCAAATATGATTTGAATTTTCCAGACAAGAATTAGAGACTATTATTTTATTGATTTCTTCTTCTTTTTTTATTTCGTGAATGAAAGGATATGTTTGTTTGCTCTTTGTAGATTCGATAGTGGCTTTTATGAGTGAAATAGTATGGCTTAAACTGTAAGATTTGATTAAGTTATGGGTAGTGTTGGCTTATGAAAAGGCAGAGATACTTATAGACATTGGAAATTTTGTTCTCTTATTCCTTCTTGCTAAGGAAGCCATGCTTCCAGTTCTGGAACCAGGTAGCAAAGACAATAAGACCAGCACCAGCGGCAGCACCACCAAAGACTAAGGCAGCAGTTGGGCCCTTCTTGAATGGAAGATTTTCCCAAAGCTAGGGTGTAAACAAGGTAAGATAAAGCGAAAAGAAATGGCAATTTTCTAAAACCTTGTGTTCGTGGTGATGATGATCATCGTGAGCACCACCGCGGTTAGTTCTTGTTCGGGTGACGAAATTTCTGGTATTCATCTTCATCACATTGATGGTGGAGATACGGCGAATTGCAGTCATTTTCTCGATAGATTTGGAGATGCAAAACTAATAAACTAATTTAATCAGTTGATTCTAATCAATCACGACTGGGAACCAAGTTTTCAAAAAATCGACTTAATAAAATATTGATTTTTCTTATTAGCTCTTCATTTTGCAAAAAGTTTGATTAAGCTTTAGACTTCAGACCTTCTCATCAAAAAAGGGTCATAACAAGAAGCAAAGATGAATCGATTGTTATTTTTATTTGTAATTTGCTGTTTGCAAAGTGTTCTTAGTATTTATTTTTTAGTTGGGGTAAGTTTTTGTCTTTGTGAATTCTTTGAAAACTCATTGTTATTATTTTTTGAATTTTTGTTCATAATAGGAGGAACAAAAATGTTTTACTTTTGAACAACCACGTGATACACCAATGTTTTTCACTTATGATATTATGGATGAAGGAAAAGAAGTAATTTTTGATTTATATTATGGTTCTAATGCTGATCCTGCAATGCAAATTCAACATAAAATATTAAGTGAGAAATTAGGTCATGTTGATTTTACTGCAGATAATGATGGTCTTTATCTATATTGTTTATCACAAAATAATGCTGATTTACCTGTACGCTTCAAGATAACATTAAATTATGGATTTGATAGTGAACATTATGAAAAGTTAATTAAAGATCATAACTTTGATGCAGTTAACTTACAAGTACATAAATTAAATGATCTATTAACCATGACATTAAATGAAGCAGATTTTCAAAAGCATAAAGAAGTTGATTATCATGATGATACAGAAAAGATGAATAATGCTGCTCTCTGGTGGCCTGTTGTTCAGGTAAATATTATGTATCATCCTAAGTCTTCCTAACTCATACTTTCATTTCCTTAGATTTGTATTCTTATTATGACAAGCATCTATCAAGTATATCATTTAAAGAATTTTTTCAAAACAAATAAATTTGTATAAATACATAAAACTGGGAATAAATATCGTCACAACTGACTACAACAAAGTTTCAGAAGAGTTTGTAAATAATTAATTACAAGAAATAAGGAATAGATATACATTTATTTCACTATATTTAACGACGCTTACTACCCCGATCTCTACTATCTCTACTTTCTCTCTTACTTCGTTTTGGGGATGAGCTTCGTCCATTGCGACTTCTACTCCTTCGACGCTCATCACGCTCTCTTGACCGAGGTCTATTACGATCGCTTGGAGGCCCTGGGGGAGCTGCTGGTCGGTCATCCTTTCGAGAAAATCTGTCTTCTCGAGGATCTCGTTTCCTCTCATCGCCACCTCTCCTCGAGTTATCTTGAGATCTGTCTCTTTTCCTGGATTCAGAAGTAGGTGCTCCATCTGGTCGACTTTCTCCTCGATTCCCTTGATCAGACCATTGATCTGGTTGAGGTTGATTCGGGTCATGGGGTTGTTGGCGTCCGCCTTGCTGTTTCGCCCAGTCCGGTTGCATATTAGGAGGGAAGGGAGGTGCCATGCCGGGTGGATACATTCCATGTGGTGGCATTCCAGGCGGCATAAATCCTTGTGGTGGATACATACCCATTTGTTGTTGTGGGTGATGGGGTGGCTTCATATCACCGGGAGGACGCGGAGGGAAGGGAGGAGGTCTCATATTAGGTGGATAAGCACCAGGCGGAGCGTTGGGGTAAGGTGGCATAGGGGCAACAGGACGTGCTTGAGGAGGATTATTATCAACAGTTGCTGGGATTGGTTGGGGTGGGAATGCTGGTGGGAAGGCAGAGGGGTTGGCCGACACAGATTGTATGTTAGGAGGGTTAGGAGGAGCATTGCTAGTTGACACAGTGGGTGTAGCAACAGCATTCGTAGCAGCAGCGGCCGCAGCAGCCGCGGCTGCGGTGGCCTTATTATCACTTGCATGGCGTGGACCAAGTCCTTTCTCAAATCTCAGACGCAACTGCTTCTCACAATAAATCTAAACGAAGTAATCACAGATCATCACTTAAGAATAGAGAAAAAAGAGTTAGATATGATATAATACCTTCCATGTAGTCTCATTAAAACCATAATTAAAGTAATCTAAGATATCAACATTTTTATTCCTCCAAGGATGTTCTTCTAGTTGATCGATGTCCACGTCAAAGGCTGATACATGACGACTAAATCGAAGTTTCTTCATTTCTTCACTATTTGGATTAATTGGAACATCTTTTAATGCATCAGCTATAGCAGAAGGTGTTTTAGTTGTGGTATTGGGTCGAGACATCGGTCTCTTCATTGGAGTTCTCTTTTGAATGCTTATACGACTTGCATGAATCACGATACCTTCATCCTAAGTATTCACAAGAAAGATAGTTTATTTAGAGAGTGAAAGACTCTCATGAATCATTTTTCTTTACCTCATCGTCTGAATCATTTTTGATTAAGTCACCTTCATAGTTTTCTGATATTGCAACTCCTTCAATCACTCCTTCATCACCGATATTTGCACCTGTAGCACCCTCTGTTGCTGTTGTAGGAGCATCTGGAATTATTGGCTCATTTGTTTCCTCTTCCTCTTGAGGATGGACGTGAATAGCCTCGCTACTCATTGCTTTTCTTCTTTCGACAATAAACCGTTTTCTCGAACCGTTTCCATCGTTCTGCGAGACCGTATTTTTTAATTTATTGTTAAATTAATTCAATAAAGTTTGACCATCATTTAACTCATACATGCAGAGGTTTGTATCAGCAAAGAGTATTTTAGAGACAGATAGCAATGGTATGTTGGAGGAAGATGAATCAGTAAGCTCCTTAAAGTCTTCTCACAAGTTGAACGAGGAAGGTGGTTGGACTTGTCGTCAATGCACCTTTCAAAATCAACTAGTGGATCAACTATGTCAAATGTGTAACTCAAGTCGACCAATATCCACTACTCATGGGATTATCTCATGTCCTCTCTGTACATACGAGAACTCACTCGGTTCAGTGGAGTGTTTGATGTGTGGCAGTCATCTTGAGGAAACGAAGGAGAATAAACAAAACACGTCATTTCTTCCATCCTCCAGTCGGACCTCTATATTGAGGAAACGAAGGAGAATCAACAAAACACGTCATTTCTTCCATCCTCCAGTCGGACCTCTACTTTGAGGAAAAATGAAATCATTGAGCCTGAGCGGCAGTCTTCCACTCTATCGAAGAGGGCTTCATCTGTATCTGTCTCTCTAGTGAGGAGATCGTCCACTAAGAGCAACAATACTGCCTCCAAAGATCTTTATGATATTGATGATGAATTCTCTGACGGGAAAGATAGGTTTAAAAGGAAAGTAAGTGCTGAGACAACAAGGAGCGGTGTCAACCAGCAACCGAGACCACAGAGGGAGGATGAGGGAGAAAGCGAAGAAGAAGTGAGTGACGAGGAGATAGATTCCAATGAATATAGTGAAGATGGAACGTATAGTCAGGATTCAGATGATGACGAAGAGGAAGATAGTAGTGACAGCAGTGATGAGGAAAGTGAGGAAGATGAGAGTGATGAAGATGATGCGGAGGTCCTGGTTGATACACCTCCTCGAAGGGTTAAAAAAACAAGCAATAGTCCTATTATAATCAACGATGATATTGATGAGTTTGAATCATCTTCTGATGTATCTGTTAGTGAGTTTTTCTCGACAAAAACTGGCACATCTCCTTCCACAACAACCCTGAATAGAAGTGTCGAAAGTTTCCTTTCCAACAAACCTCGTGAGGCTAGACCCTCCTTACCTGAAGTTTCTGCGCATTATTGGTAAGATAGAAATCATTTAATTGAGTGTATTACAATGATTTCCTTTAATTTAGGTCAGTGAAGTATTTGATGAGGAAAGGAGTTTGTGCTATCAACTTTGATGAATTTACTTTAGATAAAGGAGCAACGAATCCTAATTCAAACTCTCTCTTAAGTAGTGGAAAGAAGAGAAAGAAGCTAAAATCGGTTGATGAGATCTATGCTGAGAGACGAGAGAAGAGAGGTGGTAAAAGAAAGAGAGGAAATATCGCAATGATGAAACGATTACAGAATGGTTCTTTAGTCGCTCCAACGAAAACAAAAGGAGAAAAAGGCGAACCAAAGAAACGAAGGAAGACAAGGAAAAGGAAAGGAACTGGAGATGATTCGACAGGTGCAGTGAAACCGAAAAGAAGCAAATCGAGATCATCTTCGAAGAAGATAGTTAAGGTTAAAGCATCCTCTGATGGATGGATTGCAGCGAATACTCCTCGTTAAGAATTTGTACTATAAAGGAATGATAAATCAAATATAATGTATTCTATTGGCTATACATAAATGTAATAATCTCTCTATTAAGACTATGTTGAATGAATGATCTTTTCTTTATAGTTAATCACAAAATTGGGAAGAATAGAGGGTATTACTGGAATATATACAAAAATTTTATTTCATCTATTTCAAGACAACCTATAGCTCATCAGAATGTGAGGGTTCGCTATCAACAGATCTCGCACAACGAAATCCGATGTTCAGTGTTGCACTGTCTGGTGTGGAAGGAAAGCGCGCAACGATTCGATATCGATAACAGTAGCTTTTATGACATAAGAAAGATCCTCCTTTCTTTACTTTATCTCTTCCCTCGCTAGGTCCTTTTGGATTGATCACATCGGTGAGATCATGGTCGATAGAATGCCAATCCTCAACCCACTCCCACACATTACCAATCATATTGTACAAACCATATTCATTTTGTGGACCAAAAGCATCAATAGGACTGGTATGATGGTATCCATCCTTCGCATCATTGCGAGAAGGAAATTTTCCTTGAAAGACATTGCAACGATGAGTCTTTCCTTCGGGGACTAGTTTATTGCCCCAAGGAAAGACCCATGAATCCTTTAAACCATCAGGATTTGGTCCGCGAGCAGCTTTCTCCCATTCCGCTTCGGTTGGAAGACGCCCTCCACGCCATTTACAAAAAGCTACAGCATCGTTCCATGAGACTTGATTCACTGGATGATTGCTGCGGTTAGTTAGAAAAACGTCAGTTCCAGGGCCTTCGGGCTCTCTCCAATACGATCCGTTAACAGGTAACCACCATTCAGCTCCTAAAACTGCTTGATCAATCTTCTCAATTGTAGCTTTGGGGATCGCGGAATGGAAGACGAAGGACCATCCAAACCTCTCACTCTCTGTAATGAAACCTGTTTCCTCCACAAAGCGAGCAAAATCTAGTCGATGATATTACAAATAGTGTCAATATGAAAAGATGAATAGTTTACCAGAGACAGGGACCTCATAACGATCAATATAAAAAGGAGATAAGGAAACAACTCTCTTAGGTCCTTCACCGTCCCTCCATAGCTCTGGAGCATCAGTACCAACAAGACTTGTGCCACCTGGAATGAAAACCATATCTTCATTGGTGAGAACCAAACTACGATGAGTGATTTCTAGAGCTTTATTAACTGGAACGGATTGCACTTCAGTTCTTCCTTCTCCCCGGGTCAATCCACATCCACAACCCTCTCCTTTCTTTTCACTTTCATCTAGATTATAGGAACCATATGCAGACCAATAAATTAGAGAACTGATAATTATAAATAGCTTCATTTCTAGCAGAATGTATTGGTTTAAGATTGTTTCATTAAAAATCTCAGAAAATTACTTCTATGAAAAAATACGAATCGTCCGAAGGATTTATACGATCGTTCAGTTTGAATTCAATTTTTTAATTTAGTCTATCTCATACTACCTTCTAAACTAAGCTTAGGTACACAATATTATCCGATGAAAAATATTCTTGTTTCCCCGTTTCGATCAGGAGGGAATGGAACAAAGCAGGTTGCTGCTGCTTTACTCTCCCCAACTCCTCAAGTGAAGAGATCCGACCCTCCGCCCCACAATGTTTTCACGAACAATTCCCTCTTTGCCTCCCCAAAATTTGCTGTCCACACTCCACCTTTATCTAAAGTTTCTCTATTTCCACCAATGAATGCTACATCAAATTGTAGTGGTTCCATTTTTAATCCCCCTCCCGCTGATCGAAGATTCGTTCTTGTGAGGGAGAAGGAGGAATCCGAGCCAACTCAGTCCGCCTCCTCTCAAAAATCCTCGTCTAAATGTTTCTATGGGATATTTTTAACTGAAAGCGGGAATGAGGGCCTTTTAATCCAACCTTTGCGTCATGCACCACGTACCGGTCAGAGCTATTATCTCGCGTGGGAGGGACATCTTCGACTTGTGAAACCAGAGAATGTCACATTTATTCAGGTATTCATTACATGATATTTCGTCAATCAGAATAATTTATTTTCTTTGTTAGATGACTTCTACTCCCTTCGGCTATCAGCTGCAGGGACCGAATGAAAGCAGGACTATTACTCAGCTTGATGAGACTGATCTCATTACTTTAGAAGATTTGAGTGATATCGAAGAAGAGCCTTCTTTATGTAATGAACCACCTGAGAAGGTTTCGTCTTCCCCTGTGATTATAGCCGAACGAAGTAATGATTTTTTTACAACTCCTTTGAAGGACACAACAATCATCTTAAGCGCTCTTTCTACGAACAATACCACGATTGCTTCGTGTACGCCGAACTCTGCTATTGGAGAAGAGGAATTGTACTGGAAGGAAGAAGAAGATGATGTCGGTTATTGGCTTGATCTCCCTCCTTTAGTCCCAACAAAGCTATTTGAAGATGACAGTCCAATGCCTCGCAAGAGGAAAAGTTCCTCTACTTCAACTAAGAGAAGAACAAAGAAACAAAAGAACTAAATTCCTTCTCACCCCCACTTATCTATTTTCTTTCTGTATATAAAATTAGCAATTTCAAACTATTTTCATCGTTAGCACTTTCCATGAAATTATTGATTGTTCGAGAATTTTCATATGATTTCAACATTTCAATCAATTATCTCGTCTCATATTTCTATGTATAAATTATTTACATATTTAGTAATAAAAAGATAAATTAATTTCTTTTCTTCGTGAGATTTTCTTTACTATTTTCCTCATCCCTAACTCTATTCGTTCTCTTCGTCATCATCTTCTTCACTTTCATCACTACTGCCAGAATAACTGACTTCTTCCTCTTCATCCAATCCAGTAATTTCATTCCCTTGTTTCGGCTTGATTGGTGAGATCCCATCAGTCGCTTTACTCAGATTACCTTGTGTAGAAGATAGTGGTTGTTGTTCATAGTAAGGTTGTTGTGCTGGGTAGTAGTATTGTGAGTAGTCATACCACTGCCACTGTCCATGTTCGTCATAGTAGCCTTGTTGTTGATATGCACTACTGTTTGGATCAGCTGCTGTGCCGGGAGAAGGTGAAGCATACCAGTACTGACTATTAGCAGTAGACGGTGCTTGATACGGGGACATGAGATTGCTTGCATCACCAGCACCAGCAGTTGTGGGACCAGACGCATTGTAGTAGTAGTAATAGTAGAAACTACTATTATTGGGATCATTCGAGCTTTCCCCTGTCATAGGAGCGGGTATACCAGAGGTAGTTGGGGCTGAGAATTCCCCGCTTGTGACTGAGTCTTGTGTATCGCGGGAGAAGGCAGCAAGAGCTGGCGAAGGTGCAGAAGTAACAGCTGTAGCATTAAAGCCAGGTTGTTGATAATAGTAAGAAGGATAATAATAATGCTGATGCCTAGTACCACCACGAGAATTCATGACGGATGAACCTCTTGTTTGCATCATTGGATCTTGCGCTGTCCCTGGTACAGTATTAGGCACGGTATTAGGCATAGAATTAGGCATTGACGTATTTGTCGACGACATCCCACGATAAGTACCTCCTGCCGTCTGATACATGTAAGATTGTGACGGATCCATGGTATTATTATATGGTTGATACATAGACTGATTATAGAAAGAATAATTCGGATCTAATGCACTTGTATCACTCTTATTAGATTCCATGGTCATTGGTGGTGTAAATAAGAAAGATGATGATAAAGCAGTATTAATTCTTGTATTCCCACCATTTGTCGTAGCACCTCCACCACCACTGGTAGTATTGGGACGACTTAATAAAATCAATTGTTTTACTTCATCAGGTATATCATAAGTTGTTTCAAATGTTTTACGATTAAAATAAAAGATCTTTGGTGATGATTTAATAATTAATTTTTGTATACGTCTTTGTTCTTCAGAGGTTTTAATATTTTGTATTGATTTATGTAAAGTATTATAATCATTTTCATTAAATTCATATTCTTCCCATTGTGATTGTTCAGTTGCAGGATAGATTTTACGTGGTTTACGATAAGGTGCAACACGTAACATCCATCCTTGGATTTGATCTTGTATAATCTCTGTTGGCCATTGACAAGGATAAACACCTCCTCCACTTGATGACTTCTTATTAGTATTCTTCTTATGTCTCTGTCCTCTTTTTTGTCGGTCTGTTGCAATACCAGCTCTTTCATCATTATCTGACTCAGAATCACTACTAATATAATAAACTTTACCATTCTGTGTTGTCGTTGCTCTTCCTCCACGATAATTTGGATCATCTTCTTCATCACCATCACCATAATCAATTCTTTTACCATAATAATCATATAACGATCTAAATTCATGTTCTTTTCTTCGACCATTAAAATGTATGGTTTGAAAACAATTTGAACAAAATAATTCAGAACATTGTTTACATTCAATCATTGCATCAATCATATTACAATTATCACATTTGGCATTAGGTATTAAATCTAATAAATCTTGTGGTATTTTCCATCGTATTTCACCAGTTAATTTATTATAAAAGAATCTCTTTTGTTTACTTTCATCAAATAATTCTTTCCATTGATTTTTCACTTGATGTAAACGTTGATAATATTGTCTTTGACATAAATAACGTCGCATCATTGATTGAATTTTAATACATGCATGAATAGTATGTTGTGTTTGTTCTTTTAATCTTTGTATATATGCTTGTCTTTTACGTTTTAATGCTAATCTTGCTAGTTTAATACGTGCTTGTCTGACAATACAACTTGCTGCATCATTAAATTTCTTCTTTTGTTGATGTATTGCACGTATTTTCGCGAAAAATATCTTTTTCGCAATATATACACGATAGATACATTGTATCTTGGTTGCTGCAATCAACTTGACATGAGTTTCATGTTCATATAATATTTGTGAATAATGCATACGTGTAATAAATCCTCTTGCTAATGATTGAATCATAATGGAAGCATAATGGCGTACACGTCGTTTTAAAACTCTTTCATAGATATTCCTTCGTATACGATAGGATCGATAAGCACGTTGGATAATACGAGTCTTTGCAACTCTTTTCCTTTGTAACGCAATGACAATAGCTTTCATTGTTTCAAACTTTGTTCTTCCTATATAACCTCTAAAGACACGTTGTATTAATGATGCTTTACTATTAATAAAGATAATTTGCTTTAAAGCTAATTCTCTTTTCTTATAATAATAACATTTCCCTAAATACATTCGAATGACTGATTGTATAATAATCGTTGCTTGTACACGTCTTTGATGTCGAAGGTATTTTTGATATTGTTTTTGTTTTAATAATAATTTTGAACGATAACAACGATAAGAACATTGTATTATTGTGGCTTGTAGATGTAAATAACGTAAATTACGATTTTTCTTAATTTTTTGTACACGTTTTCTAGCATGTATACCACGAAATAATGATGTCATTTTCTCTGCTGATGTATTATTTAATAAATATGTATTTTTCTTTCTTATATAAACACAACGTGCTATAAACTTTCTCACAATCTTTTGTATAGTTATGTGTGCTGCTAATAGCTTTCTCTCATATAATATACCTGATACATAGCGTGTAGCAATTAATTTACGAGTTTTTGATTGTAATATGATGATCCCACGTATCATGGTTGCATAAGAATTAATTAATATACGATCACCAACACGGAATTTTGGCCAAAATCCATAATAATTATCATTCATCAATAAATCACAATAAGGGAAACGATCTTTTACTGATACTAATGCTTTTTGACTAATATCAGTCCCTTTCATAGAGATATATAATAATTTATGATCTTTTAATGATATCCATGCCAAGAAAGAATCAGTAATCTTTGGTATATGACTAATATCTAATGTCTGTAAATGACGTAATTTATCCGATGAAACAATATAAACCATACGTGAATCATTTAAATATTTACAACCTGATAAATCTAATTTCTCTAATAAACTCATATTAGCAATACCTTTCACACCTTTACCAGTAATTTCAAAACATCGTGCAACATAGAAAATCTTTAATTTAGGACATGATTGAGCAATCGTATGCATAACATCATTCGATACACCTTTACCACAATCTGATAGATTTAATTCTTGTAATAACGATAATTTAGAGAATAATGCAATTAATGATGGTGATGTTACTTGATTACATCCTTTTATATTTAATATTTTCAAATATTGTAATGTTGATATACTTTTACCTAATACACGATTTAAACGAAAACAACCAGATAAATCTAATGATGATAATAATGGACATAATTGTACTAATGCAACAATACCAATACTTTCTTCCCAGATTTCTAATTTTTTAGGAATACCTTTCCCACCACGACTAATAGGGGTTTTCAGAGTTGGTAAACTTCCTTCGAGTAGAAATGCACTTCCTGCACCACCAGATGCACCACCTAAACTCCCATCACCATTACTGAGTAAAGATGGCTCACTTAAAGCGGATGTACTTTTACTCGTTAATAATGTTGTACTCATATTAAGAACATCAAAGTCATCCTCACTACGTTCATCCTTCGCTGTAGTTTTAGGGATATGATTTTGAATAGCATCAGCAAAGAATCGTGGATCAGATAAGAGAAATGCTGCATGGCATCGCAATTTCTGTAAATTCTTACATCCTTTTGCAAGATTTGCAATACCAACGTCACTAATACTCTTAGCATGAGAGATATCAATAGATGTTAATGCATGGCATTCTTTACCGAGAATTCTCATGCCTGCATCTGTTAGTTTATTACATCCATATAGCTCTAATGTTTCAATAATCTTACATCCTTCTGACAACCAATGGAGTCCAACATCGGTAATATGATCACAATGATTGATCTTTAATGTACGTAATGAATGGCATCGTTGTCCTAACGCCATGAGAGTCACATCAGTAATCCGATAAGCCATTTCATTCCGTGAAAGATCAAGATAATCCAAATCTTTACAATATTGAGATAAGGTCAACATGGACTGATCAGATAAATAAACACAATCAATGGCTTCTAATTGTAATAAATCATGACAATGTTCTGCTACTACACGAATTTCTTCATCACTGATATCTTTCATATAAGAGATATTTAATTCTTCCAATTTTAAACATTTTCGAAAGATTTTTTGTAATGACCAATTTTTAATTGTATTCTTTGATATATTGAGTTTTGTTAAAAATAAACAACACTCTGCAATGGCAGCTATGCCTACTCCTTCTATACCAGGACAGGATGAAATGTTTAGAGTTTGAAGTTGTGGACAGTTCATGGCGACCTCACGAAGGCCAATGTCAGTGATTTGTACACAACCCGTGAGAATTAAATGCTGAAGATGATGACTTTTTCTTGCTACCATTGCTATTCCATAGTCAGAAATGTCCTTCGCTGCGGTGAGGTTAAGTTTCAGTAGGCCATCAGGATAGGTCATTGGTGTTGAGAAGTTTTGAAACACACCAGCTAAAGTCGGAGCTGATCCATCCAGATAAAATTGCTTTCCTGAAGTTTCTTGTTCACTTAATTCTTGAAGGTCTTTATCTTTGAGAACTATCGTCCACCTTTGGAGATCAACGTTTTCTCCAAATAAAAAATCACTCGGAACATTCTCCAGCTGAATGGCTGATTTATTACTTTTAGTGATTGCTCTCAATGCTCGTAATGCAATATCTTGTGGAGTCTCTTTCAGTCCACGTATCCTTGTCACATAACTACTGGTATTGTCTCCTTTTGTAGTCATTTTAGAGGATTATCTTCATCAAAATGAAACGGTACGAAACAAAAAATCGAGTTATGAGAAATACGAGTTTCTAAGAATGTTGAAGTTTTCAAGGCACCAAATTTTGAAGACGTACAGCAATAAGATTCTAGATTGTGAATGCAGAGCTACAGCGAGGGAGAGTGATAAAAATCTTTTGTGAAGTCAAGACCTATGAGCTTGCAGAGTGATGAAGATCTTTGAAGATACGCTTGATCTTTGGAAAGATCTCTACACCAGGTCATTCACAATTATTTCCAACTTTACTTGGAACGAAAGATCTCACGCAAAAAGCTATGATGCTTTTTCTTGCTACGATTGTTTTTGCTTTCTTCCCTGCTTTCGTCTCTTGTAAGCATTTTGGGAAGGTCCCAAAATTTCAGAATCCTTTGACTTCACTCCTTTTGCAAGACAAAGGATTCGCAGATCTGACAGTACTTAAACCTGTTCCCACTCATACCTCCCATCCACAGTACAAAACTGCAGAAGAAGGTACTACTGGTTGGATGTACACTTACCTGTACAATGGAACAGATTGTGATCCAGAAAAAGCAGCTTTTGAGTATGGAATGGTGACAAACCAATGCTTCACGGCGAGTCATAGCACCCAAAATTCTTCCTTGACAGTGATGATAACATGCTTTGAAGGTACACATCTGTTGCTCATCACTCCTTTCGCACTGACTCATCATCACCCTTCTTTTAAAGACGCAGCCGTTACCCTCTTCTATAACTCCACGGACTGCAATCCCGAAACCTCTTGGGAACCAGACTGGCTGGAATTGAATACTTGTTTGCAGTTCAATTCGTCAGCTGGTGGAAGTGGATTGTATGGCCTTGATGTATTCGAGATATTTTGTGTTCAAGATTCGACTTTGCCCGTTTCTAGTGGTGAATGGGTTGTCTTGAGGTAAGCAAACCCTTTCTCCGAGTGATGCTTTCATTCACATTTCCTGAAACTATAGTTCTTATGCGGAAGATAATTGCACGGATATTTACTCGTTCGATGCTTTTCTTGATAATGTTTGCTATCAATTCCCCTATGATGCATTCCGTTATAACTACCCGAATGGGACTTATTATAACGCAACTGATGGTGCTTCTGAGTATTCTGTGGATTGCAGTAATTCCTATCACTCCACAGTTCACGAGCTTCCGACTACCTGCAATAGCGATTTTGAGACAGATGACAATTCTGAAATTGTTCAAATCGAGTCAACCATTGCTTCCTTCTATTATTCAGCAGGTAAAGTTATTCTTCGCTTTCGCAAAATATGACTGTTGAAATATCTTCGCTTAGCTAACTTTACTTCGATTCCGACAAGTTATCCGACTCCAACCCCGACGAGTTACCCGACTCCTATACCGACAAGTTACCCAACTTCGATTCCGACGAGCTACCCCACTGCCACTCCCACCACAAAGACTCTAGTCACCGCCTATCCAACGGAGATTCCAACCACTGAACCAACTTTACAGTCAACTGCTGTTCCGACTGTCCCTCCCACTGCAAAGACTACTTCCGTTCCTTCTCCCATTCCTTCCACGGATCCCAC
>VFQN01002665.1_pt1 | contig 27016 bp, 27 predicted proteins | sample 3512371 | NCBI WGS metagenome assembly VFQN01 (sample SAMN10412370, study PRJNA504923) | tailings metagenome | isolation source: Replicate 2 from Balatoc abandoned mine | place: Philippines: Itogon, Benguet | collected 2017-08-28
CGGTGGTAAGCGGCACCTGCGTCAGCGCCTCACCGGAGAACGCCACGAGACCCACCCGGTCGCTGGTGCGGCCCATGACAAATCGTTTGACCTTGTCCTTGGCCACCTCCATGCGGTTCTGCGGCTGAAAGTCCTCCGCCAACATGGAGCTGCTGATGTCCACGGTCATGACGATATCAATACCGTCACTGTTCACCCGCTCGGCACGCGCGCCCGAGCGCGGCTGCGCGACGGCAAGCACCACACCCGTGAGGGCGAGTGCACGCAGCCAGGGAATCCAGCGCGCACCACGCAGCACGGGACGCGGCCCGCGCGCGAGCACGCCCGCACGCGAGAAGGGAATGGTGGCCTGACCTGATTCGCGGCGCCGCAGGGTCCACAACCACAGCCAGAGCAGCGGCAGCAGGAGCAGGGCCTCGGGATGCGCGAGGTTGATGCCCGCGACAGTCACGAGGCCACTGCGTGCGGCCCACCAGTCGGCGAACGGCAACGCCGCGAACCACTCCAAGAGCGCGCCCATCAGTGCTGACCCATCAGTGTTCACCCATCAGGGCACACCTGCCGGCGGACCGCGGCGATCGCTGCGTGTTGTCACCGACGCACGTCGAGCGGCCTCCTCGGCGGCCCGACGTTCGGCATCGGCGGCGCGGACCGCGGCATCGGCCGCTGCGCGCGCGGCTTCACGGCTGGCACGCTCGCTGGTCTCGATGTGCTCCACAATCGCGCGCGCTTCACCGGCCAGACGCCGAGCGCGCTCGGCACTCACGGGATGCGCCGCGAACTTGATGATGTCGACGTCGGCCAGCAGCGAGTACAGACGGTCGTGTGGCACATGCGGATTGGGCGCCACGGCTTCCAGTACTTCACCACTGGTGAGTGCCAGATGCGCCGCCGGTACTCGCGCCTCGAGATACCAGCGCAGCACATCAACTGCGAGGGCGGTCCAGCGTCCGGTTTCACCGGCGTCGGCCAGACTCAGGCGATCCAGCCGATCGAATTCGTGCAGGGCCCGCGCGTACGGATCCAGCAGCGGCGCGGCGGGTGCCGCCACCTTGCGGCGCTTGTGGCGTCGCCAGAGCCAGGCCAGCAGCGCCAGTGCTGCCAGAACCAGCAGGGCCGGCCACCAGCGCTCCCACCATGGCACCTCGCGCAGGTAGAGATCGCGCGCGGGCTTGGGCACATGCAGGGTGCTGTCGCCGGGCAACACGCTGCGTACGAACACGCGCGCATCGCTGAGTGGCACACGCAGACTGCTGCTGCCCACACGCACCGTGACATCGGACAAGCCAATGGGCACCCGCCCCACATCCCACGCGGAGAGCGTGTACTCGGCACGCTCGCGGCGTGTGCCGAGTTTGGTGCCTTCGTCCACAATGCGCAGCGGCGCGCGCATGTTGACCACGGCGGTGCTGTCCTTGATTTGCGGCCATTCCACGGTGGCACCGGCCGGAACGGCCACGGTGACCACGAACACGAAGGGGTCACCCACCTCCACCGTGTCAGGCCGCAGCAACGTACCGGCCTGTATGCGCGGCGGCTGCACACGCAACGCGGTGTTCATGGCCGCCCCTCGCCGTTCCAACCATAGCGCGAGGCGGCATCACCCAGCGTGCCGCGCGGGCCGGTGCGCACTGCGCCGTGCGGACGGCGCGAGCGCGCACGGAAGAAGGCCAGCAGCGCATCCACGTACCCGTGCTCGGTGTGCACGATGATCTCGTCGAGGCCCAGGCGGCCAAACAGACGACGGCGCGCCTCTTCGGCATCGGCCACCCGTTTGGCAAAGGCCGCGCGTACGAGTGGATGCGAGGTATCGACTTCGACAATCTCACCCGACTCGGGATCTTCAAGGCGCGCCGGTCCGATGTCGGGCAGATGCCGCTCCGCCGGATCTTCAAGCGTGATGGCAATGACGTCGTGTCGCTGCGCGAGACGCGCGAGCGGCTTCTCGGCGTCTTCCGTGAGGAAGTCCGACGCGAGAAACACCACCGAGCGATGCGGCAAGAGACGCATGAGCCGATCAACCGCCGCCGCCATGGACGTGCCACGTCCCTCGGGCTCTACGGACAGGAGATCGCGAATGAGTCGCAACGCGTGCTTGCGCCCCTTGCGCGCAGGCAGCGCGTGCTCCACCTGATCGGTGAAGAGCATGAGGGCCACCCGATCGTTGTTGCGCACGGCGGCCAGTGACAGCACACCGGCCAGTTCCACCGCGAGATCGTGCTTGAAGCGTGCACGAGTACCGAAGCGCGCTGAGCCCGAAAGGTCGATGGCGAGCATGACCGTGAGCTCGCGCTCCTCGACGTAGCGCTTGACGAAGGGCTTGCCCATGCGCGCCGACACGTTCCAGTCAATCGAGCGCACTTCATCGCCAGGCTGATACTCGCGCACCTCGGCGAACTCCATGCCCTGCCCCTTGAACAGCGAGCGATACTCTCCGGCAAAGCGCGAGTCCACCAGGCGACGCGTGCGCACTTCAATGCGTCGAACCTGGCGCAGCACCTCGGCCGAAGCGATCGCCGTCAGGCTCACGGCGCCTCGACGACCGCCAGCAGGCGCGAGACGATGGTGTCGCTGGTCACGCCCTCGGCGTCGGCTTCGAACGACGTGAGCACACGATGCCGGAGCACGTCGGGGGCGATGCTCTTGACGTCATCGGGGGTGACAAACGCGCGACCGCGCAGAAACGCGTGCGCACGCGCCGCCTGGCCGAGCGCGATGGTGGCGCGTGGCGAGGCACCGAACTCAATGAGCGGACGCAGGTCGGCGGCGCCCATTTCCTCGGGATGACGCGTGGCGTGCACCAGCTCGACGATGTAGTCGACGATGCGCTCGTCCATGTACAGCTCGCTGATGCGATGCCGTGCGTCGAGAATGGCGTCGGGTGAGGCCACCGGGGCAATGGACACACGATCGCCGCCGGCCATGCGACGCAGGATTTCCTTTTCTTCGGCGCGGGTGGGGTAGCCCACGCGCAGCTTCATCATGAAGCGGTCCACCTGGGCTTCAGGCAGCGGATAGGTGCCTTCCTGCTCGATGGGGTTCTGCGTGGCCAGCACGAGGAAGGGCTCGGCCAAACGGTAGGTGGTGCCACCGATGGTGACCTGCTTTTCCTGCATGGCCTCGAGCAGCGCCGCCTGCACCTTGGCCGGCGCGCGATTGATTTCGTCGGCGAGGATGATGTTGGCGAAGATGGGGCCGTGCTTGACGCGGAACTCGCCCGTGGGCTGATCGAAGATCTGGGTGCCCACCACATCGGCAGGCAGCAGGTCGGGCGTGAACTGAATGCGCTGGAAGGTGGTGCGCACCGTCTCCGCGAGTGTGCGCACGGTGAGGGTCTTGGCGAGACCGGGCACACCTTCGAGCAGCACGTGGCCACCGGTGAGCAGGCAGATGAGCAGCCGCTCCACCATGTATTCCTGTCCAACAATGCGGCGCGCCACTTCACGCAGCACGCCCTGTACCAGGGCCGCGTCCTGCGAGGCGGCAACACTTTGGGTGACGTGTGAGGTCACGTGTGCTGTACTCCCAGCCGATGTGTCAGCTATACGAACAGAGGTGAATTCCGCGATACATCCCGATGTGGACGTCGGCCCGAACTGCCGCACGACCTTGCGAGTGATCGCAGGACCGTTTGCAGCATACCCGACAGACCGGCTCGTTGCTCCAACACTGCCCAACCCCACCGTGCTCGCCAATGGTCACCCGTTCGCGGTGGCCTTTGGCGTTTCGCCCGGGCGTCACCCGGACGCGATCACGGCTTCCAGTATGTCCTGCTCGGCCGGCGTGAGGGCCCGGGCGGCACCGGAGGGGAGGTTGCCGAGCTTGACGGGGCCGAAGCGCGTACGCACGAGACGCTCGACTTCGAGACCGAGGGCGTCACAGAGACGGCGCACTTCGTGGGTGCGACCTTCGGCAATGGTGAGTTCGAAGGCCCAGCGGCGATTGCCGAGGGGAGCTGCCGTCACGTCACGCGGATAGACCATGCCGTCTTCCAGTTCCACGCCGCGCCGCGCTTCGCGGGCCGCGGTCACGGCGTCGCCGCGCACGGTGGCCACATAGGTACGCTCCACTTCACGGCTCGGATGGGTGAGCGCGTGCGCGGCCGTGCCATCGGTGGTGAGCAGGATGACGCCTTCGGTCATGAAGTCGAGCCGCCCCACGTACACGAGACCGGGCGCGTCCTCCACGAGATCGAACACCGTGCGCCGTCCCTCCGGATCCTTGCGCGTGGTCATGACGGCCGCGGGCTTGTGCAACACAATCCAGCGATGCGCCGACACGGCCGTCTTGACCGGCTGTCCGTCGAGCGTGATCTGATCGCGCTTCGGGTCGACCACCTGCCCGACGGTGGCCACACTGCCGTTGACCTGCACGCGGCCCTCCGCGACGGCCTTGTCGGCCTCGCGGCGACTCACCACTCCGGCGCGCGCGAGTGCGCGTTGCACACGCATGGGCCCTTCGTTGCGCGCCGCCATGGTGCCGCCGCTGCGCGAGTACTCCTGTCCGGCGGCTGCACGCTTGGGGCGGGGCTTGGCCGACGGTTTGGACGAAGACTTGGCCGCGGACTTGGCGGCTGGCCTGTCTGCTGATTTTTTCGCGGCATCGCGCGGGCCGGCCTTGGAAGCCCCCGGCTTGCCGGCGCCAGACTTCCCGGCAGCCGATCTACCGGCTCCCGGCTTGCCGGACCCCGGCCTACCGGATCCCGGCTTACCAGACCCGGGCTTGCCGGAGCCCGGCCGGCCGTCACCTCCGGAGCGACGCGCGGGCGTCACTCCGGTACGACCGTGGCGTTTCCAGCGCCGCGCAGCGCGATGGCCAGTTCGTCAGCGCGCGGCAGTTCCTCGAGATGGCGCAGCGCAAACTGCTCGAGGAATTGCGAGGTGGTGCCATAGAGCAGCGGACGGCCGATGCCTTCACTGCGGCCCACAATGTCGATGAGCCCACGCTCATGCAGCGACTTGAGCACCGAGCCCACGGCCACACCACGAATTTCTTCGATTTCCGCGCGGCCGATGGGCTGACGATAGGCGACGATGGCCAGCGTTTCGAGCGCGGCCGCCGAGAGCTTCTGCGGACGCACCGCGACCTGCGCGCGCTCGATGGCCTCGGCGAATTCGGCACGCGTGAGGATCTGCCAGCCTCCACCCTGCTCCACCAGTTCGACGGCGTGCCCGTCCACATCGTAGTGCTCGCGCAGCTCGTCGAGTGCAGCGCTCACCGCCGCGGGGCTCGACTCGGGGTCGAGCGCCGCGAGCGTGTCGAAGGGAATGGGGCGCGGGGCAGCGAAGAGCGCTGCTTCAAGCAGCTTCGCTAATGGCGTCACGACGGATCTCCACAGAGGCAAAGGCGCGGGACTGCGCAATGCGCAGCTCACCGAGCTTCGCCATTTCGAGCAGGGCCAGCAGCACGGACAGGATCTGCCAGGGTTCGGCGTCGCGGGCGACGAGGTCCGACCAGCGGCAGGCGCGGCGCATGGCCAGCACGGCACGCACCGTGCCCATGGCCCCGGCCACGTCGAGCGCCCGCGGCACGACTTCGTGCAGCGTGGGCTCCTTGGTGACGCGCAGCACCCGGTCCACCGCCGCGAGCAGCTCGCCGAGTGAGAGCGAGAGCGGCGCATTGAGCGGCGTGATGTCAGCGGCCACCGGCACGAAGCGGCGCGCGAACTGATGCCGGCGCTCTTCACCGCGGCGCTCGAGCAGGTCCACGACTTCACGCATCTGCTGGTACTCGAGCAGACGGCGCACAAGTTCAGCGCGCGGATCTTCCCACGCGTCCTCGCCATCGGCTCGCGGCAGCAGCATCTGCGCCTTGATGCGCAAGAGACGCGCCGCCATCTCGAGATAGTCCGCGGCTTCATCGAGCCCGAGTGAGCTGATGCGCGCGAGGAATTGCTCGGCGATGCGGGCGATGGGAATGTCGTAGATGTCCACCTGCTCGTCACGGATGAGCGACAGCAGCAGGTCGAGCGGGCCCGTGAACTGGCTCAGCTCGATGACAAACGACGGGGTGTTGGCCTCGACGGAACGGAAGTTCGGTGCAGTCACGCGATCACACGCCGAAGGGGTTGGGCAACAGGAACGGAATGTAGAACTGCTGGGCGAGGCGTCCGAGGATGAACGCCGGGGCCATCCAGAGGTTCACGATGGGCCGTCCGAAGGACAGCAGAGCGAACAGCAGCAACAGTCCGATGCCACCCAGGCGCTGATACTGCAGCGACCATTGCGGTGGCAGGAGGTACTTGAAGACGTGGGACCCGTCGAGTGGCGGAATCGGGATGAGATTGAACGCCACCAGCACGAGATTGATGATGATACCCTGCGCGAACATGAGCTGCAGGATGCCGAGCGGCCGCACGAGGCCCGGGACCTGCTGCCCGATGAGGCCCACGAGCACGACCAGCGGCACGAGGGCGAAGGCGATGACCAGGTTGGTGGCCACACCGGCCAGGGAGACAATGATGTCCCCCCGCTTGTACTGCCGATAGTTGCGTGGGTTCACCGGCACCGGCTTGGCGCCGCCGAAGATGGGCCCGCCCATCCAGGCCAGCAGGGCTGGCAGGAGGAGGGTCATGAAGGGGTCGATGTGCTTGACCGGATTCCAGGTGAGCCGTCCCAGCTGGTAGGCTGTGAGGTCGCCCTGCCGGTAGGCCGCATAGCCGTGCGCGTATTCGTGGGCGACCATCGAGAACAGCAGCACGGGGAATACGAGGGCGAGTTGCTGGACGAGGGTCACCGCGAGGCCGAGCTGATAGGAGAGCGAGCGGGCAGGCGCGAGGGAACGCGAACCGGGACGCGAATGCAAGCAAATCGAGAGGGGAAGTCTAGCGATCGGACCGGGGCATGTCAAAAGTATTCCACATGTGAGGTTATCCACATTTTGCCGGAGCCGTTGGCGGAGGTGGCTCCCGACACCGCAGGTCCGGTAAGTGCTGCAGCAGTGGTGGCTTGACCGGCGCGGCCGGATGTTCTACGTTTCCCAGTCTGTTCCGCCGTGGCCGGATTCCATCCGTGTGCCGGGTGGGTTCCACGTCACTGATCAACGGGTTCTGAGGAGTTTTACGTGCCGAATATCCAGTCCTCCAAGAAGGACTTGCGCAAGTCGCGTGCGGCTGCCGTGCGCAACCGCGCTCAGCGTTCGGCGCTGCGTACTGCCGTGAAGAAGGCGAAGGCGGCGGGTGCGGCGAGCGACGATCGTCTCACGGCCGTGTCGCTGCTCGATCGTGCGGCGCGCAAGGGCCTCATTCACAAGAATGCGGCGGCTCGTCAGAAGAGCAAGCTGGCCAAGGCAGCCAACGCCGCCTCGGCGGCGTAAGCCAGTCGGTCAGCAACGCACGAGGGGCCGGACTCATCGCGAGTCCGGCCCCTTTGTCGTTTGCGATCTTGGAATTGCAGCGAGTGCGGGTGCAGGAGCCGGATCGTCGACAGCTCATGCCGTCAGAACGCCGCGAGCTCTCCGCCGCAGCGTTCGCAGTACCACTCGGTGGGCAGGTTCATGGTGCCGCACTCGGTGCAACGCAGTGTCTTCTGCGGCTCGGCGCCGGTGGCCGTTGGCAGCGCATCGGGCACCGATCCCACCGCCGGGTTGCCACCCGAGGGATTGATGACCGAACGCAGGAAGGCCAGGTCATCAAAGCCGGCTGAAGGAGCGCCGGCAGACGGCGCGGACGTGGGCGGCGTCGCGGTCCGCGTGGTGGGATCGACACTCGGCACATCGACTTCCACTTCGATGCCTTCGAGTGAGTTCACGAAGGTGGCATCGGGCGCGTTCCCGCTGTCGGAGAACATGGCCAGCGCATCGTCGAATTCGTTGTCGACGCGCGGCTCCGCCACCGGCGGGATGTCCGACACGATATGCGTGACGACGTCATGCGCGCGCGGCGTGTGGCGATCGATGCGCTCCGCCGCCTCGAAGATGGCCTCCACTTCGAGCCCCGCGTCGGCGGCTTCAACCGGCGCCTCGACCGCCGGCAAGTTGAACTGACTGCCGAGGTCCACCAGCTCGTGCTCTGCCGTGGGCTCCGACATGGGTTCCTGCGCGGCCTCTGCAGCAGCCTCAACTACCGCCTCGGCCTCGACCTCGACCTCGGCCTCAACCCCGACCTCAACCGCGGAAACTGCGGTGGCGGCTTCCGGCGCCTCGCCTTCTGGCGTCAAGGCTTCCGGCTCAACGGCTGTCGCAGTTTGCTGTTCGATTCTGGCACTCGCCAGCAATGTCCGCACGTCATCAAACTGCGTGAGCAACGCCGAACGCTCCGCCCCGAGCGTCTCCATCCTGCCCTCCACTTCGACGCGCACCGCCTCCCAGCGCTCGCTGTCGAACTCGCCGACCATGTTGCGCAGCATCGCCTCGGCGCGCTCGTCTTCCAGCGTAGCAAGCTGTGCATCGAGGCCATCGAGCTGACGCTCGAGATCGTTGCCGAGCGTGGCCAGCGTGTCGACATGCGACTGCAGCTGCTCCACCACCTGGGTGCGGCGCGCCAGATAATCACCATGCACGCGCTCGTACACGCGCACCGGGGTCTCCGTCCGCTTGGCCTCGAGGGCGGCGAGCCAGTCATCATAGCGTTGCCGCTCAGCGACCAGGGCGCGGACTTCTTCGATGGACACGACGTGAAACTCCGTGACGAGGGACGAGGAAGGACTCAGGAGGGAAGCTCTCGCGAAAGCCGCAGTGAAGCAAGCGCAGCCGCTTCACCCGCCGGCAGCGGCACCGCGCCGCCGAGCAGCGTGGAGACCAGCAGAATGCGTGCGGCCTGCTCCACACTCTCGAGACGCAGTACCGCATCGTTCAGCGAATGCCCCACGGCGGTGACGCCGTGATTGGCCAGCAGAAACACTTCGTGATCTGGCGCACACTGCGCGATGGCATCGGCCAGGGCCTGCGTGCCGGGCCGCGCATAGGGCACCAGCACCACCGGCCCCACCACCACCGGCAGTTCGGGCAACACATCGGCCGGCAGTGAACGCCCAGCTGCTGCGAAGCCCGTGGCCGCCGGCGGATGGGCGTGCACCACCGCCTGCACATCGGGCCGCGCCGCATAGAGCGCCACATGCATCTTGAGTTCCGACGAGGCGCGCAGAGCCCGGTCACGGCCCTCGGCCGCCGACAGCGCCGCACTGCCGTCACGCGGCGCGTGCCACGATGTCGCATCGTGATGCACAGTGCCATCCGCGTATCCGCCATCGGCGTGCACACGCAGCACCTGCTCGGCCCCAATGCGCGCCTTGTCCACGCCGCTCGCCGTCACCAGCAGGCTGCCATCGGCGAGACGCATTGAGAGATTGCCCTCGGCGCCCGCCAGGAGCCCGCCCGCATGCAAACGACGACAGGCAGCGGCGAGTTGCTCGGCCGCTGCCTGCAGGGATTCAGGACTCAGTCCCATGCCCAGGTCACGTGTGAATCATGCTTACGCCATGTGTGACGGCAGCACTCAGGCCGCCGTGTACACCACACGACCACCCACGATGGTGTAGCGCGCCTGCCCCGTGAACGTGTGTCCACCATAGGGCGTATTGCGGCCCTTGGACTTGAACTGCGTGGGGTCGCAGGTCCACACCTTGTTGGGGTCAAACACGGTCACGTCAGCCAGGCCACCGCGCGCGAGCGAACCACCGGGCAGACGGAAGATCCGGGCCTGCTTGCAGCTCATCGCGTCCACCAGCTGCGACAGCGAGATGATGCCGCGATGCAGCAGGTAGGTGGTGTTCACACCAAGCGCCGTCTCGAGGCCCACGATGCCGTTGGGCGCATCGGCGAATTCGCGCTCCTTCTCGTCGTAGTGATGCGGCGCGTGATCGGTGACCAGCAGGTCGATGGTACCATCGGCCACACCCTGCTGCAGCGCTTCCACGTCTTCGGCGGTGCGCAGCGGCGGATTCATTTTCGCGTTGGTGTTGTAGCCATCCACCGCGTCTTCGGTGAGCGAGATGTGGTGCGAACACACCTCGGCCGTGACGTTGATGCCACGCTCCTTGCCCCAGCGCACCAGTTCCACCGAACCCTTGGTGCTCAGGTGGCAGAGGTGAATGTGGCCACCCGTGCGCTTGGCGAGCAGAATGTCACGAATGACGTAGATCTCTTCGGCTTCGCCCGGAATGCCCTTGAGACCGAGCTTGGCGCTCATGATGCCTTCGTTCATGCTGCCGCCGCGCGCGAGCGTCATGTCTTCGCAGTGCTCGGCAATGGGCACGTTGAAGGCGCGCGCATACTCGAGCGCGGTGCGCATGAGCTGCGCACTCTCCACCGGCTTGCCGTCATCGCTGAAGGCCACGGCACCGGCGCCCACCATCTCGGCAATCTCGGCCAGCGTTTCGCCCTTCTGCCCCACCGAGATGGCGCCATAGGGATAGACGCGCGCATAGCCTGCCGCCTCACCCTGACGCTTCACAAAGCCCACGACCGCCTGATTGTCGGTGACGGGCTTGGTGTTGGGCATGGCACACACCGCCGTAATGCCGCCGGCCACCGCGCTGTGCGCGCCGCTGGCCACCGTCTCCACGTCTTCGCGGCCCGGCTCACGCAGATGCACGTGCACGTCGATGAAGCCCGGCGCCACCACCAGGCCCGTGGCATCGAGCACCTCGGCACCGTCGGGCGTGCCCAGCGACCCGCCGCAGGCTTCGACGACACCGTTCCGCAGCAACACATCGCCCACGGCGTCGAGGCCCTGCGACGGGTCGACAATGCGACCGCCCTTGATGAGCAGATCACGGGTTCCGATCGGGTGCGCCATCTATGCGTTTCCTTTCTTGGCCGCTTCGGCCAGTTCAGGCTTGCCACCGGCAAGCAGGTAGAGCACCGCCATGCGCACGGCCACCCCGTTGGTGACCTGGTCGAGAATGACCGAGTGCGGGCCATCCGCCACGTCGCTGTCGATTTCGACGCCGCGATTCATGGGCCCGGGGTGCAGAATGAGGAGATCCTTTGGCGCGCGTTCGAGGCGCGCCGAGGTGACGCCGAACACGCGGTTGTATTCGCGCAGCGACGGGATGTAGCCGGCCTGCATGCGTTCGAGCTGCAGACGCAGAATGTTCAGTGCATCGGCCCAGGCGATGGCGTCCTCGATGCGATCGATGACGGTAACGCCCATGTCCTCGATGGCATTGGGCAGCAGCGAGCGCGGTCCACACACCGCCACTTCCGCGCCGAGCTTGGTGAGGCCCCAGATGTTGGAGCGCGCCACACGCGAGTGCAGCACATCACCCACGATGCAGATACGCTTGCCCTTGAGCGTCCCAAAACGATCGCGCAGCGTGAGCATGTCGAGCAGGCCCTGTGTGGGGTGCTCGTGGGTGCCGTCGCCGGCGTTGATGACGTTGGACTCGATGCGTTCAGCAAGAAAGCGGGCCGCACCCGACGCGCTGTGCCGGATGACGACCATGTCGATCTTCATGGCCTCGAGATTGCGCGCCGTATCAACCAGCGTCTCGCCCTTGCTCACACTCGAGCCGGCGCTGGCCACGTTCACGGTGTCCGCGCTCAGGCGCTTCTCGGCGAACTCGAACGAGATGCGTGTGCGTGTCGAGGCTTCGAAGAACAGGTTGACGATGGTGGCGCCACGCAGGGTGGGCACCTTCTTGATGGCGCGCTCGGAGATTTCGCGGAACGGGCCGGCGGTATCGAGGATGAGTTCGATCTGCGCGGCCGAGAGCGGCGCGAGGCCCAGCAGGTCCTTGCCAAGGGGACCGGGCATGCGCTTAGTGCTCCCCGTCGTTGGACCCGACCACCACCTGGTCCTTGCCGTCGAGTTCTTCCACCATCACATCCACACGCTGGCCGGGCGCAACATCAATGCGTCGTCCCACCACGTCGGCGTGAATGGGCAGTTCGCGTCCGCCGCGGTCCACCAGCACCGCGAGCGCGATGCGTGAGGGGCGACCAAAGTCGGCCAGCTCATCGAGCGCGGCGCGCACCGTGCGGCCGGTGTAGAGCACGTCGTCGACAATGACCACGCGCTTGCCGTCGAGCGTCCACGGCAGCTTGGTGAGTCCGACCACGGGGCGCGGCCCCACGGTCTGCAGGTCGTCGCGATAGAGCGTAATGTCGAGGGCGCCGCTGGCGACTTCCACGCCTTCCTGCGCGGCAATGATGCGCACGATGCGGTCGGCCAGTTGCACGCCGCGGCGCTGGATGCCGACGATGACGAGATCGTCGGTGCCGGCGTTCAATTCAACGATCTGGTCCGCCATGCGGCGCAGCGTGCGGTCAACCGCGCGCGCATCGAGGACTGTGGTGGCAGAGGTGGGCATGCGCCAAAAGTAACCACCTGCCACCGGACTTTCTTGGCTTTCGCGCCTCTTACCACTCGTGGTGTGAGCGGCTGCCCTCGGGCGGCATGGGCCGCGGGGGGAACATGCCGTTCAGCGGCGAGAGGTGACGGGCAGCGGTGCGGGCCGCGCGCAGGCGGGCCTTGTCCACAGGCGGCACGTATTCGGTGGCCGCGTACATGGCAATATCGGCCGCGGCCTCCATGGTGGCCTGGGCAAAGCCCTGCGACCACTCGGGGCCATAGGGATGGCTGTCGGCGCGCTCCTCGACGCCGCGGCCAAAGGCCACACACTTGTCGGCCGCCTCACGCAGGGAGCGGCTGGCGGCCAGGTGGGCCACCACCACGTGGTAGCCGTCGCGACGGCCCATGTGGTAGGCCGGCGAGTGATCGGCGTCATGCAGCGGCGCCTCCACCACCCCGGACGCGATACCGGTCAACATCACACACAGCTGCGAGAAGTAGCTGCGGATGGGATCGACCGCGGGTTCGTCGAGAATGGGGGACATGGACCGTTCCGGCTTCAGGTTCAGCGCCAGACCACCCCCTCGGTGGCCCGGCACCCGTGATCCTGAGCAAGCGCCGTGCCGCAGGTGTCAACCTACGGCATACAGGGCCTTTGAGAGGGGAAACGGACAGCCGCTCCCCGGGCGCCATATGGTCGAGCTCGCCAGCCGTTGCGGGCCGCCAGCAGCACTGCGGCCCCCACGCCACAGGGGCGTGGACACCACGCCCACCATTTTTCAGCCGGCGTAGAGGTGCAGATCGGTGCCCACGAAGTCAGCCATGGCCTTGGTGGTGTCCCAGTCCGGATGGCGCAGTGTCACATATCCGTCCGAAAGCAGGGTGCTCTTCCAGTCGCGGCGCGGGCTGCCCAGCGGCAGCAAATCGATGGCGCAGATGGCGTCGCCGAGCCGGGCCTTGATGCGATCGAGGCCTTCGATGCGCTGAATGCGCCCCTGGCCATGTGCCCGCTTGGTGATGCAGGCCGCGTGATACTTGCGTTCGACTTCCAGCGAGAACGTCCCGAAGAGTTCGGCCTCGGCCCAGCCCGTGAAGAAATCCACGTCGCTGGCAAAGTTCATGAGGTCGACGGTGCGTGCGCCGGGCGGACGAGCCGCGATTTCGCCAAACACCACTTCGCCATCGGCCTTGCGATACCACTCCATGTGCGTGAAGCCGGTGTCGTAGCCCAGCACCTTGATGACCTGCTCGCCCATGGCGCGCCCTTGGGCCACCCAGGGGTCGTCCACGAGGCGATAGCTCAGCGTCTGCGGCGAGATCCACTCGTTGGTGCGCGCAATGAGCGGCCGCGGCCGATAGTAGCCGATGTGGAAGTACTCGATGCGGCCACGGGCGCAGATGGTGTCGTAGGTGAATTCCTCGCCGTCGATGAACTCTTCCACGTCGACCACGGCAATGTGGCCGAGCTGCGCGATGGCCTTGTCCACCTCGTCCGCGTTGTCGCAGCGGAAGGTGTCCTGCGAGCCCGCGCCGGCAATGGGCTTGATGATGAGTGGATAGCCCACCTCCTCTGCGGCCTCCCGTACTTCGGTGGCGGTGCGCGCCACGGCATGATGCGGCACGCGCACTCCACCCGCGGCAAGCGCCTGCTTCATGAGGTCCTTGTCGCGAAAGCGCAGCGCCTGCTCATACGACTGGCCCGGCACACCCAGCGCCTCGCGAATGAGTGCCGCCACTTCCACACCCGGCTCCCACAAACAGCACACGCGGTCGAGTGTGCGCGCACCAAGCCACTTCTGCAGCTGTGGGATGGCAGCGGCTGGATTGGTGAAAAGCTCCGGCACTTGCAGATAGCCGCTCAGGTGACGACGCGCGAGCTCAGGCAGCTCATGCTCGGGCCCATTGGACACACCCAGCACGGTGGCGCCCTGCACCGACAGACCGCGCGTGAAAAGCGGCATCTCGCCGGGATAGCCCGGCGTGATCATGAGCACGGTGCGCGTTGCCACGGTGCGCGGAGCGACGTTTGTCATGGCAGCAGAATGGGAGAGAGCCTGAGCAAGGGGACTGAGCACGTGGACGTGGCTTGGTGACTATCCGAGATGCACGCGCACGGTGGAGATCACGCGGCGCAGCGCCTTGCTCACCACCTGCGTGTCGGGATGACGTAGCATGACAAAGCCCTCGCCCTCGTAGCTGCCGCTTGGCACCTGCCCCACGCTCGGAATGTGCGCGTCGCAAATGAGTTCGCCCAGTTCACGCTGCATGACGTCGAGCCCCTCGATGCCCACCACGCGGCCCTGGCCCTGCCCGCGCAGATACGCCGTGCCCACCGCAAACTGACGGGGCGGCGCGGCAAAAACGCCGTCGATCATGAGCGTCATCCAGGCGCGCACAAAATCAAAGTTGTGGGCGCGCGAGATCATGGTGGTCATCTGCGCACCGGGTGGACGCGCGGCAATCTCGCTGATGGCCAGGGTGCCATCGGGCCGGCGGAACCACTCGCAGTGCGACACGCCGGTGGTCATGCCCAGCGCACGCAGGGCGCGATCGCCCACGTGGCGAATGTCGTCGTAGGCCGCGTCGTCGTGCTCACGCGGCAGCAGGACCGTCCACTGAATCCACGGGTTCTCCAGCACCTCGAGCGGCGTGGGGGCATAGCGCGTGACGGAGTGCCAGAGCGGTGAACCGTTCAGCGTGACGGTCTCGAGTGAATGCTCCACGCCGCGCAGAAACTCCTCGGCCAGCATGGGGTCGTGCGGCGAGGGCGCATAGCGCTGCATGGCGCGCTGCAGCGCCTCGTCACTCTCCAGTCGCTCGGTGGCCCGGGCGCCGGCACCGGCCGGCGGCTTGACGACGATGGGATAACCCACCTCGCGCACGAACGCCTGGGCGTCCTGCAGTGAATGCAGCACACGATGCCGCGCCACGGGAATGCCCGCTGCGCGCAGCACGGTTTTCATCTGCGCCTTGTCGCGGAAGTTGGCGGCGGCGCTGGACGGCAGGCCGGGAATGCCGAGACGTTCGCGCACCCGGGCCAGCGGCCCCTGGGCCTGCTCGAAGGCGGCAAAGCAGCGCGCAATGGCGCCGTGTCGCTGCGCGAGCGACTGCACCGCCCATTCGAGCTGCGCGGTGTCGGTGACATCGTCAACGCGCCAGTGGCCAGCGAGCCGCTGGGCCATGGACGGTGGCAGCGCCTCGAGCGGCTCCTGTGCCACGACGCAAAGTCGCACATGGCCCAATGACAACGCCGCCTCGATCATCTGCGAGGCGGCGGGCGAAAAACGGGGCGCCACGAAAATCACGTTCATGGCGCCCCCTTGTTGCAGCAGGTGATGGTCAGCCGGCGAGAAACGACGTGCGTGACGACGAACTTACTGGCAAACCCAGGGCGCGCCATCAATTCGCGCCGTGGCCTTGACACCCGTGGCCGAGTCGGCGGCCGTGATCGTCACCGGGTTGTTCTCGGCGTCGTCCATGCGGTTGGTGCTGCACTGCACGGTCTTGCGGAAGTTGAACTCACCCTTGTCGGTCACGTCGGCCATGCCGAAGTCCTGCGTGCCGTTGGCGCCCGGCGCGCGGGTACCGGTGAGCTTGATGCGTGCCCCGGCGGGCCAGTTCTTGCCCTTGATCGTGAGACGCGCGCCCTGCGGGGTGCGCTCGCCTTCGGCGGACACGGCGGGCTTGGGCTGGCCCACAAAGGCGCCAGCGGCGGTGGCCGAGGCGGTGATGGCCGAGACGATCAACGCCGGTACCAGCAGGCGGCGCGTGAAGTGCTGCATCTGTGCTCCTCCGAGTTGGTGACGCGCGGCGGGACGAAATCCCCGTCGGCGCGTGGTTTCGTACCGGGGAAAATGCGTTTTGTGCCCCCGTCGCGCAATCAGTGCGCTTGGTCACATACCACGCGAGAGCCTGCGGTCGGGGCGGAACGCCGTCTGTCTGTGCCCTGCCGTGGCCTTTGCGGGGCGGCACGGCGGCCTTTTGCGGACTAGCGCTCGAGACGGAAGCCCGGGTCGATGCGTGGCCGCGCCGGGGCGTTGGCCACGAACCAGCCGGTGAGATACATCCAGCGCGTCATGCGGGTGAGCTTGCCGTAGTCGATGCGCTCGGGCTTGTCGCGCGGCGTGTGATAGTCGGGGTGCAGGTTGCTGGTGTACATGACGCTGGGCACGTCGAGGCGCGCATAGGGCACGTGATCGCTGCGGAAGTACCAGCCCTCGGGGTGCGTGGGTCGGTCCCAGAGCGAGTCGAGCGCAAAGCGGCCGGTGAGCGCATTGGCACGCAGCGCATGCTCCACGAGATCGGTGGAGTTGCGATGCGGTGGCTGCACGCCCAGCAGGCTGGCGCTGTCGGGACTGTTGCGGCCCATCATCTCGCCGTTGAGCACGGCCACGATGTCCTTGAGTGGAACAACGGGATGCTGGGCGTGATAGCGTGACCCCAGCAGTCCGCGCTCCTCGGCGCCATGATACACAAACAGCACCGAGCGCTTGGGCTTCTGCGCCATGAAGGCGCGCGCGCTGGCCAACAGGGCCACACTGCCGGTGGCGTTGTCATCGGCGCCGGCCCAGACCGAGTCGCCGTCCATGACGTAGCGCACGCCGTCGTGGTCCTGGTGCGCGGAGTACAGCACGTACTCGTTGCGCAGCACGGGGTCGGTACCGCGAATGACACCCACGATGTTCACGCTGGGCGTTTCGAATTGCTCAAGGCGCAGCTGAATGCTGCCCTGTGGCGCATTGCGTAGTAGCTGCGCGCGGCTGCTGCGCACGAGAAACGCGGGCGGTGTGCCGTTGACTGGCGTGGTGACATTCAGCACGGGTGGCAGCGGCGCGAGATAGCGCGGCTGACCGGCAAAGCGTGGCGCCGCGTCGTTGACGTCGTAGGTGCCACGCAGACGCAGACTGGCCAGCCCGTCAAAGGCCGCGTTGGTGATGCTGTCGGCCACGAGAATGAGCGCGAGGGCGCCGCGGCGGGCGAAGCGCTGCTGCGTGGCGGCGAGGGCGGCGTTGGCGTAGCGCACGTCCTCGCTGTTGACGGTGGTGCGAATGGACGCGCGGTTGGGCGTGATGACAGGCACCGCCACCACGCGGCCCTGCACGTTCACCGTGCTGTCGTTGGCATTGTCCAGCCAGAGCACGGGGCCCGACACATCCAGCCCACGATTGCCCAGCGGAATGAAGTCGCGCCACACGGCCAGTGTGTCGTTGTTCAGCCGTGCGAAGCTGGACACGGTGGACACGCGCGTGCGTGTCATGTTGAACCACTGGTAGTAGGTGCCGTCCTGCCCCATGGGCGTGACACCGATTTCGCGCAGCCGGTCGACAATCCATGCCGAGGCGCGCAGTTCGTCGGGTGTGCCGGCTTCGCGGCCGCGCATGGCGTCACCGGCTAGCGCGTAGAGTTCGCGCTTGATGTCGGCCTCGCGGATGCGGTTGAGCGCGGCGGGCAGGCTCTGGGCGCCGAGCGACGGCGTGTTGGCGAGGGCGGCGGCCAGCAGGGTAGCTGCGAGCCTGAGGGTACAGCGACGGGTTGCTGCGTGGGAGGGGCGCATGCCCCATTCTACGACGCAATTGGCTAACTTGCTGGTATGTCGCACGCTGCCATTCTGGATGTCACCACCGCGACCTTTGACGACGTCGTGGTGCAGCAGTCGCACACGGTGCCGGTGCTGGTGGATTTCTGGGCCACCTGGTGCGGCCCCTGCCGGGCGCTGGGCCCCATACTGGAGCGCCTCGCCGAGGAGTACGCCGGCGGCTTTGTGCTGGCCAAGGTGGACACCGACCGTGAGCAGGCTTTGGCCGCGCGGTTTCAGATCCGCAGCATTCCCACGGTGTCGCTGTACGTGGGTGGCAAGCCGGTGGCCGGTTTCCCGGGGGCCTTGCCCGAGGGGCAGATCCGCAAGTTTCTGGCGCAGCATGGCGTGCATCCCAAGCGCGAAGCGCGGGAGTGGTCGGCCGACCCGGCCACGCGGGTGAGCGAGCTGCGTGCGGCGGTGGCCGAGTCGCCCACGCGGGGCGACCTGCAACTGACCCTGGCCGAGGCCCTGCTGGCGGTGGAGCAGGACGCGGAGGCGTTGCGGGTGCTGGAGGGTTTGCCGGCCGAGTTGTATGGCGACGCGGCGGCGCAGCGGCTCAGGGCCCGCATTGCGTTGCGCGCGCGGGTGGCGCATGCGCTGGACCTGCCGGCCCTGGCGGCGCGGGTGGAGCAGACACCGGAGGATGCCGAGGCAGCGGTGTTGCTGGGCGTGCGCCTCGCACTCGCCGGCGACTTGGCGCGCGCGGTGGATGTGCTGCTGGAGGCCGTGCGGGCGCAAAGGGGCAACTCCACAAGTGCTCGCGACGCACTTGTGGAGTTGCTGAATTCACTGAACGACGTCGAACTTGTTCGCGTAACGAGAAGGCGATTGGCAGCGGTACTGTTCTGACGCGGGTTTCCGTGCAGACACCATACTCTACGCACGCGATAGGATCGCTTGACGTGCATCCATTTGGTCTGGTGGAATATCAGTCGGTGGAGCTCACCACCGCCCTGAACACCTCGTCCGCAAGCGGGACAGACTGGAGTACCTGCCCGCTGCAGCTTACGACCTGGAGCGCTCGACGACCTGAGTTTAGAACCACTGACGCGCTGTGCTTCTTGAGGGCAGCCCGCACAGCAGTTGCTGACTCAGGATTGACTGCCAGCTGCTCTCCACATCCACCAGCTGCCATTGACTCCGTCCCGCCAGAGCCACAGCACTCCATGTCACAGGGGCCGTCCCAAAGTGAGCTTTGACTGTCGTCGCAGAGCGACCCGCCCCTACAATCGGCACAGTCTGTCTTGTCGATTGTGCACTTGGCCCCCCAACTCAGAATCCACGACCCCGGATTTCCCGAAGACTCTTCGATCACGGTACACTTTTGGCAGCTCCCAGCCTCTGCCTTTGTCGCACCGACAGCAAAGGTTTCGTGAAGCGCTTCGGGGCTCATCGACGGCACCTTGGCCACAGTCCTTTCAGCCTTTCCCACTGAAAGGCCCTCGGTTCTCGCCGGGACGGATTCGAGTACCGACATCGGCTCAACTGCGATCAGCCGCAGCGCGATCAACGCAACGATTTGGAACATGCTATTCTCCTCGCGAAATGCTCGTTGAAAGGACTACTCTATAGATCCGAACCCTCACCGCTCCCTCTTTGTCCTCCTCGGTTGAAGACAGATAACCACCCCCTAAGGACTTGAAGAAGGGTGGAGCCGCGATCTCGAGCGTCGTCAGTTGAACGCCTGTTCGACTGTCGACAACATCGAGTATCTCTTTGCGCCTCGTACTATCGAGACCATTTCTCGGCGAAACGGAACCTCTGGTGGGTGGTTTCTCACGTCGAATCTTCCCGTTTGCTGCAGCTCCTCCAAGAACGAACAGACGCCCGACAGAATCGCTCCAGATGGCACGAACAACCGGGATCGTTGAGTTCGCCGCTATTTCGCCCGCTTCCAGGCTATTGCCGATCGCGGAGGGAAACCACGAGGCCCTTGGATTGAGCACGGAGGTTCGAGAGCGTTTTCGATATTGCCAGCGCTCCAGCTGATAGCTCCTGTGCTTCGCCACCCACAGGCCACCCAGTGAGTCGACATTCGCCAAATGTCGTGTGATGCATGCCGAGCATCTTCGGCTGTCAAAGTTCTTGACGTCAGCTCCAAATGAGACGATCGAAGCGTCGACAAGATCGATGACGTGCAGCGGATAGCCGATCGCTTCAGATGACGACAGGAGCCCCGGCACCAGGATCTGCCGCGATGATATCGCAACCGGGTTTCCCATGACTCGCACCGGTTGCCGAAGGCGAGCTTCGAACTTCAGATCTGATTTGAGAACACTTATGCCTCCTGGTTCGAACACCACAAGCCGTCCATCTGGAAGCGGAACCAGCGGGCCAAAGTTCGAACTGAACTCTCCCGGTCCAGAACCCGAACGACCGAAGATCGATATCAGACGCCCAACCTGATCGAACTTTGCAAGCCGACCCAGCTCTGAGGTCCACATGACGAAGTTGCCGTCTCTATCTCGAGCGATGGTCCCTCGTTCGTCCAGAAGAACCGAGTCGCCGCTACCTTGCAGGGTTACGACATGGACAAGTCGTATTTTGCATCTCACACACTCACGATTCGCCGAAGCGTCTTCCTTGACGCCGTTCCTCTTTGAGTCAGCATTGTCATACCCAACTGGGATGAGCGGCAAAGCGATCGCGGAAAGCAGAAGGAGTCGTGCTACGAGGGAGAAACCCATACAGATCCTTTTATTGGAGGCCAGCCACGCCATCGTGGGAGCGTGTACCCTGATCAACATGAAGCGCGGGGACAGCTTAAGAAATATGCTGGCGGCCCCGGGGACGAAATTTCGGCCCAACGCAACTTACTTTCGATCAACAATTGTCGACAACCGCTTCGGCGTTGCTCAACCCGCGAGTAAACAGTATGCTGCTCAAGTTGCAGTGAAGCGACAATCTTTTGTAGAAGAGACCAAGACGCACTTGACGACCGCGAAACTTTCAAACTTATGCGCTTCCCAAGACAACAATTGGTGTGTGTCGGCTTTCCACAGGATGTAGTGAGACGCCTCCAATCGCACGTACCAGATACGTGTGAGCTACTTCACATTGAAGGCCCGTTCGCCGCCCGTGATTCGGTGCGTTCGAGGACAACTGAAGCGCTGCTCTTGTTTCTGCCGGCCGACTCGAATCAATTGCAGGTGACTGAGTATTGTCGACTCCTGCAGAAGGCAAAGGGTGCAGCAACTATCTGTATATCAAGCGGAGCGGTGCGGCTCACCCATGCGCTTGCCCTGGCGCGGTCTGGACTGCAACATGCGATTGACCTTTCTGACGATTGGCCACGGTTGCTTCAAGATGCCCTATCTGCAAATCAACCAGGCTCTTCTGCCATTGACTGGGCCAGGCTTGTTGGATTTTGCGGTTGGCCGGCACGCTATCTGACAGCCTCCGTTGAAGTCGCAATTCGTCAGGGGAATGCATGTGCTCTTGCAAGAGCGATGAATCTCACGGAACGGACGCTACGCAAGAAGTGCATTCGATACAAAGTACCCTCTCCGCGAGTGGCTCTTCGCCTGGGCGCCATTTTGCACGAGGCGTATATGCGCAGCACTCACCAACACATGCATAGTCTGTTGAATCGGAACGGTGCGAACCCCTCCGATCAACCGCAAGGAAACACAGCTACGAGTTTTCGTTTCCTGAATAAGCATCAGTTCAAAGACTCCGGTGAACTTGCATCGACCATTCGCCAAGTGAGAGAAGGATTCGGACGAGTACCAGATGGCGAGGAGGGTGCTGAGTAGGCATGCTGATTGTCAGGGCAGAATTGAACCTGCACTGTCCATTCCCCTGCGTAGACTCTGTACGAGCACAGGAGTACACCTGCTCAACTCACCATTGAATGGTTATTCTGCCACCGCCTTTCTGAAGAGGCCGCGAAATCGTGCGCAGTCTCATCATGCCGCGTAGAGGACGTGACGTTCTTGGAAGACGACTCATCCCCAAGGAGTTGGTCCCAGTGACCTGGGCGCTATGCACTACCTGCTCCACGGGTCAGTAGTCGACGTCACACCAACTCTGCGCCGATCATTTCAGCACGCCGATAGCGGTTCCGCTATCAGCGGCCGGGCTAATTCCCGCAGCCGCCCTCGAGCATGGCGTCCCCAGACTGCAACACGTCGACAAGTCCGGGCAGTGTGATGGCGGTAATCGACGCATCCAGCGCAAACGTGTGCTCGCCAGGATGCACGATGTACAGATGATCGAGTGCGAGATCCTGCAGCGCGATGCGCATCGACTTCGTGGTGCTCGGCTGGTCCGAGTACTTGAACTCGACGCCGATGCGGCGGCCAGCGTGGCGCAGCAGCAGATCGAGCTCTGCGCCGCCGTGGGTGCCCCAGAAGTATGCCTCCCGATCACCGCAGACGCTGAGAATTTGCTCCACGCAGAATCCTTCCCAGGACGCCCCAACTTTGGGGTGAGACTGCAGCCCCGGCGAGTCACCGATGCCGAGCAGCGCGTGCAGCAGGCCCGAGTCGCGGATGTAGATCTTGGGTGAGCGCACCTGTCGCTTCTTGAGGTTCTCGAACCATGGCGGCAGTTGCCGCACGACATAGGTGCCGCTCAGAATGTCCACGTAGCGCCGCGCCGTCGGCTCGGACGCGCCCAGTGCGCGCGCCAGTTCCGCGAGGTTGAGCACCTGCCCGTGGTAGTGCGCGACCATCGTCCAGAAGCGGCCCAGCGTGGCGGCAGGCACCTGGATGCCAAGCTGCGGGATGTCGCGCTCAAGGAAGGTGCGACGGAAATCCTCAAGCCACTGACGGGCGGCCGCGTCGTTGGACGCGAGATAGGCGCGCGGAAAACCACCGCGCCACCACAGACGGGTCAGCGTGTCAGCACCGAGTTCCGCCAGCGAGAAGCCGGTGACGTCGACGAGTGACACCCGGCCCGCGAGGCTTTCGCTGCCCTCCTTGATAAGCGCCGGCGATGCACTCCCGAGGATGAGGAATCGCGCAGGCCCGTCGGGCCGGTCTGCGAGCACGCGCAGTAGCGGAAACAGGTCGGGTCGGCGCTGTACCTCATCGAGGATGACCAGCCCGTTCAGCGGGCGTAAGATCAGCTCCGGGTTGGTGAGCCGGGCCAGATCTGCGGGCGACTCGAGGTCAAAGAAGTGCACCGGTTCAGCGGACGTCGCGGCGAACATCCGCGCGAGCGTGGTTTTGCCCGCCTGACGCGGCCCGAGCAGCGACACGATCGGGTTGTCACGAAGGCGTTCGCGGATGGTCTCAAGGTAGGCGGCTCTGCCGACGCTCATTTCCTTGAAAATCTAACACTCAATATCACTTTTGCAAGGATTGTTTGTGATTCGGTTATGGCATGAATTCGACACGTGGCCAGCGAATTGACGGCCGGAATATTGAGGCCAACCTGGGAGTTCGGATGCGATTCAAACAAACAACCCCGCGGCGGCCGAACGTGGCCACCGCGGGGTTAGAAACGACAGCGGATGGGGGGGGATTCGAACCCCCGAGACGCGTTAACGCCAACACGCTTTCCAGGCGTGCGCCTTAAACCACTCGGCCACCCATCCTGCGAAGTACAACGCGCCGCCGCGGTAGGCCACGGCGGCGCGCTGCACAACGGAAACTGCAACTGCGACTTCAAGCGGACAGGGTGAGATTCGAACTCACGATACCGTTGCCGGTATGCCGGTTTTCGAGACCGGTGCCTTCAACCACTCGGCCACCTGTCCTGAGAGAGGATAGATCACAAAAATGATCTCGTTGTTGTGCATTGGTTGCGCAACTGCGTCGTTCGCCGAACTCAGGCAGCCGGACGCGCCCTCCCAGAGCATCGATAGATAATCGGCAGAGGTAGCCACTTCAAGCGTTCACCTCGCCGTTTTCGGTACGCCGGATCGCCGCCGAGGCACCCACGCGGACGGCGCCCCATATCGGCCTAGCAGGCGCGCCGTCAGTACGGCGGATCCAGCGAGTCGTCGAAGCGCGAATCGTCCGCCAATCGGAACTCGTCCTCAAGACGCTGGGCTTCCGAACGCTCACGCTCCTCGGGAGTCATGGTGTCGAGCCGCCGGTTCATTTCGACCTGATCGGCCGTGGCCTTCTCGAAGAGCTCCTCAAGGGAGAGCTCATCATCAGCCCGCTGCTGTGGCTCGATCGGGGCCCTGCCCTCTCGCCTTTCGTCCATCGACCGTCTCTCCCTGCGAGTTCGACGCCATCGTGATCTCGCCGGGGGGCTCTCTGGGGCCACCCATCCCGACCGAGGCGGCCACCGATGACCACCTCGTGGGAAGATGCGCCGAGACCAAACGTTGGCAAGGATCTCGGACAGCTGTGAACTTCGGCCGCGAGCGAGGGGTCACGTAGAGGAGATACCGGCAGCACGTGCTCCTTCACCCAAGTCACTTGAGTGGCTACGCCATCCTTCGCGACCGTGATGACCGCATCGGTAGTGCACCAAGTAGAGCCGTCCTATGTTTCAGTGCTTGCTGGTCGGTTTGGTCCTTGCATCGCTACATCACTTGATGTCCAGTGACTCATGCCCCTCACGCTCAACGGCATTGTCGTGCCGAATCTTTGCCAGGGTTCGGAATGGGCGATTGCGGACGACGCACTACTCGCCGAGTACGTCGCGCGAATTGCTGTAGGACAGTGTCGACACGTAGCGCGAATCCTCGCTAGCCAAGATGCGTCTGCCGCCTCAGTGGATCAGGCGGCAAAAGCCGACGCGATCACCCTGTTGACTGTCAACGCTGGCGAAGAACCGTGGCATCGCGATGGATGGCTCTTCCAAGCGATTTCATGGATTGCGGCCTACAGCGCTGAAGGCGTCGCGATTCGCGCCCCGCATCTGATCAAGGCTCACAAGGGCTTCGACGGACTCAAGCTCGAACTGAACGACGTCGGCGCCGTAACAGCGGTCACCATCTTCGAGGACAAAGCGACTGACAACCCGCGGAAGACAATCCGGGAGGATGTCTGGCCGGGCATTGAAAGACTTGAGCAGGGCGGGCGCACCAATGAGCTCACGCAGGAGATTAGCTCGCTGCTTGAAGCTCAGCTGAAGACGCTTCCAGGATTGGACGTCGATGCGGCCGTTCGGCAGATCGTCTGGAACAACGTGAGGCGCTATCGAGTCGCGATCACCGTTGACTCGACGCACATGACCGAAGCGAAGCGCAAGAGGCTGTTCAAGGGCTATTCGGAGCAGGCGCCCGGCGACATTACGCGACGCGGTGCAGAGACCTTGCTAGTGCCCGAACTTCGGCCTTGGATGCACGAGTTCGCGCAGAAAGTGATCGCGGTCATACGGGAGATGCCTGAACGTGTTTGATCAGGAAACCGTCGCGCTCATTCGACAGGCGCCGGCGCTCGATGGTATCGACTTGGATGCCCTCCCCCAACTGCTTACGGACGCATTCGCCACGGTGGTCGCGGCGCGCATTCGGCTTCGAACAGGCGCGCCAGATACTGCCGGGGCGGAGATCGACGCGACCGTTTCTTTGCTAACGCGCCTTGCTGCGACGCATGAGGTCCTGGTGGCTCAATTGCCGGATCGAGACAACCGAGCTGCGGCGGCATTTGTTGCGGGGACCGCCCACCAGACGCGTCGCCTAGCACGCAGCGGTGTGCGCGAGGCGAGCCGCATCACGGCCACCACGGTGAGCGCCGAGGTCAGCTCTTCCCTTTTGTTTTTGATTGCAGAGGCCTACCCGGACGCGGCGGAGGCGTCAAAGAATATCACTTCAAACTCGCCGGATTCCACGCTTGTCGAACGAGGATTGCTGTCCGCCATCAAGGCGCTGGCCGGTGGAAGATTGCGCGAGATCGTCGCCGAGCCCGTTCCCGAAAGGACGGCCTCGACGTCAACCGAGCGGGCGCTGGAAGCGTTGCAGTATCTGTTGCTCCAGGGTGTACGGGCGCTTGCAGATCAACTGCAACGCCCGGAGGACACCGCGACCGGGAGCACAGCACGGGGGATCTTCCAACAGGTGAAGGACCTGTGCATCGAAGAGTTGAACGATGCGCTCGGGGACGGGCTGTCAGGCTATAGTGTTTTTTCCGGACCGTTGCATGTGGCAAATCTGTTGATTGCGGCTGATCGCGACCTGAGTGGTTCCGCGCTTTCGCACCTGCCGGCACCAAGCGGCATCGATGCCGCAGCGTGGAACCAGATTACCCAGCGAATGGCGCTGTCTCGTCCATTTCTCTGGCGTAACCACAAAGAGGCGATTCAAGAAGGCTTCCTGGAGCGGGGTCGCTCCGCGGTGATCAGCTTTCCGACAGGCGGAGGAAAGTCCACGCTCGCAGAACTCAAGATCGCGGCGGCCCTTATATCAGGTGAGCAGGTCGTATTCCTTGCGCCGACACATGCGCTCGTTTCGCAGACGGTGAAGGCGTTGCAGAAGACATTCAAGAGTGCCACGGTATTCGGCGACACCGATGATGACGTGACACTCTCTTCCATCAATGCGCAGCGCGACGTCGTCGTCACAACACCAGAGCGCTGCCTCGCCCTTCTCGCGATGCAGCCGGAGGCATTCGCGAATCTCGGACTCATTGTGTTCGACGAGTGCCATCTGCTTCACGCCCGTCCAGGCGATCGAAGTCGGCGTGGCCTTGACTCGATGCTGTGCCTCCTCAACCTGACGCTCACCGCGCCCACCGCTGATCTGTTGCTCATGTCGGCGATGATGGAAAATGCCAGCGAATTGGCCGGATGGATCGGGGAAATCACTGGTCGAGAATGCTTGATTCTTGATCTCGCGTGGAAGCCGACGCGACAAGCGCGAGGCTGCGTAGTTTACGAGGCTGCTCGGCTAGACGCGCTTCGCGATGAGCTCGGGAAGGCAAGACTAGCGAATCCGAAGCAGAAGTCTGTTCCGGCGAAGATTATGCGCGAGTTGACCGCGAAGCCGCTCGGATTCTTCGGCCTCCGTCAGACGTGGAGTACGCGGGCGTCCGAGGACTACGCCTTGCGAACTCTCCTCGAGACAGAGGAGCCGTTGGGCACCAGTTCCGGTCCCTCGAGTTGGTACTTGACGCCGAATGGAAATCACGTCAGCACAGCGATCGCCGCGGGTTCCGTCGCCGCGGGAATGAAGACCCTAGGGAATCTCTGATTAAGTAGTGCGCCTCGGAGGGAAAATCGCAATATTGGCGCGCGCGATTTTCCCTTCTGTCGGAGCCCCCGGATGACCGAGCAGCGCACGTTTGCGGATGCGATCCTCTCGA